>Ga0105050_10009060_pt1 | contig 11260 bp, 8 predicted proteins | sample FRY01_FD_78088 | JGI IMG/M metagenome (GOLD analysis project Ga0105050, IMG submission 78088) | Freshwater microbial communities from Lake Fryxell liftoff mats and glacier meltwater in Antarctica - FRY-01 | ecosystem: Environmental > Aquatic > Freshwater > Ice > Glacier meltwater ... | reverse complement strand
GCGCGCTGGGCTATACGCTCAAGCCCGTCAAGCGCGAGGAGTTATCACGTGCCATTCAGCGGATGGAGCAAAAGCTGGACCAAACGATAGGCCGTGTGCTGGTCGTCGAAGACAACCCGCACCAGCGCCAGGCCATCGAGGCGCTGCTGGGCCAAGGTGGTGTCAGCGTCACGTCGGTAGCCACCGCTGGCGATGCACTGGCGGCCCTGCATGTTGCGACCTTTGACTGCATGGTGGTCGATCTCACGTTGCCCGACTTCAGCGGCTACGAGTTGTTGGAGCGCATGGCCGCCGACGAGCGCTATTCGCACCCTCCCGTCATCGTCCACACCGGAAGCTCGCTCAGTCGTGACGAGGAACAGCGGCTGAGCCAGTACTCGCACTCGATCATCATCAAGGGCGCTCGCTCGCCTGAGCGGCTGCTTGATGAGGTGATGCTGTTCCTGCACCAGGTCGAGGCCAAGCTGCCGCTGGACCGCCAGAGAATGCTGCGCGCGGCCCGCAACCGCGACGCCGCGTTTGAAGGCCGACGTATCCTGTTGGCCGAGGACGATGTGCGAAATGTCTTCGCATTGACCAGCGTACTGGAGCCACTGGGCGCCACGATAGTGATCGCACGCAACGGCCGGGAGGCGCTGGCCCAGCTGGAGAAGCTGGGCACTGCGGGTCAACAGAGCGGTGGCATTGACATGGTCCTGATGGACATCATGATGCCCGAGATGGATGGCTTTGCAGCGATGCGCGCCATCCGTGAGCGGCCCGAGTGGCAGGCGCTGCCGATCATCGCGCTCACCGCCAAGGCGATGAAGGATGACCAGCAGCAGTGCATTGCGGCGGGTGCGTCCGACTACGTGGCCAAACCCATCGACGTGGAGAAGCTGCTGTCGCTGCTGCGCGTCTGGATGCGCAGGCGATGAAGTCGCTGATACCGCTGGAGCACCAACTTGGCAAACCGTTTGACATAGAGCTCACGCTGCTGCTGGAGGCCATTTTTCAGCAGTACCATTGCGATTTTCGCGGCTACGCCCTGTCGTCCTTGCGGAGGCGGATGCATCAGGCCATGCAGCGCCTTGAGGCCGCCTCGCTCTCGGAGTTGCAAGGGCGGGTGCTGCACGATGCGCAGGCGATGTCAGTGCTGCTGGGCTATCTCACAGTGCAGGTGAGCGACATGTTTCGCGATCCGAGCCACTTTTTGGCCTTGCGCCGCGAGGTGTTACCGATTCTTGCGACCTACCCGTCATTCAAAATATGGATTGCTGGCTGTAGCTCTGGCGAGGAGTTTTACGCCATGGCCATCCTGCTGGAGGAAGAGGGGTTGCTGGACCGCGCCATGATTTACGCTACTGACGTGAACGATGAGGCGCTGCGCAAAGCACAAGCCGGGGTGTACGCTCTAGACCGGGTGGCGGGCTTCTCAGACAACTATGCCAGGGCCGGGGGCAAAGGCTCGCTGTCGGACTGGTACACGGCCGCCTACAACGGGGTCATTTTTGACAAGCGCCTGCGCCGAAACGTTGTCTTCACCGATCACTCGCTGGCGACTGACGGCGACTTCACCGAGACCCACCTCGTGATGTGCAGAAACGTGCTGATCTACTTTGAGCACCCACTGCAAGACCGCGCCCTTGGCCTGTTTGCGCAATCGCTGGTGCCGCGCGGTTTCCTCGCGCTGGGTTCCAAAGAGAGTCTGGGCGTGCCGTCGCGGGCTCCGGTTTTCGAGACCTTTGACGGACACGAACGCATTTATCGAAAAAAATAGCCCCTTCGACTGCAGCGTATGAACACCACCGCCACCATCCTCCTGGTTGATGACCTTGAAGAAAATCTGATTGCGATGTCAGCTTTGTTGCGGGCTCCCGACGTGCGCGTGTTGATGGCGCGCTCCGGTGCCGAGGCGCTGGAAATTGTTCTGGTGAACGAGGTCGCACTTGCACTGCTGGATGTGCAGATGCCCGACATGGATGGCTTCGAGCTGGCTGAGCTGATGCGCGGCAGCGAGCGTACCAGGCATGTGCCGATCGTCTTCGTCACCGCTGGTGCCCATGACCGCCAGCGCCAATTTAAGGGCTTCAACTTCGGCGCAGTTGATTTCCTCTACAAACCGGTTGAAGCGCATGTTCTGACCAGCAAGGTCGCCGTATTTGTTGAGTTGTTTAGGCAGAAGAAGGCGCTTTCCCGTGTGACCGTTTTACAGAACGCTATTTTCAACAGCGCTAACTTCTCCAGCATCGCCACCGACGCGAATGGCGTCATCCAGATTTTCAACGTCGGAGCCGAGCGCATGTTGGGCTACACGGCCATCGAGGTGTTGAACAAGATCACGCCAGCCGATATTTCTGATCCGCAAGAAGTAGTTGAGCGTGCCCGGCTGCTGAGCCTGGAGCTGGACACCCCCATTACCCCTGGTTTTGAGGCGCTGGTGTTCAAGGCCTCGCGCGGCATTGAAGACATTTATGAGCTGACCTATATCCGCAAGGACGGCAGCCGCTTCCCGGCGGTGGTGTCGGTCACTGCGCTGCGTGATGCGCAAGACGCGATCATCGGCTACCTGCTGATCGGCACCGACAACACCGCACGTAAGCGGGTTGAAGACGAGCGCAGGGAAATTGAAAAACTGCTGCAACAAAAGAACACTGAGCTGGAGGCCGCGGTTGCGGTGGCAGACAAAGCCAACCGCGCCAAATCAGATTTTCTGTCCAGTATGAGCCATGAATTACGCACCCCACTTAACGCAATTCTAGGCTTTGCCCAACTCATTGAGAACAGCGTTCCACCACCCTCGGCTAACCAAAAGCGCCGCGTTGACCAGATACTCAAAGCCGGTTGGTATCTGCTGGACCTGATCAACGAAATCCTTGACCTTGCAATGATTGAGTCCAATCGGGCGACCTTATTCCAGGAACCGGTTTCACTGCACGAGGTGTTGCTGGAGTGCCAGGGTATGGTTGAAACACAGGCCAACCGGCGCGGTATCGGTATGACATTCCCGCAGATTGATAAGCACTGTTTCGTCTTTGCAGATCGCATCCGAATCAAGCAGGTGCTGGTCAACCTCCTGTCCAATGCCATCAAGTACAACCGGGCAGATGGTTCAGTTGTCGTGGAGAGTGCCCTAAGCCCGCCGCTTTCGATTCGCATCGGTGTGCGCGACACCGGTGATGGTTTGACGCCGGAGCAGCTGGCGCAGCTCTTTGAGCCCTTCAATCGCCTTGGCAGAGAAGGTGGTACCGAAGAAGGCACGGGCATTGGGCTGATGGTCACCAAACGGCTGGTCGAGTTGATGGGCGGCCGTATTGGGGTCGATAGTGTGGTCGGGGCAGGCAGTGTGTTCTGGTTTGAATTGGCGCTGACCAGCGCTGCGTTGCCGGACGCGGCGGAGGCGGCACCTGCAGCGCTGGCGCCAGCAACTAACCCAGCCGACCTGTCCGTGCACACTCTTCTTTACGTAGAAGACAATCAAGCCAATCTTGATCTGGTAGAGCAGCTGATTGCCAGACGCACCGACCTGAACCTGCTGACTGCGACCAATGGCCCAACCGGGATCGAGTTGGCGCGCACCTTGCTCCCCAAGGTGATCTTGATGGACATCAACTTGCCGGGCATGAGTGGCATTGATGCGATGCACATTCTGCGGGCGGAACCCCTGACCGCACATATCCCCGTCATTGCAGTGAGTGCCAGCGCATCGAAAATGGACATCGAAAACGGTATCCAAGCCGGTTTTTACAGCTACATTACCAAACCCATCCGGGTGCCTGATTTCATGAAATCCCTTGACGAAGCGCTGGCGCATGCCAAAGGGCTCTGAGACGTTAACGAAAATTGCAAAAATTGGAAAATTGGAAAATTGGGGTCAGAGTCCAATTAGGCGGCAAAAACTGGGGTCAGACTCTAATTAAATGCTTAAAGCTGGATCTATATTTGGGGGTGTGCGCGTCGGCCTTGAAACGTTTGTCAATCCTGCGAATGCCGGCACCAAACCCACGCATCACCGTTAAAGACTTGTTCGATCGGCAGGTTTAAAATTTACAAAAAATACTACCGGTTGACTTATAGTTACAAAAAAATTATAATTTAAACAAATTAAAGTAACAAAAAAATTTAAGCTACGAGGTTGTTTTGTGATTTTGTGGGCATGCTTGAAATCCCGATGTGATTAGTGCGTAGTTTTAAGAATTTGCTGATTTCTCCAGACCTTTTGAGGGCTATCTTGAGCATGTCCACTTTTTACGAAAAGCATTTCTGCAATCGGCAGACATTCTTACTGTCGGGATGAGGGCGCGCGTGTTGGTCGTTGACGATACCGAGGACAACCTGTTTTTGGTGACCGCTTTACTTCAGGACAAGTACGAGCTGCTGCAAGCTTCGTCAGGAAGTGAAGCGCTGGCTATCATAATGTCTCCGGCGCCGCCAGACCTGATCCTGCTCGACATAATGATGCCGGCGATGGACGGCTACGAGGTGTTGCGGCGGATCCGCCGGCACCCACCCACAGTGACCATTCCGGTAATTTTTCTCACCGCGCTGAGCACTCCGGAGGAGGAGCAGCTGGGCCTGGATCTGGGAGCTGTGGACTACATTACCAAGCCTATTAGCCCGCCGCTTCTCATGGCGCGCGTGCAATCCCATCTGGAACTCAGCGGCAATACCAGGCGCCTGCAGGCCATGTCAGAAAAGCTGTCGCGTTATCTTGCGCCGCAGATTTACCAGTCGCTGTTTGACGGCTCGCACAATGCCGAGATCCACACCGAGCGCAAAAAACTAACTGTGTTTTTCTCCGATATAAAGGACTTCACTGCATCGACTGCAAAATGGCAGCCAGAAGACATCACGCGGCTACTGAACAGCTATTTTTCGGAAATGTCGCGCATCGCTGCTGACTACGGCGGCACCGTGGACAAGTTTATTGGCGATGCGATGGTGATCTTCTTCGGCGATCCCAAAAGTCTTGGCGTACGCGAAGACGCGCTGCAATGCGTAAAGATGGCAATGGCCATGCAGCGCGCCATGAACGACTTGCAGGTGCTCTGGCGCGACACCGGGACAAGCAAGACCCTTCGCATCCGGATAGGCATCAACACTGGCTTTTGCGATGTAGGCAATTTCGGCAGCGACCTGCGCATGGACTACACCATCATCGGGCCAGAAGTGAATCTTGCTGCGCGTCTGGAGCAGGCGGCTGAGCCGGGCGGCATTTTGATGTCCGGGGAAACTTACCTCCTTGTACGCGCAGAGGTTGAAACCGACCAGTGCGTGTCCATCGCCGCCAAGGGTTTCTCGGATCCGATCACCGCGCATGCAGTCCGAATGTTTTCGAGGTTGGAAGAAAGCGAGCCCACAGCACTCCAGCGCGAACTGCAGGATTTGCACACGCGCCTGGATCCGGACCATATGTCCGTCGAAGACCGTACCTCAGGCGCGCGGGCGCTACGAGAAATCGCTGACCGGTTACTGGCCTGAAAACCACCTTTGGATCCAGTAATCTGCCATGACTGAAAGCCGCCATCGATTTTCCCTGCTGCAGCGCTTGCTGGGGCGTCCGTCAAGCGTCAAGATTGAATTGCGTGCTGCCAGCCAGGCTCAGGAAAACTTCATCAAGACCCTCAGTGCTTCACTCGACTCCCTGACCAACACCCGAAATTCTGCAAACGATGCCCTGTTGGCCATCCACTTTTCCTCCGGCAAAAAATATGTCAATCCCAAGTTCACGGAAATGTGGGGCCAGGCACCGGCGGAACTGATGGCGCCAGGCCAGGAAATCGCATTGATGACGCTGCACGCGACGCTGGTCAAAGACAGCGAGCAATTCATTACCCGGGCACATGAACTTTGGACGAGCGTTGAAAGCGAAGTTTTTGACGAGATCGAAATGAAGGATGGAAGACTTGTCGAGCGCACCATCAGGCCGGTGGTGGCACATGGCGAGCGCGTAGGACTGGCCTTTAATTTTTGCGATGTTACAGAGCGCAGCCGCGCTGAACGAAAAATGCTCTTCAACCGCCTGGTAGTTGAAAACTCCAGTCCGCAGCTCAAGCTGGATCCGTCACAGCTGCGGGTGGTCTACGCCAACAAGTCCGCCTGCTGGCAGCTTGACAACAGCATTGAAGAACTCACAGGCATGGAGATATCGGACATAGATGTGGTCGCTGACACCAGTGCCGAAGATGCAGAAAAACAAAAGTTCAGGCTGGACCAGGCCGGTAATAGCAAGTACTTTGAAAGCCGGTTTGGTGGTGGTGATGGGCGGCTACTCGATGTCGCGGTCAGTGTCTTTCTGGCACGGGACGAAGAGCGAGTGGTCTATGTGGTGTCATTTCAGGAAATCACCGAGCAAAAAACCGCTATCGAACAGGCGCAACGCGAGCAGGCCACCATGCGCTCGTTGATCAACGCCATCCCGGACCCGATTTTTTATAAAAACACGCAAGGTCGCTATCTGGGGTGCAACGAAGCATTTGCGGAACTCATCGGACTCCCCGTCGCCGACATTCTTGGCCGCGCAGATCACCAGCTGCTCGGCCAGGAACAGGCTGACGCGGTGGCTCTGATTGACCGGGTTGTTTTGGCGAGTCAGAAAAAAAGAGCGGACGAACAATGGGTTGACTACAAGGACGGTCGGCGTACCTTGTTTGAGACAGTCAACGCGCCATTCTGTGATCGTGAAGGCCGGCTGCTGGGCATCATGGGTATCAGCCGTAACATCACTCAGCGCAAAAAAACAGAAGATGACATCCGTCTGGCGAAGGAAGCTGCAGAAGAAGGGACGCAGATGAAGTCCAGCTTCCTGGCCAATATGAGCCACGAGATACGCACTCCCATGAACGCCATCATCGGCCTGTCGCATCTGGCACTGAAGGCCGACCGATGCCTCGCCAGCGTGACTACATCACCAAGGTCCAACGCTCCGGCCAGTAGCTGCTGGGCATCATCAACGACAGCCTCGACTTTTTGAAAGTCGAGGCTGGCCAGATGACCGTAGAAAACATCGACTTCGACAAGGTGCTCGATAAGGTCGTCAATCTGATTGCTGAAAAGTGCAGCGCGAAGGGGCTGGAACTGGTCTTGAATATCGCGCCCGATGTGCTGGCCATGCTGGTCGGCGGCTCCCTTCGCGTCGGCCAGATACTCATTGACTACGCGAACAATGCCGTCAACCACACCGAGACGGGGGAAGTCATGATCAGCGTTTGCGTCTCTGATTTGGCAGTTGAAGATGTATTGCTGCGCTTTTCAGTACGGGATACTGGCCCAGGCCTGACTGGAGAGCAGATCAGCCGGTTGATCCAGAGCTTTGCGCAGGCCGACAGCGCAACCACCCGCGAGTTTGGCGGCACTGGCTTAGGCCTGGCTATTTTGAAAAAGCTGACTGAACCGATGGGTGCCGAAGTCGGCCTGACCAGCGTCTTTGGCGCTGGCAGTGATTGCTGGTTCACGGTGCGCCTGGGTATCAGCCGGCAGCCTAAGCGCGCCCTATTGCCCGATGTCAACTTGTGCAGTCGCCGTGTCTTGGTGGTGGATGACAACGAGAATGCCCTTCGGGTTATGAAGGCCATGTTGGAAGTCATGACGTTTGAGGTCATTGATGTCGTTCGGGTCTGGCTGCCATCAACGCGGTTCGTAGCGCACAAGCACAGGGCCAGCCGTTTGAAATCGTGTACCTCGACTGGCGTAGGCCACTGATGGACGGCATGGAGGCGGCGCGCCAAATTCGCTCGCTGAAGCTGCTGCCCGCGCCCATACTGGTGATGGTCAGCGCCAACGGACGTGAGGAAATGGTCAAAGAGGCAGAACCGCTGGGCATCGTCAACATGCTGGTCAAGCCGCTCAGTCCGTCCATACTGCTTGACACCACCATTAAAGCGCTGGACGCGCAAAAGCAGCAAGCCAGGTTCAGACGTGAGGCGGTGACCGACAATACATCTCAGCTTGCGCTAGTGCGAAGCTCTCGTATCTTGCTGGTAGAAGACAACGAAGTTAACCAGCAAGTTGCTGGCGAGCTTCTGGCCGATGCAGGTTTTATAGTCGAGCTAGCCTCGAACGGCCTGATCGCCCTGGAGATGGCGCAGCTTGGCAGCTACGATCTGATTTTCATGGACATGCGGATGCCTGTCATGGACGGTCTGAGTGCAACTGTTGCAATCAGAAAAATTGCCAAGCTGCGCGAGCTTCCTATCGTCGCCATGACCGCCAACGCCACGGAGAAAGACCGCCGCAACTGCCTGGAGGCTGGCATGAACGACTTTTTTACCAAGCCAATAGACCGCGATGAAATGTTGCGTATGCTGATCAAGTGGATACAACCGTCAGTGGCACAACAACCTGAGGCTTTCACCACACCGGCCCCCCTGGCGTCGGTCGAAGCGCCGCGCCATGGTGACGATTTACCCGAACATATTCCTGGTTTGGACGTGCCTCTCGCCTTGGGATACATGATGGGCAAGAAAGCACTGTACCTGGCGATGCTGCAAAAGTTTGTCAAGGGTCAAAAGGCCTGTGTACACAACCTCCAGGAAGCACTTCTTGCTCAGGATCGGGTAATGGCGCAACGGATTGCACACACCCTTAAAGGCGTATCCGCCACGCTTGGCGCAACCGGTGTAGCCGACCATGCCGGGGCCGTTGAACATGCGATTCGCGCGGATCTCCCGGCGGCTGAGCTGGAGCTGGCCATCAGCACACTTGAAGTGCAGCTGAACCCCTTGATGCGTGATCTTGAAGCCTGGCTGGCCGTCGGCGTTTCAGGAGCCGTGAGCAACACTCGAATCGTAGGCAAGGCTTGACGTCGCTGGAGCTCGGCGAGTTTGTCCGCGGTAGTGCCATGAGAGTAGTGCCATGACGGCTAGACTCCAATTGAACCAGTCGCTGGATAGAACCGCGCACCTGCTTCTGGCCGAAAGCTGCGGTTGCCTTCATTATCAATTATCGAATTTTTTTGGCGGGGATGATTCCCGCCCCCGACATTAAACCGTCACGCCGCTGTGCAAGGATCGGGCATGCCCCCTTTGCTGCTTGCTGCTGCAGGCCCTGCGCTGTTGCGTTCGCACTTTCCGGTCTTCACTATAGCCATCGGCTAGCGCGATCCGCTAGCGCCTGCGGTTGGTTTTTTTTGGCGGCATTCATGGTCTGGAGCGAATTGGCACGCAGGTCATCCTGCACTACATGCTGGTTTTGCTTTTCTGGCTTGAATGGGACGAGCTGCTGCACTACCAGCTTGAAAAAATTCGCCTCGTCTTCATGCCCATCGCCAACCCTGGCGGCATATGGGCGCACAAGCGGGCCAACCCGAACGGTGTGGACTTGATGCGCAATGCACCGGATCGGGCCGAGGGCTACATACCTTTTCTGGCCGGTGGGCAGACGCTGTCACCCTTGCTGCCCTGGTACTGCGGTAGGCCGGGTGCCGCATTTGAGATCGAAAGCGCGGCACTGTTGCAGGTGGTGCGCGAGCAACTGGCCAGCCGCGCTTTTAGCCTGGCGCTGGACTGCCATTCAGGTTACGGTTTTTCAGACAGCATCTGGTTCCCCTATGCCAAAACCCGGCGCATGATGCCACACTTGCCCGAGATGTTTGCGTTAAAGACTATGCTCGAAGAATCCATGCCACACCATGACTACAGTTTTGAGCCGCAAAGTAACCAGTACCTGTTACATGGCGACCTGTGGGACCACGCTTATGACAACGTACCCGCTGCCAATATCTTTTTACCGATGACGCTGGAACTCGGCTCCTGGTTGTGGATTCGCAAAAATCCGCGCCAGATATTTTCACGACACGGAATTTTTAACCCGATCAAAGCGCACCGCATCAAGCGCGTGCTGCGCCGCCATGTTGACCTGCTTGATTTTTTAACCCGCGCCGCGTTTGCCGCACCACGCTGGTTACCCAAGCCAGAACAACGTCCGCAGTTGCAACAACTCGCCATGGCGTTTTGGCGACCCACGCGCGCGCGATGACTTGGGTACTACTCAGGGGTTTGACCCGCGAATCGCGGCATTGGGGCGACTTCGCGCAGCAATTGGCCACTACCACGGGGCAAGATGTGCTGACGCTGGACTTACCCGGCAACGGTACGCTGTGCGCTGATGCATCGCCTGCGTCAGTTAACGGCCTGTTGGATGCTGTGCGGCTTCAAATAAACGAACGTGGGATAGAGCTGCCAGTAAACGTGCTGGCGATGTCGCTGGGCGGCATGGTCGCCACCCACTGGGCGCAACGCTACCCCAGCGAGGTCGCGCGTCTGGTTTTAATCAACACCAGCATGCGCCCCTTTAGCGGTTTGGCCGAGCGACTGCGCCCCGGCAGTTGGCTAAAGATCGCCAGGCTAGCCGCGTACTGGGGCCACGCCGAGCATGCGGAGGTGATTGAACACGCTATCTACCAGCTCACCTGCAAACAAACAGCCTATCGCACCAGCGACGTTGCCGAGTGGTCGCAGATTCGCCGCAGCGCACCCGTCAGCGCCAGCAACGCCCTGCGCCAGTTGTGGGCTGCCGCCCGCTTTACCTGCAACCCAGCGCCACCCGCTTGCCCGGTGCTGGTGCTGTCGTCAAAGCGTGACGACCTGGTTAACCCGGTTTGCTCAACACACCTCGCGAGAGCCTGGCAGCTACCCCACCACAAGCACCCTTGGGCCGGGCATGACCTGCCGCATGACGACATCCCTTGGGTTTGCGAGCGGGTGCTGGCGTGGCTGACCAAAAACTAAAACGCTATATTTTCAGGAGCATTTTTAACCTGTATTTATCGGGCTAAAGCGCCTTTTTATGGTGCAGGTCGAAGAAATGGCGTCAGACGCCAATTGATTTGTGTCCGTCCGTTTTTTTCAAACGGCTCTTTTTCCTACAAAAGACAGCGCGTCATTCGTTTGTCTAAAGTGTCTTGAGAGCGTTACCGTGAAAACCCATTGGCCACCACGGTCATGCTTTTTTCAAACGCTTTCTCAACGCCCAGCCTGCCCCAGGTCGGCTGGCAACTCAAGGACACGACATGAATATCCTGATGGTTTTGACGTCGCACGACCAGCTCGGCGACAGCGGCAAAAAAACCGGCTTCTGGCTGGAAGAATTTGCTGCGCCTTATTACATCTTCAAGGACGCGGGTGTTGACGTTACCGTAGTCTCCCCCAAGGGCGGCCATCCGCCGCTTGACCCGAAGAGCGATGCCGCTGACGCGCAAACAGAGGCCACACGCCGCTTCAAGGCAGACAGCGCCGCGCAAGCCGTACTGGCCCATACTGGCAAGCTGTCTGGCGTATCGGCT
>Ga0105050_10009059_pt1 | contig 11260 bp, 9 predicted proteins | sample FRY01_FD_78088 | JGI IMG/M metagenome (GOLD analysis project Ga0105050, IMG submission 78088) | Freshwater microbial communities from Lake Fryxell liftoff mats and glacier meltwater in Antarctica - FRY-01 | ecosystem: Environmental > Aquatic > Freshwater > Ice > Glacier meltwater ... | reverse complement strand
TACTACACCAGCCCGAACAGTCTCTACCCATGCCTGCGTAGTACTGAGTAGCGTCACTCTGCTCCGGTGATTGATCGAAATATCTTCCGCTGCGATATTTGCATAAGTCCCGTCTGAAAGCTGTTTGACAAGGTTCGGTGGTGTTCCGATGCCGGAAATAGCCAGTGTCGGCGATGCACCACACGCGGCGTTGAAGGTGACGAAAAACGACTGCCCTGCTGCATAAGCCGTGATCGCTGGGGATGGGGTGAGGGTGTAGGCGGTGCTGGTGCCGCCAGTGGTGAATGCCTGGAAGGTTTGCGACTGCAATGCAGTATGTTGCACTTTCTCAGTATCCAACTCATTAATAGCTGCTTGGATGTTTGTAGCAGCCACATTACCAGCAGGAGTATTTACTACCATGGTAGCAGTGACACCACCTACAGTACCAGTAAAGGTAGGGCTTGCTATATTAGCCTTCTCAGCATCCAACTCATTAATAGCTGCTTGGATGTTTGTAGCAGAAACACCACCAGCAGGGGTATTTACTAGGCCACTAGCATTGGTGGCAGGCAGATCAACCCAAGATGAGCCACTATAACCACGTAGAGTAACTAAGGCTGTATCCCAGTAAAGTGCTCCTGTGAGTAGGGCTGCTCCATCATTATCAAGTGTAGGTTCAACAGCCTTAGCCCCAAGGTATCTATCATCAAATGAGTCATAAGATGCTGCGGCATTAGCAGCAGAGACGCTTGCTTCACCAGCCTTAGTGGTTGCTGTACCTGCTTGACTAGTTGCGGTATTGGCTTGGTTTGTAGCGATAGTAGCTTGGTCGGTAGCTATAGTAGCCTTACCAGTAGCTATAACAGCTTGCGCGGCAGCTATAACAGCTTGGTCGGTAGCTATAACAACTTGGTCGGTAGCTGCCGCTAAAACATCCGACATTGCCTGATTCGCTGCATCGAAACCAGCACCAGTGGCATTAGCTACATTATTAAGGTCAGCAGCCATAGCAACATCACCATCATATACTTGTAGTGGTGTTGGGTTAAAATAAGGATTAGCCATTATTACTCCTACTGTTATTTAGTTTAAACATAAAAGTTTGGTGCCTTTTGCTTGGTTGTCATGTTAGTACTTTGGTAGTGTAGGTCTGCAAAGTGAATAAATAACTTACCACCAGTGATAGTGGGTAGTGTTGTCAGCTTAACCGCTATCAAGTGTATCCCATCTATTTCAATGCTTGCAGAGTCAACTAGTGTTGCAGACCCCCCTGATGATGTGATTGGTATCTCATCAATACGGTGTCTATATTGTGGTGTGGTAGTAATATCAACCGTGTCGTAGCTGATGGATACAATCTTTTCAGCGGGGAAGTTAGTTTGGTTGTGCCCTTTGGCATAGGAGTGGTATAAAGTAAACACTGCATTACCACTTATTGCTGTCCCATTATGACTCCAATGTAGATGTACAAATATGTCGCTACCTGGCAAGTAATCGTGTGGTGTGTGGAAGGAGAGATCAACCAAGTCATTTAAAGCAAAGAAGTAATCAGCAAGATTAGCACCATTATATACTGCCCTTGTTGGTGATCCTACCCCAATCGCTTTTGGTATCACCTTACCAATAATATCATGCCATCCGAAAGTGGGGCTTACCTCATCGACCCTAATACCAACCCCACTAGTCTTTGGCAGTATCAAATTTGATAGGGTCTTAGCTCCAGTGAGATTCTCAGCTCCCTCTCGTAGTACTGGTGTCCCACTAATATCTGGGAAAGTGTATGTCCTTGGGACAGTATTGGAGTTAGTGAAGAATGAGACAATAGTGCCTAGTACATTCTTAAAGTTGATCTTGAAGAGGGTCAGACCAGCATAACCATCAGATACATCCTTAGTATTAACCTCATCAATTACAGCATTACCTCTCTTGATGATATTATTAATTTGCTCCTCAATAGAGGGATCACTGATTCTAAAAAATTTCCTTGCTCTTTGCAGTGTATTCATATTTATACCTGCTTTGCCCCACGAGTGAAGTCAACTATGAAGTTATTAATAGTGTGTGAAGTTTTGTACTTACTACTCGTCCTTAACTCAAATGCTGCATTAGTACCACTTCCTGCTACGTACAGTACCATACGTTTTGCAGGCACAGCACCCCAAATAAAGGAGCCCCACTTAGCCTCCCCATACACACTAGCTATGCTATCAACAACCCCTGAGATTAGTTGTGTACGAGGGAAGGAAGATTCACTATAGTCATATAGTAATCGTACCATTATGACAATACCGTTATCCCCAGTACCCTCCATAGCTATTCTCTTAAAATGCTTCCATGTTCTAGGGCTCTTATAGTGATGGTATGATGTTATTAGTTGTGTCTCAATTACTTGCCCATCAAAGGATGTACCACTGTCAAGCTGGTATATATACCCAGTAGAGGATACAAAAAATTTTATGGTATCTCCTGCTGTATTTTTCCCGCTAGTAATATATGACATAGTTACATTATAACTAAGTATAGTTACCCCTTTGACCTTCCTATCTAGGTTGAATGTTATAACTATGACATCACCTGTACTTAGGTATATTTGATACTGATTTTTATGGTCATCAATTATTGCACCAATTATACTATCCCTACTCTTCCTATATGTATTAGTAATTTTATCCGTAATAACAGCACTAACCATAGATCCATATGTATCTGATGAGGCTAAAGATACTACCCCCTTATAATCGCAAAAGAATACAGTACCTAAGAGGCTTCTTGCTGTATTCTTCTTAGATCCCTGAGTCCTACTAAAGGATTCAACTTGGAATGTCCATAGTGAATCTTCAAACAGCACACTCTTTACTATCTTAATAAAAGAATCGCAAGTGATTACCAGTGTGTTACCAGGGGCCTCAACAATATTAGTGATTGGTGAACCTAGGAAATACTCACCAGCAGAGGTTATGATAGAAGAATAGTTAACTGGGTTTCCTACATCAGAAAAAATAACTGATCCTTGTGAGTACCCCAAGAATAACCTATTATCATAAGCACCGCAGATAGAAGCAAATTTAGGGGAGACGCTGTTATCTGGTAACTGAGCAGAAGTAAGTATTGTTATGGTAGTACCATCAAATAACCTAGGTACAGATACACCATCTACAATAGATAGTATGGGTGCATTTAGGCTGAATGATTCAAAGCGATACTCTATTGTAAAGACATTACCTAGCGGGTTAAAGTTATAGCCATCTGGTTGTACGACCTCTACCCAACCAGCAGCGGTACTTTTATACATTACAGATTTTGTAGGGTCTACTCCTAAGTCCTCCCTCCATCCATATATAGTATCATTGAAGAATGCAACACCATTCACCTTACCTGCACCTGGTAGTGGCAAGATCAATGCCCTCTGCGCTTCTCTTGCTGCATCATCTACAAGCTCAGTATAGTATCTCTCCGATGAGAACAATCTTACAGGTACTGGGTAATTAATTGAGTATCTAATATTATCAGATAACCTTAATTGATCTAACTCAAAAGATACAGCACCACCAATCACTAAATTACTTGTCTTAGTTATTAGTGGATCAGACACTACTACGGGGGTGCCTAGAGTACCATCTATAGCTATGAATAGATTAGACCCACTCTTTTGTACTGAGAAGTCTACCCATTTATTACTAACCAATACACCAGATGATACTGATACATTATATGTAGTACCATTTGTGCTACATGAAAAGACTAAACTACTACTTACTAATTCTAATTTATACTCCCCAACCTTTTCAAATATAACCCTGTTTACAGTTACATCTAAGGGATAGAGGGATAACTCCATACAGAATGAAGATGCCAGAGAGAGTGAGGTATAGTGGGTAAGGGTTATATTCCCATCAGCAGCAAGGCAATAAGATGACAATCCATTCTTATACCTCGTAGAAGTCAATGTAGCCCCTGAACTACTAATTACATTTGCTTGCTGTGATAGATCAACTAAACCAGAATCTGCCTCTAGTAGTAGTTTTACATTACCATCCAGTCCCTTGTCAACCTCTGTTATGACAGCTACAGATGATGCACTCTCCCTGCCATCTACTCTCTCAAACCCAGCAACAGAGGTATAGCCACTAGAAGACCCAGCAACTTCATGGTAGTTCACGCATGTAGATAGTTCTCCACTACCTAACTGTATTGAAGAGACCTCCTCATTTAGCCCACCAGTAAAGGAGACTACCTCTTGGGTTAATAATGGCATACTTACTGGTTTAATATTCATTATGCTATGGGCCTTCTAGTGATGTAGATTTCTGGACATTGCTTCCGTAGTAGTTGACCTAGCGCTACATTATAAGAGTTCACTGCCCTCTGGTATATCTCAGAAGATAACAAGGATGGTAGGTAGGTCATAGCTAGATAGACAACAACATAGTGATGCTCACTTGGCATAAGTAATTCCTCTGCATTACCAACCAATGACTGTGGCTTCATATGGTAGTGAGCGGATATAGCGTAAGTGGCATCAGACTTATTAAATATCAATGCGCTATCGTATGGTCTAATTGTGAAGTAGTCGGGCTTACCTGCTACCTCAGCAGAAGTATCTATTAAAATATAAGCATCATAAGGTATGTACCTAAGTGGCTTATAGTTATATAGTATTCTCCCCTTATCCCAAGAGGACAATGTATCCGTAGTAAATATAGTGGTAGGTGTATAGGTTATAGCAGAGCTACCTATATTGAATGTCTTATCTCTTTGTAGGAAGAACCACGTATCCCGATGTAATTGAATATCAACATATGCCTGTCTAACAACCTCTACAATCTCAGCTTGATATCCAGTTGCTACAACAGAAGATATAGCCCCTTGGAACTCACCAAGTTGATTAACCTTCTTGCATATATCTAGGAAATTCATTACTTACCTCTTCCCTTTTTTACTTCTTTTACCTCAATTACTTGCTGCTCTTCAACTACCTCAACTACCGCCGCTGGCACAGTCTCTGGCTCTGCATAGATAGTAGGGATATCGACCTCTCCAGCTACTACATCGTCTGCTAGAGTGACATCTGTCTTATATTTCTCATAGTACTCATCTGTTACAATGTATATAGCACCAGACTCATTCTTAACTGTTTTCATTGTATTCCTCAAAAAAGTGCGGGGTAGGTAGCCCTAAGTATGTACCTACGAACTACCTACCCCATTTAATTAAAGTTATCCTCTGTGCGCAATAAGTACAGAGAGTCCAGTAGGCTGAACAACCTTACGACCGTACACAAACAAGGTACGCCAGTACTCACCGAAGGAGTCCTGAATCTGCAAGGTATCAGTCTTACTAACCTGCATAGCAAAGGACGTAGCCTCTTTAACACCAGCGATACACTGGAATGCAACCTTACCACCGATGGTAGAGTATGCCAGGTTATTACTCTGGTAAACCATAGTACGATCTACCTGACCGATGAGGCCAGAACGAATGACACCAGTACCATCCCCCGATACATCTGCCCTACGAAGATCACCAAGCTTAAGCAAGGCGCAGTACCAAGCAGGGAGTACGATGAAGCGTCCGTCAGACTGGATATCAGCTTCGTCTAGTACCTGATTCATGTGTACGATGTAATCTACTGCATTAACAGAGGTAATAGCAATGGAAGCAGAACCAGTTACGCCAAGGTTCAAATTCCCAGAGATAGCACCAGCGGTTGCACCAATATTAGTAGCAGCAGCACCAGTAGCCATGAAGCCAAGTACATCCTTATCAGTTGCAATAGCGAGACGTTTGGATGCATCATCAGCAAACATACTAACAAGCCCAAGGTCAGTCTGAGCCGCATCAATATCATCTATCCGGAATGCAACATAGTTAGCCTTGTCAATCTCCAAGCTCGTACTATCAACCTTCGGTACCTGATAGGTCAGAGTTCCACCTACGGTATAAGGATTGACGGTAAGGGTTGGGGTCTTGCGGATAATAACTGTATCACCCATGTTCTTAATCTCACCGGAATAATCGGTGTTACAAATATCATTGTAAAAAGTGTTAGCATAAAAATTCTTGAGGGTTTTCTTACTATACAACAGTGGGATAAACTTTGTGTTAGAACTAGAACCGTAATGATCGTTAACTCCATCACCATAGTAACCACTTTCAATCGCTACACGAGCCATAATTTAAGTCTCCTGATTTTATCTACGGGAACGGCCCTCCGAAATAGCACGATCAATCTTACTCTCAATCTCTTTCATTTCAGTGCTCCGGCCCTTAAATCTTCCACGGATACAATCATCGTAGAAGTCATTAATGAATTTAGTATCTACCACAAAGGCAGTTACCTGCTTACCACCACCACCACCAGGCGAACCCGTTGGTGTAATGTGTGACTCTAGGGAGTTGCCCTTAACCATCTGTTTGAATAGCATAAAAAACTCTGCTACCCTAGCTACATCCCCATTAGCCTCTGCACGTTTAAATAGGTCCTTACGAAGAGTACCAGAATAATCTTCGATCCCACCCATAAACTCTAGGAATTTAGGGTTGTTATCAATACTGGCATAATCTGGGACTAGCCTACCAAGTCTATCCAGAAAGTTTCTCTGTACTGATGCCTTATCATTCTGTGCGGATGACTCTAGTTGTGCAAGTCTTAGCTCCTTCTCACGTTTCAGCTCCTCTTGCAAGGGAGTTACAGCATGGGATGTAGCTTTTTGCATAGCAGCAATAGTCTCATCACCCAGTAGGTCTCTCTCTTCCTGAGAAAAGATATCTACCTTTGATGCGTGGTCATCTGCTGTTGTCTGCAACTCCGCAATCTTCCTGCTTGTGGATATTAGGGAGCTTTTCAACTCACTAACCTCCTTACGCAAGTCAAACGCTAGTGCATCATGATGTGAACGGAGAGATACGTACCGTTGTTTCCAATCAGTATACTTTCTCTTTTCCTTACCTTCCTCAGGTTGACTGGGTTCAGATTCATTTGAAGGGCCTCCCTTTTCTAGGTCAGTGTCCTGTACATCATCGATACTCCCATCTTCTCCTTCTTTGGTATCTTCCTGAGTGACTATTGCCGTAGTCGGGAAGAGTGCTGCTTCCAGCTCCTTAGTCTCTTTATCCAAACGTAACATCGCTGTTCCCATCGCTTTACTGCTCCTTCGTTTGCCTGAGTGTGCGGAGTCTACAGGATTGTAGGTAATTCACACAGGGGCAGTTTTAATTTATTAGCGCCTTAAGTGCGTTGCAAAATGCAGCCGCACCCTGATAATAATGTATGTTTTCCTTCTCAGCTAGTAGTCTAGTTATCAGCAACTTCATCTCTTCATCCAGAGCCTTCCTTAGCAGGTTTATATCCCCACTCTTAAGTCTCTCTTTCCCCTCTTGACTAATTCTTTTGTTTAGGAGCATTTAGTACCATCTCCTGTTTTCTTAGGGTAACAGCATCTCTTCTGCGAGACACTGTATCCTTCTGTGTACCAGTGGTTTCTGCTAGTTTCAATCGTGAACTATCTCTTGCTATATCAGCATCTCTCTTCATGGCCATAGCCTGTGCCTTAAGTGCCACATCACTATCTTGCTTCTCCTGTTTCAATTCTAACTCTCTAGCCTTAAGCTCCTGGGAGCCCTTAGCCATCTCAACCACACCTTGAGTCTGTATCTTAACAGCCTCAATAGAGGTAGCTTCCTTGGTAGGTTGATTCTTTGCGGCCTCTGCTGCCTGTTCTTCTTTCTCTTTTAATTCTAAACGAGAGGGTATCGGGTTATTAATAAAGCCAATATCCTTTGCCATCTCTCTAAGGACGCTTGCACGCCCCTCTAAGCCCATGATCTGCATATCCATAGCGTTAGAAGTAATATTTAAGAACTCGTTTCTACGTAGCTGCTCTGCCCCCTTAATCGTGATAGAAAGAGACCCACGAGGAACTACCGTAATATCACCAGTAAAGGTACTGTCATCCTTACTTTTAAGATTCCAGTAAAATTGCAGTTCAATACGAGGCTTAATTAAACCAGTGTCAATATGACGGACAGCAGCCTTGATGCTTTTAGTTGCGCTATCAAGGAGCATGGATAGGCCAGATGCAGTTTGAGCTGCGCCCCCTACCTTCTCATTACCATACGCATAACGTGGGATACCAGTGGCATCATCTGCCCTGGCCTCGTAATCCTTATATACAGCTAGTAACTCTGCGGCATTACTGGTTGGTTGAAAGAAGGATATAGCCCTACCACCAGCCCCAGTTGGGTCTGAGGTAAGCTGCCAAATCTTAAGTGGACGGATAGCCTCAATAGGTCCGTTATCCGCTAATCTGTCAGTATAAACCTCGATTTGTGGGCCGCTCGATATACCCATATTGTTAGCGAGAGCGCGAGCAGTAGCGTTACACATGCGAGCAATATCCCGCATGAGATTAGGTAGAGCCCTACCCCAAACAGAACCAGGGGTGTTCTGATAAGAAGCCGCATAGTATGGCCTCCGAGAGAGTGGGTCATCATTAATGGATACCTTTATTACCTCATCACCGACTACCACCGCTTCAATATCAAGCTCCGCACTATCCTCATACTCTGGGATAGATAGGCCCCACTCCCTTAGTAACTTGCAGGAGGCGTACCCAAAGAAATGTAGGCCATGTATGATATCTTTATTAGCGGATAGCGCAGAGCCCTTATTCTCAACCTCAGCCTTATCCTGCTCTATATCGGTAAAGAGGGAAGTTTCGGAGGTCTGTTGCTCTAGTACCTTCTTAATCTTCTCTGAATCATAACCTGGTACACCAATTAGGTCGTATATCTCCTTACGGGAAAACCGGGTGTCTTCAACCAAGTTACCCTGCCAAATCTTATTAGCACTTGGGGATGGATAAATATCAAATGGTGATACTCTTTTATTAATAAATTTGTAAACTGTAGATTGCGTAGGTTGACCATTAACCCAGGATAGTTTATTCTGTTTTGTAATGATCGGGCCTTTCATAAATGCAGTTGGAAAGATAGTGAAATCTTCTATGAACTCCTCTAAGGCAGCCCCCCATTCACCCTCGATTAACTGATCATGAATCTCGGTCTCCATCTTCTTAATCTGCCACTTAGCTTCTGCCATGATCTCTTCCATCACAGCTTCTTCTATATCCCGCTTAGTTTGGTTTACTTCCTTTAAGTGCCGCTGTGCGGTCTTCGTATCTACACTACCTTCCTCTGCGATCTTATTAAGCAGAGTATCCCATTCCTTATCAATAGATGCCTTAATGGTATCCTGAACCTCAGAAGGTAACTCTGGGATTGGTGTGGGTTCAAGTGCGAATGGCTTCTCCTTAGATAAAAGAATATCCCCAATCCAAGATGATGCAGCGCGACACTTAGTTGCAGTCAGGTTCATGTAAATTTCAGAACCACCATCTGCCCTAATCAGTTCGAGGTCCTTAGGATCATACTGGCCATTGTAGGATCTCAAGCATTTGAATAGCTCGTCCTCAATACCCGACTCTCTTTTCGCCCTCTTATTTGTTTCAAAAATACTCTTGATATGCCCAGCAAGAGAGGAGGAGAAAGCAGCATCATATAACCTTGCTGCTTCTTTATCTTCCTCCGTACTAGAGTCTAGTGAGAGTAGTTCTCGCTCCACCAAATCCTTAGTACCATGAATAAGCATTCCTTTAAACTCTTCCATTAATTATGTCCATAGGTGTGAGGATGGTCTTATACTTCTTGGCCTAAACTTCATAGGGGAGTAAGACAGAGTGTTAATTGCAAAGGTTAATGCAAGTGCGTCCGAGAAATCTGGGCTCTTACCACCCCTTTTCTTCATCTCCCGTTTAGATTCTAAGATAATTTGTAATTTAGAATTGTAAGAATAGTTGACACCAACCAAATCATCCCTTAGCTGTTGGTTATCTATCATGGATGCAGTAGGTAGCCAATCCCTTATCTCACCATACAGTTGCGAGCGTAAGTTGTGGTATGTCTTGGGTGTAGAGGATGGTGAGGATACGTTGATATCCAGTACGGGTATATTGAACCTCTTTAACTGATCTACAACACCTGCACCAACACCTATCCCATCAACTGCTACTGCTGCGAAGCGTCCTGATTGGTAGTATTCTAGTATTTTCTCGGTGAATGTTACGGTATCTATGCCTTTGAATGCTAACATATTATGTAATTTGGGACCTTGTCTATCACACACTACCGATTGATCGTTACCAAATCTAGCCACGTCACAACCTAGTATACGTTGGTAATTGGCGTATTCTCTGGGCATACACTGTCTTTGCATGGCCTCGTCTATTAGGCTAGCACTGATAAACTGTGCCTCGGATAATAGCGGGAATTGACCAAGGACGCGCATCTTCCAGAAGTCTGAGGACTCCCCATAATATGATCGAATCTCCTCAATCCAGCTCTCATCTACATTAGGGCTATCAAAAGCAGAGAATGTAAAACGATCCCACCCCGTAATCTTATCGGAAAAGAGGTTATAGAATGCACCTTCTGCCCGAACTGGGTTAGATACTAGGATAATTGAGGAATCACCACTAGATAATGTACCAAAGAGCGTATCAAATATCTTTGTAGGTAAGGAGGATGCCTCATCTACAAATATGACGACCTTATCGGCATGCAAACCAGCAAAGGACTCTTGGTTATCGGCACTACCAGTGATCCAAGATGCCTGCTGAACCCCTTTCCTGCCATCCACATACATACAATCATTCATAATCACAAAAAACTTAGCAAATGTAGGATCCATCCTACCATGCCATAGTAATAACTCTGAACGGAACACCCTAAATAGCTGACTCGCAGTAGGGGCAGTGATTAGTATACGGCAGTTTGGGTAGCAAATTAAAAAATAGAAGGTAAGCCAAACCAATGCAGCGGTCTTCCCAGTACTCGTTGCCGATTTAACTGCTACGCGTGATGATCTTTTTACTGCTGCTAAGATAAGATCTGTTTGTTGTTTTGTAGGAGTTACTTTAATTATATCTCTGATAAAAAGTAGCGGATCACCCTTATATATTTGTAGTAAAGAGACTAACTTATCAGTACTCATATATGCCCTTAAGAAGGCCCTGCCGTAATATAGAAAAACATACTATACCAGGGGACAGGGCACGGTTTATTCTCTTTCTTCCTTACGAAGTAACACCTTTTTCTTTTTTTTCAATTTATTAATATGTAGCTTGGTACGGATAGTAGGAGTCGAACCTACAGATTTCAGGGTCTAAGCCTGTTGCCTCTACCTATTCGGCTATACCCGTATGTTGTTCGTTTGGTAGCG
>Ga0105050_10009058_pt1 | contig 11260 bp, 10 predicted proteins | sample FRY01_FD_78088 | JGI IMG/M metagenome (GOLD analysis project Ga0105050, IMG submission 78088) | Freshwater microbial communities from Lake Fryxell liftoff mats and glacier meltwater in Antarctica - FRY-01 | ecosystem: Environmental > Aquatic > Freshwater > Ice > Glacier meltwater ... | reverse complement strand
GTCCCCTCAGCTGACAACGAACGGTGGCGTGACTTGGGCGACGACCGGTACGGTAGCCCCGAATGGGTCCGTCCAGGTCCGGCTCACCTCCGCACCCGCCTACGAGACCGCTCGCACAGCGACGCTTGACGTGAATGGTGTGACCGGAACCTTCAGCGTGACGACGGGCGAGTTCATCTTTGCGGTGGCCGCGAAGACCAACGTTCAGGTCAACAGCCTGATCACGTCGAATCCGGTAACCATGCCCGCCTATCTGACCGCTTCCTCGATCAGCGTGTCCGGGGACGGCAGCCCCTCCTACAGCATCGACGGCGGGGTGTTCACCTCCGCGCCGGGGACCATTTCGGGCGATCAGGTGCTGCGGGTTCGCCTCACCTCTGACACGGTAGAGGGCGGGGAGCGTGTCGCGTCCGTCTCGATCGGTGCTGCCAGCGCCAGCTTCAGTACCACCACGTCCCCCCCTGATCCGTGCACCACGGGTCCGGTTGGTACGACCTGTTTTGATGGGGCGATCTTCGCAGGGGTGGCGAACGGGGAGCGAATCTATATCAATGATGCAACCCAGACCAGCCTTGCTTTCATGTCATCCTTTTCTGGTTATGTTCCGGCCTTCTATGACCGTGGCATCGAGAACCAGTCCTTTACGCTGGCCGCAAAGGGTAGCCTGAGCAGCTTCCCGGCGATGGCGCACTGTGCGGGGCTCTCCTCCGGTGGCCGGGACTTCTATCTCCCGTCAAACGCGGAGATGCAGGTGATTCACGCGAACCGTGCGTTCCTCTCCTCAACACTGATCTTGAGCGGTTTTGGAGATCAGTACTGGTCCTCGAATATCTTCCAGGACGGGGATTATGACAGGAGTGGTGAATTCGATATGGGGACTGGATTCAGTTTCCTTGACCCGGACGAACTCAGCGGCAGCGGTCGGTCCGTTATCTGTGTCGCATACGGCCCTTCTGTCACTCCGATCGACCCCTGCTCAGGGACCCCTAGCTCGGGTGATTACTGTGTGGACGGCTCGATCTACGTCGGGCAGATCGGCGGGGTTCCTCGCTATACCACCCTCACCGATCCGATCGGTACGCGGCAGGCAAAAACGTCGTCCACAGCGACGGTGGGGACGACCAGTTCAGCGGACGGTCTCGCAAATACGGACGCGATGATCGCGGCGGGATCCGCAGCGCATCCGGCGGCGGCTGCGTGCCGGGCCCTGGGATCGGAATGGTACCTGCCGGCCTTGTCCGAGATGGCCTTGATGAAAATATCCAGTGCTCCTCTCCTGGAGGTGACCTGGGCGTCTACATTGAATTATTGGTCATCAACCCAGGCGACCGATAACCGTCGCAACTTCCGGTACGACCCGACCAGCAACACCCAAGGGGACGCGACCAAGATCACCTCTTCTAATGTTCGCTGCATGAAGCGGTAAGCCAAAACCTCTGGAGAGGCGTCCTATCACTACTGAAACGGGACGGGATAATCCCCGGCCCGTTTCCTTTTCAGATCTCTGCAAAACAGGTTGCGAAAAATTATATTGTGTTTATTTTGTCATGAATAAGGAATCATGAGGAGCGGACCTTGCCCAGCGAAACCACCAGACGTCTCGCTATCGGCTGGAGAGGTTTTCTGATCGGCCTAGCCGTTCTCTTTGGACCTTATGGAAGAGCATCAGCGGACGTCTTACTTGAGTCCACCCACCTTATCGGGGTCTCGCTTGGATCTGACCTGTCGTCGATTCCCAACTCTGTTCGTCCTAAGGGCTATGAGCTGTCAGGTGGGGCGGAAGTCTCGTTTGACGCATGGTACCGGGACCGGATCCCAAACCTCCAGATCGACTTTATTACGGAGATCACCCCTGATTTCGGGTTCCTGTGGGGCGTGGGGACGGGGGAGTACGGTGAAAAGTATCAGATCGACCCAAGCCTCCGTCTGGGCTTTCTCTATACCCGCCCCGTCGGGGGTAACGGGGTTCTTTCGATGCGCCTGACCACACGCGTTGGCGGGCGCCTGCGCGAGCGGACCTGCACCGCCGATTACGGGGACATCGGCGGGGTTCAACGGGTTAATTGCCGCCTCGCGGCCACCCCGCTCGAGCCGAGCGAGACCCTTCAATACCTTTGGAACGAGAAACCAGGTGACCGGGTTCAAGCCTCCGTCAACCTCTTGTTCCGCTTCTGACCACACATGCGAAAAAGGAGACATGCATGATCTATCGTAAACTGGCCGCCCTTGCGGCAACCCTCACCGCCATGGCCGGGGCCGCACCGGCCCAGGATCTCAGCTTCGGCGTCATGTCGACCCCGCCCCTGCAGGGCTGGATGAGCTCGGAGATCGGGGATGCTTGGTCCCAGGGGTACCGGGGCCGCGGTGCCAGGATCACCGTGATCGATGATTTCAGCTCACGTGACTACCTGGTTGGACGTCTTTCGAGCGGCTGGACCATCGGCACGCACGGGATGCAGACCTATTTCCAGTCCTCGTTGGTCGCGCCGGAGGCGAGTTTCCGGATCCAGGACTTCACGAATACCCGTGCGGTTCGACTGACCCGGAAATTCGATGTAATCAACCTGAGCTACGGCATGTTCGCCGTTGACGGGTATGATGTGAACGATATCTGGTGGGGGGCTCGTGAGGGTTCCGTGATCAACCATGCCCGCAGCGGAAATGCGCTTGTGGTCAAGGCGGCCGGGAATGATGGGGTTGCTGTCGGGACCGCCACCTCCCTCGGGGATCAGGACTACCTCGCCTCGGCGCTGATCGGGACCCGGTCCGCCCTCTTTGTCGGCGCGCTTGATCGTAACGGAAGCTTTGAGACCCCTGCCGCGATGGCTTGGTACTCCAACACGGCCGGTTCGGACCTGCGTGTCCAGGCCCAATTCCTGACCGTCGGGGTTGATACGTCCCAAATGGGGTTGGCCGGTACATCCTTTGCGGCCCCGATCATCTCCGGGTATGGGGCGATCCTGCACTCGAAGTTCCGGACCGCAACTCCGACCCAGATCGCAAACCGCCTTCTGGATACGGCGAGAACGGATACGGTGGTCAATTACGACCCGTCCGTTTACGGGCGTGGGGAGGCCAGCCTGACCCGGGCCATGGCCCCGGCCACGATCCGCTGACCTCGCACGGGGGCTGCCGTCTAGAAATGGCGGCCCCAACCCCCAACCGGAATATGTGGATAACGACATAGAGATACTTTTTCGCAAATACGCTTACCCTTATAAGATGATATGAATCCGGCTCGGGCCGGGACCGACCAGGGGAATCTTCGATGAAAAAAGGCCTCAAATCCATTGCAACAGGGGGGGTTCTCGCTCTCCTGCTCTCAGGGGTAACAATGGCCCAGGAGGCGGTTGACCGGGACCCGTTCAGCGCACCCGATATCGCGGAGGTCGTGCGTGCAGCGGACCAGGACCGGGTTGCCCGGATCACCTCGGAGCTGGTCGAGGCGAAACTGGGAGAGATCGAGCAGCGCATCATCAACGAGGTTGAACGGCGCCTTTCCGCCCTTCTTGACCGACGGCTGACCGAGTTCAGTGAGCAGGTCAACCTGTCAACCGAGGAACGCCTCGCCGAGATGGCCGGGGTGGTTTCAGGTTTGCGGGACGAGGTCCCGGCCCAGATCGAACGGGCCATCGCTCAGCGGGTCCAAGCCGGATCCTCTGATGCGGCCGCCATGGGTCTGATCCCGGAAGGATCGGTCTTTGTTGCCTGCGTCGACGGCCGCTCCCTCTACAGGGACACCTCCGGCTCCACCTTCTATATGGATCAACAGATTGGAGATACTGGTGTATCGCGTTGCAGCAACTAGCGTCCTCATCCTCCTGACCGCTTGCGGTGATCTCCCTGAGCCGAACCCGCTCAAAGGGGCGTCCGAGACGACGCGTCAGGTGGAACAGAGGTTTTTGGAACGAGAGACGGACGCGGTGACACGAGTACCGATTTCCCAAAACGCGTTCAGGCCGATCGAGGTCGATTCCACGATCCGGTCAGACCTGTCAGAACGCGCCCTTAATCTGCGCTTTGCGGAGGGGGCGACCCTGAAGGATCTTGTCACAGTGCTTGGGACCGTAAACGTTCCGATCGTGGTGAACAGCGAGGAGGGGATGAACTCCGCCCTCGAGGGGCGACTGCCCTTCACCTCCTATCAGGGAACGCTTGGTAACCTTCTCGACATCCTCAGACGGGCAAATGCGATCATCTCACAGCAGCGGGGTGACTTCATCTACCTTGGCACGCTCGCGCGCTATTCCGTGGACCTTCCGCAGGATACGGGGATCATGGAGACGATCGCCTCGGAGATCGGGGCGCTCGGCGGGGAGGACGTGGTGCAGTCCGTGACCAGCGGTCAGGTGATCTACAAGGCGCAGCCGGACGTCCATGATAGCCTGATCGGTCCGTTCCTGGACCGGGTCTCGGACAACCTCGCCATGGTCACCATACAGGTGGCGGTGGTCTCACTCGCCCTGAACGACAGCACCTCCCAGGGGTTTGACTGGAACGCATTCCGGCTCGGGGTCACCACTGTGAATCAGGGTGGCGCATCCGGCAATGAGGGGGGTGTTGAAGGCGGCACGGGTGGCGGGGTCCCGTCCCTGGGCAGCGTCATCGACGCCAGCGCAAACGCCTTCAGCATCGGCCGCACAGCGGAGGGGACATTGTTCGGGAAGGCGGCCACCTTCACCATCGGCGGCGCCTTGAACTTCCTGTCCACCTTCGGGGACACCCAGATCACCCAGAACGTGGAGCTCCGGACCGTGTCCGGTCAGGAGGTTGTGCTACGGTCTGGTCAGGAGGTCCCGTATGTTTCAGGGGTGACCAACACCATTAATGAGGGTACCTCCACGGGTTCCGTGCAGACCGAAACGATCCAGACCGGTCTTACCCTGACCATGCGGCCGTTTTTTGACAGCGCAACAGGGCTGGTGACGCTGAACCTGAATCTTGAGCAGCGGCAGATACTGCAGTTCGTCGAGCTGAGCGCCGGGGATGGGGTTGGGACGATCACGCAGCCGCTGACGCAGGACCAGAACCTGACCGATCTTATCCGGACCCCGGTGGGGCAGACGATCGTGGTGGGTGGGGTGCAGAACGAGAACATCTCACGCACGATGACGCAGCCCTCTGTGATCCGGAGCACGGAGCTTGGCGATGCGCTCGGATCCGAAAACCGCAACGTGTCACGTAACGCGTTCTTCATCGTGGCACGTCCGACAGTAACGATCTTCGTGAGGGCTCAGGATGAGCAGTGATCTGACGAAAGGTCCTGGACCTGATTTGCGAAAAACGGATAATATCACGGCCGACACGGTTGATTGGGTGCAGGATCCCATTACTCCCGTTTCCTTCGAGTCCGATCATCCTGTCGAGCCGCCCGGGGAAAACAATCCGGACACGTTTTTGCCGCCTGATCCGGAGCCGGGGAGTTCCCCCCCATTGACCATCGGTCAACGGCTGAGGGGGATGTTCCGTCTTGGGGGTCAGGAAGCGACACCCTCCGACCTGATAGTTCATAATGCGGAGGGGAATAACACCCTTAAGGACCACCTTGGCGATCCGGCGTCTGTGGAGGATGAAACAAAATCGCTATCCGCTGCGCCCATGGAGGCGTTGAGCTCAGGTCCTGCGCGAAGCCTTTTTGGACGCCTGCGGCGCAAGGATGACCGTCTTGGACCCGATCAGCGCGACCAGACTGCCCCTGATGGAAACTCACAGGCCGGACCCGTCGCACCTGCGGTTCGTCGGGTGTCAGGAAAACGCAAGATTAGCGACCCGCGCGGATACCCGCCTATCCAGGTCCTTATCGGGTGGATCGGGGAAAGCTCCAGAAAGGATGTTCTTGAGCATGCGCGCGGGTTTGCCACGGACCATATTGAGGCGCTCGACAGCGCTTGGGTCACCATGGCCGAGCTACGGGGTGGTACCCTGTTTGAGATTCATGAGGGGGGCGGCGGGTCCGCCTACCTGCCCGAGCTGATCGAAGAGTTGAGCCGGGACCCGGATCAGGTCCTCTGGGTCCCGTCCGGGACAAAGCTGAACCGCGTGGTGACGGTGTCGATCGTTGAGAATCGCCCCTTCTCCATGATGCTTAACGAGGCGGAGAGCGCCAGGGTGCGCACTTCCGGACAGATGCCGATTGATCGGACGGGGCGTATGGGGCGTCTTCGCCCCCGCGGAACCAAAGTTCTCGTTGTCGGGGGCACGTTGTTCTCCATCGCCCTTTGCGCGCTGATCTCTTCAGCTTTCCTATCCGCACGGATCGATCAGCAGCCGATCCCGTCGCTGCCTTATACGGCGGGAACACTCCCGCACGGTCAGATTATCAGCCTCTCGGACGCGCTCCGGGAAGACAGGTGGGTGTCCAGGATCCTGTTTGAGGACGGATCCTGGCGCGCCGAGTTCGAGACATTCGACGAGCTCGCGCTGCCGAATGACACGGAGGAGGCGCAGACACTGATCGATGAGGCGGTCAAGCGGGACGAGATCCTTCAGTCGGAACGGGAACGTAAGGTCAGGGAGTTCGGAGCGAAATGAGAAAGCGTATCATCATTGGGGCTCTCCTTCTGGTCGGCTCCGTAGGACAGGCCGGTCTGGCCTGGCATCTTTCGAACCTGTCCGCTGATAACGAACGGCTCGCCGCCACCGCATGGACGAAGGCGGATACCCTCTGCCGGGAGGCGGTCGGGCTGGTCGGGCGGGTCTCAGAGCTTGGCGGACAGGTTGTCGTCAATACGTCTATCGCCCCGGGCCAAGATTGGCGTGTGGCGCTGATGGACGCGTCCAGCGTCATCTCACACTGCTCTACTCGCAGGATGACTTATTTTTGCATGGGCCGGGCCTGCGGTGAGGTAACGGATCGCGCCACCACCCTGTCCAACCTTGAGGAGCAGGACGTAGCCCCGTCGGCGTCTGACATTCTTCGGACCGAACCGGTCAAGATCACTTTCCGCCTTCAGGAGGTCAAACAATGAAGATGAACCCTATCAGCGCACTCCTGCGCATCAACTGGTCCGGGCGCAGCATGCGCCTGCTCGACCTCGCCTTTGCGGGCGGTATACTCTTTTACGGGGTGTTCACCGGGAGCCAGTTTTTTATCTGGTTTGGGGTCGTCTCTGTCGTCCTGTCCCTGATTAACCCTATGGGGCGGATCCAGCGAGGTCTGGCCAGTTTACGTAAACCGGCCAGCAAGAAATGATGCAGGGGGCCGCGGCCACAAAACTTGGCGTTCATGACATTCGTCACCTGATCGGGGGCGGTTCGCGGGTCGACATCGGCGCGGAGCTGGTCTCACGCCGGATGATCAGCCCGCGCAGCCTCGAGGCGGCCCGGATGGAGCAGGGGGTGACCGGGGGACGTCTGGGGCCTGTCCTGGTCCGAAACGGCCTCCTGGCCCAGAGGGACCTCATCCGGACCATCCTCGAGGTGGCTCCGGAGGAGTTGGCGACCGAGCGCGTCGCCCATTCCCGGATCCCGATCCGGATCCTGCGCCAGCACAAGATCCTCCTCGCCGCCGAGACGGACGTCAAGATTTACGTGGCCACCCGGAACGATGAGCGGACTGCAGCGCAGATCGTGTCCGGATGGTACCCGGACCGGGAGATCGAGTTCGTCGCCTATAACCCTGAGCACATGTCAGATTTCCTGACCCGGATGCAGATGACCGTCGGCGCCTCCGATGGGGATGATGTGGCGGAGGATGAGCGGCTCGAAGATCTGATCTACCGGGCCTATGACAAGGGGGCATCCGACATTCACATCACCCCGAAGCCGCGGTCCTACACGGTATTTTTCCGGATCCTTGGGGAGCGCCATCTGGTTCACGAAGGCCCTCTCTCCGAGTACCGGGCCCTTGTTGCGCAGATCAAGAACCGCGCCGGTATGGACATCGCTGAGAACCGGCTTCCACAGGACGGGGTCTTCAACATGGAGTTCGCCTCCAAGGTGGTCGACTTCCGCACCGTGACCGTGCCGGTCCAGGATGGGGAAGCGGTCGTGCTTCGTATCCTTGACCCGGACGCGGTCCGCAACAACCTCGATGATCTGGGGATCAGCCGCGTGGAACAGTGGCGCCGCGGGTTCCGGCAGTCGAACGGGCTTTGCCTGATTTGCGGGCCAACCGGATCCGGGAAGACCACCACTCTCAACGGGACGGTTTCCGAGCTGGACCGGTTCGGGGAAGCGATCTATACCGTTGAGGACCCGGTCGAGTATCCGATCTCCTACGCGAATCAGGTGTCCATCAATGACGCGATCGGTCTCACCTACCCGCGTGCCCTGCGCGCCTTCATGCGCGCAGACCCGGATATCATCAACATCGGCGAGGTCCGGGACGAGGAGACGGCACGGACCATGATCCGGGCCGCCGAGACCGGACACATGGTGCTTGCGACCCTGCACGCGTCAACCATCCGCGGCGCCATCAGCCGCCTGGAATATCTCAATATCCCAGCACATGATCTACGCTATGTCATCAGGTCCATCATGGTGCAAAACCTGGTCAAGACCACCTGCCGTCGATGCAGCGGCGCGGGTTGCGAAAAATGTTTCAATACAGGTTATGCAGGCCGGACCATCGTAAGCGAGGTTCAGTATTTCGAGAACGAGCATGAGTTTGACCGGATGGAGAAGGGGGAGGTTTTCTGGCCCCGCCTGATCTCGGATGCGGTTGACCTTATGGAGAAGGGGGTGACTGACCTGCGAGAGCTGGACCGGGTTTACGGGGCCACGGTCCACGAGGAGATCGCGCGGCGCTCGCAGGCGGCTGAGACCGATCGCGACGGGGGCTGATCCCCATGTACCAGCTGATCATGGTGCTGATCTCGATCAGCGTCTTCGCCGGCCTCCTGCTTGCGGGGCACACCTATGTGGATCCGCAAAGGGTGGTCAGCCTTGAACGGGCAGAGCTGCTCTTGGCGGAGAGCAACCGGATCGATCTGGGTCTGCGCGCCTACCGGGTCGCGAACGGGGTGAGTGCGTCCGATCCGGGCTGGGAAAATCGGATCACCGGGTATCTGTCCGCGCCGATCCGTCCCCTGTCGGTCGGGCTGAGCTGGGCCCTTCGAGACGGGCCTGAGGGGGGCAGGGTCTGCCTGAGGGCAGCACCCGGGACGAGCATCCCGGGAACCGCGTCCCGTATCAGTTGCGTTCTGAGCGGTGCGACCGCCTGCCTCTCCCCGTCCAGTGTCGGTCTGATCGGGGAGCTGGGATGGACCGGCTGTGAGGGGATGCTGATCGTAGATAACGCGCTCTTGCGGTCTGCCGGATCCGCCCTCATCGACGGGGATGAAACCTTTACCCTCTCTGGTCCGGATTCGGAGACCTACACGTTTGCGCAATCAGGACAGGATATTTTCACGGGCCAGGTGACGGATTTTTCCGACCTGTTCGCCGCGACCGGGTTTTCCGGGGATATCGGGTATTGGTCCACCTCAAGTGCGGCGCTGATGTCTGGGATGTTCCGATCCGCTCCGCTCTTCGACGCGGCCATCGGAGGATGGGACACCAGCCGGGTCACCGGCATGATCGGCATGTTCGAGGAGGCGTCCGGTTTCAACCGGGACCTCTCCGGATGGTGCGTGCCGCTCATCGGGTCGGTCCCGGCCAATTTTGACACGGGGGCCCTGTCCTGGTCCTCCGGCAGACCGGTCTGGGGCGCCTGTCCGACCGGGTCAGAGCCGGTTACGATAACGCTTGGGACAGCGAACCTCCCCGACGGGGAGCGCAACACGGTCTATGCTGGTTTTGATTTCAAGACCGCCCTATCCCTGTCCGGGGCGGACCCGTCTGAGCTGACCTTCACCTCACCGAACGCTCCCGCAGGGCTGAGCCTTGACGCAGATGGGCTGCTCTCCGGGACCCCGACCCTGACGGGCGGGTTCAGTTTCGCCGTTGTCGCCTCACACCCCGGCGGGTCCTCTGACGGGAGAAGCTACACCATCATCATCAATGATCCGGACCCGCTCGTGGTGGACCCGTGATCCGAAAAGGGGTCTGATATGCCAATCTTCATCGCCAAAGTTTCCGTGGGCGGACGCACGACCCAGGTCACGGTCCCGGCCACGAACCGCACGGAAGCGGAACGGCAGCTCAAGCGCCGGGGTCGGATCATCTCTCTGAAGCGTCAGTCGATTTTTGACCTTCAGCCGGGCTTGTCCCCGAATGAGCGCTATACGTTCCTGGTCAAACTTTCGACCATGATCTCCTCCAAGGTGTCGATGGGGAAGGCACTTGAACTGATGGGGGAGGCGTTCAGCGGGAATATCCGCCGTGTCGCCCGCGCCCTTTCGGAGCGGGTGAACACAGGGATGAACTTCATCACTGCGATCGAGGAGGAGCGCAGGAGTTTCCCCCCCTCTCTTATTGCGCTGATCCGGTCCGGCTTCGCGGCCGGGAACGCGGCGAACGCCCTCCGGGAGGCGGCCGAGTTTGAGCAGATGATGCAGACGATCCGGAAAGGGTCCATGAAGGAGGTTATCACCGGGATCGGCTATTTCGCCGCCTCCGCCGGCCTGACCGTGGCTACGGTGGAGTATTTTGGCCCGATGGTGACCGGGAACGCCCTGTTCCAGACCCCCGGGGTGGACACGGCCTGGATCGAGCAGTTCGGTGTCGTATTCATGTGGGTCAACGTGGTCCTGCTCGCCCTGATCGGGTTCATGGTGTTTATGGGGACGATTGGTCGTCTCGCGAGCCCGGCCGTGATTGACCGGGTGATCGCCAGAATCCCGTTTTATGCAGACCTGATCCTAGCCAAGAACAACTACATCACCTTCTACAAGTTGTCCCTCCTGGTGAGGTCCGGGGTCCGGATCGAGGAGACGCTTGAGATCACCGCCTCCGACATCGGTCCAGGCGCCTTGCGTGCGGACATCGTCCGGTCCTTGGACCTGATCAGGAAGGGGCGTCCCTGGGCCGTTGGTATGGAGACGCTGGACCCGACGGACCGGGCCTCTCTTCTCGCTTCCTCGGACCGGGAGGATGTGGCGCGAACTTTCCGGCTGCTCGCAGATCAGTTCCGGGATCTTTACATCGCCCGGATGCAGACCTTGGGACCAGCGCTGAACATCCTCGCGGCCCTGTTCATGTCAGTGGCCTCCGCGATCCTGTTCGGGCTGACAATCTTGCCGATGCTGCAGCTCGCGGCAAGCATCTGAGCGATAATTCAGTATAAGAAAAACAATAACAAATCAACAATTTATCGTTTGGGACCGGCAGAATGACCGTTGATCGATTTGCGAAAAAATGCAAAAGTTTGATGTGTCGC
>Ga0105050_10009052_pt1 | contig 11268 bp, 15 predicted proteins | sample FRY01_FD_78088 | JGI IMG/M metagenome (GOLD analysis project Ga0105050, IMG submission 78088) | Freshwater microbial communities from Lake Fryxell liftoff mats and glacier meltwater in Antarctica - FRY-01 | ecosystem: Environmental > Aquatic > Freshwater > Ice > Glacier meltwater ... | reverse complement strand
GGTGGTGCCAATCTCAGCCGCCGTCGCCCCGTGAGAGACAACCGAGGCCCCGTCATTGGTGACATTCGCAACCGTCAGACTGGCCCAGGTCGAGACAACCGCCCCGTCCTGGTCACGAAAAACCACGGGCGCACGGAAGGCTACACCTCGAGTCGGGAACGGCATTGCGTCAGTTGCGGCCATATCAAAGCACCTTTATACAGTGGGGAGGATACACGGAGAACTTCTGGTGGGGATGGCCATGGATTGTTGGCACTGTACCTTCTACCATCCACGAATCAAACTTGGCTCCCTTGCCATCGTTGGTGTATCCGTAAGCAACGATGCCAGGAGAGCCGGTGGCGTAAGTGGCGTCGACTTCCGTGCAGAGAAGCGAGCCGTCGAAATACATCTTGAGCGTGGATCCCGAGACCTCGAGAGCCAGCACCTTTTGAGTGGACTCCGGCCATGAGATCGCCTGGGAATAGAGCACCGTCTCACCCGTGCCGGCATTCACCCGGACCAGTTGAATCTGCTGACCATATTCGTACACCCTGGCCACATAGCTGGTCGGCCAATTCATGCGCACGATGACCGCATGGGCGTTGCCGGTGCAAGTGTTGCCGGTGCCGCCAAGGTCGTCCATCCACGTACCGCAAATGCCCGTTCGGGGCATATTGAATATCTCGCAACTGACGGTGTAGTCGTTGCCGTAGATCCACGAGTCCAACCAGTGCCAGGACGGGCGCGCTGAATTAGTGAGACCGAGAGTCAGGTTCTCGAGCGTTTGATGGGCGAAGTTTCCGTCGCAGTCCATCTTATTCGACGGTTCAATGGTCGTCGAATAGGTCCATGTAAAGACAGAAAGGGCGGAGCCATCGGTTAATGTCCCCGCCAATTGTCCGGACTTGGTGAACGAGTCTGAGGCTAGAGTTGGCACTTGTTAGGCGGCAAGATACCCCTCAACGATGACTCGCATTGTCGCACCGTTGGTATTCGTTGCCGCAGATCGAACTACGACTCCCTTCCCGGCAGTGAGAGACGTGCCGCCAGTGATGGGAGCGCCCTGGGTCATGCCCGTGGCGGTGCCAGCGGTCGACTCCTTGGTGAAGATTCCCGTGCTGGTGTTCGCAGCCGCCACCGTCGCGATGTTCACCGGCGTACCATTGCTGTCGGAAAGGATTACGTCCTGACCAAAAGCGGTGCCCGTGAAGATCAACGTGAAGTTCGTGATGTAGAGGCGCATCCCCGAAGGAATGGCCGCATCCTCGATCACCGTTTGCGTGCCTGCAATGATCTCCGCCGCCGTAAATGTCTTCTGTGCGAACACCGGCACCCACTCGTCACCGTTGATCTGTGGGGTGCCGCGAACGATGCCCTTCAAGAAGGGCAGAAAGACTTCTCCGCCGGCAGCGGAGCGAAGAGTACCGTGACTTCCGCTCATTTCATCTCCTCAGGTGACGCTAGCACCGTAGGTGCCGCGCCAGGACAGAGTGTCGTGCAGCCAGTATCCGTGAACGGACATGACCGTCGATTTGGTCCAGTTGTCGTACCACATCTCCACCGTCGGCTGAGCCGTGACGATGTGAACCAGCGGGTTGCTGGCGCCGGAGCCAAGCAGGAACCACGAGTTCGCAGTTCCGCCGGCCAGACCGACGTAGTTCGACGGCACCAACTGAATGTTGGAGCGGATGTAGTTGTTGTTGTCGTTGTCCGACGTACCTTGCAGATTCGAGGACAAGACAATCCGTTGCGCGATGTGCTCGTTCTGCGGGCCAACCACCAACTTGAGCCGTTCCGTGTTGTGCATCGGAAGGCCGCGGTCGGTTCGTTGGTCACGAAGGGCAGCGATCGCAGTTCCCAGCGACGTGACCGAGAGGGCCGTGGTCGTGGTGTTGCTCTGCGTGGTTGTGCCGATTGCAGATGGCAGCAGCGGGTGAGCGCTGTTGAACATCGACAAAGCATCGGGAGCCAGATAATCAGAGAACCCGAGATTCAGGACACCGAACGCTTGCGTGTTCAGCGTGCCCGCAATCGCACGGGTCAACTGCTCAGGCAGCGCCGCGATGAACCGGTTCACGTCAACGATCTTGGACTTGGCATCGTGGCGGACAGCCAACGAATACATCTGAGTCGTGAACGTCTTGCTGAACCGAGTCTGCATGTTGTCGACGTGGACGGGCATACCGCTCGTCTGTCGTTGCATGAGACCCAGGCCGGACATCGTGATGATCTCCTCGTATGCCTGGCGGCTCGTGATCGTTCGCCCGATGATCTGTTGATCGTCTCGAGGCATGTCTTGGAGCCCGTCGTTGACGAGCGCCATTAACCCCTCTCTATAGAGGTTGGTTTGAGTTACGGTGAGCATTGTTTATGTTCCTCCTTGATTAGCCTCGCTTAGACGAAGATTCGCTCCGCCGTGACGACTCGGAAAATCCCGAACGGGAAAGTTTCGCTTGCGTTTGTCCCTTCGGCATAGCCGACGAGTTGCAACTGCACACCACCAGTGACGGTGGCTTGCTTGGTAGCAACGTCCGCCATTTGGATGCTGGTTTGGAACCCAACTCGGAAGAACGCTCCCGGCAAGTTCGCACTCGGATAGGTGTTCGCGGCCGTTGCCGAATAAAGCGGCAAGACGAACAAGTTAACGTCGTTGGCAAGCACCACCGGCAAAGTGCCAGGGGACGCCTCAGCGACCGTGCGCGTCTGGTGGTTTCGGCAAACCATTCCAAGAATGTCGGGCGTACCATTGAAGGTCGCGTTGGAAGTCGGATCGCCCATGCCTTCTACGAGGCCGGAGGCGAGAGTTACGAGGTCGTTCACGCGGAAACGCTTCGCGGCCGTGTTGGTTACCCCTTCACGGAAGTTGGCAAGGAGGGCCTCGCCAATGTATCCCACACTCGGCGCCGTTAGTTGACTCGGCATGGTGTATTAACGAAAGAAAGTGGGTGAGAAAAACAAAATGGCAGTGGGGAGCCCCACCGCCATTCCGTCAGGAAGGATTTTTGCCTTCGTTCTTACTGTGGATTAGGCTCCATCTCGCCAGGCGTGTACCCCGCGTCGCCGAGAATCCCACCCCCCTCTTCGGGAAGGTGCGCCCCTAGTTCGTTGATGCCATACGTCTGGCCAAGGGAGATCGCGCCGGTCAGTTGGTTCTCCGGCATCTCGGTAGTAACGATCCGCCCGTCGGCTCCAATCGGAGTCTGCGGTACGCCCTCCACCCGGCCGACCAGTTCGCGGTAGAAGTTCCGTGCCCGGTTCTGCATCTCGTCGTACTGCGCTCGCGGCATTACCAGCCAGATGTTCGGCAGTGCATTGAGCGGATGCTTGTCGTCGACACGCCAGCCCTGGGCGAACCAGTGCGACATCTTCACAACATCGCGGGCCGTCAGCGGATCAACCACCTGCCACGCGAACTCATCGTTCTGCCGGATGTCTGCGAGATCCAGCGTGATCGACTGCTCGGCAAGGGTTTCAAAGCGCGATTGGAGCGCGAGTGCTTCACGGAGCGGAGTGTTCTGCTTGATCAACTCCGCTGTAGGGTCGTTAGATTTCCTCATTAGTCTTCACCAGTTTGCCCGACTTCGCGGCTTCCATGAGCGCCTTGACGCTCGGCCCTGCCTGCTTATCCTTGGGAATGAAGTTTTGCAGGAACGCCGCTTGACGTTGGGCGGTCTCAGATTGCACCGGCGCCGGCGCAGTGCCGGTCGGGGTGGCCAGCGGAACCGGCTTGGGCTGTCCGCCGTTCTGCTTCATGTTCTCATAGGCCAATGAATTCGCCACGATCATGTGCTGCTTGGCCTCGATGACACCACCGAGTTGATCGGCCGGCATCTGGTAGACCATCTCTTCGACGGCCTTCGCCTGTTCGTCGGTGATCTCGCCGGCAGCGACCATCGCTTTGAGGTCTCCGGCAATCGTGGCAACGTGCCGTGACGCAGCCATCGCTTGCTGAGTTGCCGTCTTCGAAGCCTCCGTAACAATCTTCTTCTCCTGGTTCTCTTGGAACTCCGTAAGCCAATCCTTCGGCGGCTCGGGAGGCGCAGCGGGAGCCGGGGGATCCGCGGGGGCGGCCGGTTTCTTGTCCACCGGAACGACTGTCTGCGACTGAGCGATCTGCTCCGACAACTTGTCGAGCCGCTCGTTCAGCGCGGTCAAGTCAGTCGCTGGTGCAGCGGGAGTCTCCGCGGGGGCCGGTGGCGCGGCGGGTTGCTGCGCCAAGTTAATACCGGGCTGTCCCTCGGTGAATTGGGGTGAGTTAATGTCTGGCATTGGGTGTTTCTTCTTCCATGTCTGATTCGATGGTCTTTACCGTTTCGTATAGAAAGTCTTCGTCTGCGAATTGCCCGTATATCCGGGCCTGCGTCTGCAACTCTACCGCACGCTGTACCTGCGACATGTTGGTCTGGATTAACTCCTCGATCGCCCGCTTGCTCATCTCGGCAAAGGCTTTGGTGATCCGATCAAGCGATAGGTTGTGCGGCACTCATATCTCCTACCATTGGTTCTTGCATGGGGTCCACGTCGTCCGGGGCCACCTGCGGCATCGCACCGGGCGGCGGTTCTCCCGACAGTCTGGACGCCAAGTCCTTTAGAATGGCAACGATGTCTTCCTTCTTCGGGAACGTTTGCATCTGGGCAATCATCTCGAGCAACAAGCCAACGATCGGCCCAGCAACCGGCTTAATCGCCTGACCAGCCATCGGCTCCAACTGCAAGATGAGCGCCATGAAGGTCTGCAACCTTTGGATGATGGCGTCAGGGTCGGTCTCAATGCTCTCGCCTTGCAATACCAATGTGTACGAATGCTCGAGATCCATGGCCGTAAACTCAGCCGGCAGCGACAGTTTGTGAATGCTGAGGAAGTTCGGCATGTATTCCTTGAGTGACAAGAACACTTGACGGCCAACGTCGCGAAGGGCCGGTGCAATCTGGTTCACGTCGTCAAGACCAGCGAGTTGGAATCCTCGTAACTTAATCTCCGCCTCAGTCGCAGTCGTTCCTCGCACAGCCGAACCACCCGTGATGTTCTCCGGAGTCTTCATCACCATATCCATCATGTTTCGCAGCAAGCCAAGAACGTTTGCAAAGTCGTTGAGTTGCATCGACGCCGGCACCTTCAACAAGTCCGTGACGTTGTTAACGACGCTGACCTGGCCGGGCCGGTGGTTGAGGAACTTCTCCGACTTGTTCATGCCACGAGCAATGAATGGCGGCACTGCGTTGATGTTTGCCGACCAGATCATCCAGTTGATCATGTCGCTCATCGAGAGTTGAATGTCGATCGCATCCTTGGCCGGGGCTCCTTGCGGGAACAATCGGCCTGGCTCATATTTGATGTTCGCAACCGTGTAGTTGGGGAACGGGGAGTTCAATTCGGTAACGAGCAACGGGCACCCACCGGTGTCCTTGGTCGTGATGACCCGGTAAGTTTCCTCGAGCCCATCCCCGTCTGCGTCATACCGAACGTAAAGATCGTAGAGCGTGGTGGTCTCAGTCTCCATCTCCTGAACCGCTGAGTTGCGCGGGCCGTTTCTGTCCTCGTTCTGCTGGATCGTTGTCTGCGATTCCATCACGAGGGCGTTGTACGGCAAGAACGCACCGGTCTTCTGATATGCCTTGGCGAGTGACCGTCGCATGTCGAAGCGGTGTCCAACAACGGCAGCGGAGTGGATCCCACCCGAGGTTTCCTGGGACAGCACGAAGTTGCGGGGCTCAATAATCTCGAGCACTGGGGCGGAAAATGGGCCGATGTGCGTGGACGAGTGAGTGGCCGACGGGCCTTGCTGGAACGTGGTCCGGATCACCCCAACGTTTGTCGCGAGCAAGATGTAGACGAGGCGGTCCAGTAGCGTGCGGAAGTCGCTGAGTTGCAGGATGTATTGAACGACAGCCGTCACACGTTCCGCTGCGTCGGGCTCGTTCTTGTTCACGAAACGGAACACTGGCTTGTCGCTGCCGATGATGGCACTGACGAGAGAGACCCGGCGCTGGTCCAGTTTCACACCGGCAAGCGGAACCTCACGGTAAACAGCGTCCTTGAACGGAAGCATCTTCTGACCGGGGAAACGATTGGCCGCGATCGCAAACCCTTCTTCCCATTGCTGGGTGTAATCTCGCACCGCCGATTCCGAAGCGTTGATGTGCCTGGAAATGAAGTCTTGGAGCGGCTTGAGTTTCTGCTGAATCGACGTAGCCTTCTCGTCGTCGGTTTCCCCCTCACCCTGGAACACGGCTGGCACTTCCGCCTGCATACCGGCAGAGAACACAACCTGCGGATCTGTGACGCCCGCTTCCATCGGCGGCGCAATCACCGTGCCTGGATCTTGCTCCATCCCCGGCTCTGTCACCGACATGCCGTTCGTGTTCGTTGAGAAGTGAGGGGTTTCCATCGTCTTAACCAGTTTGATTAACGGCTGCTGTCAGTAATTTTGGCAGAATGTGCTGGTAATAGTTGATCCGGCCCTCAATTTCCTCGATCGACAAATTCTGGCTTCCACCATAGAACAAGTCCTCCACCGCCAAGTCGTAGAGTGGGTGCCCTTGAATCTGCTCTTCGCGCTGAGCAATCTCATTGCCCCGGCGAAACTCAAAGTCGGCCACGCACTCGACGATGTTGAGGCTCTCAAGTGAAGCCACTCTCCGGTCGACTTGATCCAACGATTCGGCTAGGCCACGAACCAGGTTGATGAGTTCCTGCAAGTCAACTTGAGTTGGTGCTGTTTGCAACGGGGCGGCCTGCGAAGCCATGATCGTTCTCCGCATCTCCTCGGCAGCCATCTCGTCGTCCGTCAATACGTCAACCATTTGTGTCGCCAACCTTACCCGTGATGGCAAGAATGCTCTCGACGTGAACGAATGCTCGGTCGCGCTTTTCTGCCGACCTGTCAACCCAGGTGATCGGGAGCGCCGTCGCCGTGATGTAAGCGATCTCGTCTCCGACTTCCAAATCGGGGAAAACCGACGTGACCTCGCTGCCCATCGAAACGATTCGGCCGGTGCCGTGCCGGTGCTTTAGGTTGTCGGGCAACTGAATGCCTCCGGCGGTCTCTGTCACGAGAGCCCCGCGGTCGATGATGACCTGCTTGCCGGTGGCTCTGAGGTCTAAGGTTTCGTAATCGTCAATGATTGCTGGCATGGTTTTGTCGAACGGGATCCGGTAGTAGTTTCGGTACTCATCATGGGCGCGTCCCGTAAGTGCCCAGATGCCAGGATAGGCGGTGCCGGCATGGACCAGCCCGCGGAATCTCTTGCCATGGTAATGCCGGTAGATCACGGCGGAGTCGACAGGAATGTCAACTCCTTCACCTACGGCTTTGACCACCGCCACGTCGGTCTGAAAGTGACCAGTGACGCCATGAACGTCAGCGACCTCGATGCCCCCAATGCGTTGCTCGGCTACGCAAAGAAGGACGAGAGCGCACCCCGGCGCGGGGTGCCACGGTGGAGCAGGGGCTGCCACTGCGGACACAATGTCCGGTCGCCCGCCAAACTGAATCGGCTGAGACGACCGGACGGAGCCTTCGTTGATCGTTGTCTTAGCCGGCAAAGGCGTCGACCAATCGACGAATCGCGTTGTTCGGTTCGATCACGGCCGGCCCCTGACGGACGAGAAGGAGGTGCGGAGAGTCCTGCATGAATGCAAGCGCGCACCCATCCTGAACGATGTCCCGATAACTGCCGCGAATGTCGCTCGAGAGATCTTCGCGGAGGTGGAATCTGACCGGGTAGGTCGGCTCAACAAGCCATGAGTCCATCTCGGCAGTGGTTGCCACAACCCGTTCCTCAAAGTTCGCTTCTGGAATCTCTACCGGTTCGGCTTCTTCGGCTTCGGGAACAGGAGTGTCCCCACCTGGCTCAGAATTATCCACGGGATCGGTGAAACCCTTGTACGTTCTCAGTACGGTCTCGCGGAACATCTCATCCTTGACACGTTGCTCTTCCGGCAAGTCTTCGTAAGGCATGATGCAAGGGTGCGTTTTGGCTTCGGCATCCTTGACCTCGCCGTAGACCCAGCCCTGCTCCGCCTTTTCGTTAAGCCATGACTGATGGAGTTCAGCGTTGGTTACATTAGGATTAGCAAGGACAAGTCCGACACCCTTGATGACGCTGGCTTTTTGGTCGACCGGGAAGTCCTCCCACGTCGGACCCGGATCTTCGCCAATGCTTCCGCGGTAAGCACGGTTTGCTTCGTGCGCTGCTTCGGCGCAATACGCTTCAATCGGAGAGGCGTCCACCTGCTCGGGCGCTTCCTTGGAGCCAGCAATTGGTTCCTTCTCATTGGGCGTGGATTCGTCGGCTTGGTGGCTCTTGCCTTTGGTCGTACGGGGATTTGTAGTTGTATCCTTGGTGCTCATTGTCTTCTGAGGGGAACAGATAGTATCTCGCCTCGGTGAGAACATACCTCAATGAGTCGGCAAGGTGGAAAGAATTCTTATCTTGAATCGCTGCGGTGGCGTTTCCTTCCTCGTTTGGCTTACGGGAATAAGTCTCAATCTCCTTTTGGAGCATGTCGTTCCCCTCGACAATCAGCAGGCGCCCCTGCTTGAACGCTCGCCAAACCAGCATGATGCCGACCTCGACATCCTTGATCGTCGGCTGCATGACCGGGAGGCCAGCCATCATGTATTCCTCTCGCATCTCCGTTTCACCGGGGGCACCACCAACGGCGCGGACGTTCTCGAGATCCAGGCCGAAGAGGATGTTCTTGGCGTGCTGCTCCGTGGATCGGACCGACGAGTAGTACGTCCGGAAAGCGTATGCCTTTCGGGTTTCGGGATCCACCGCCACGATCGTCGAGGCCGTGTTCACCTCTCCAAAGTCAACGCCGATGATGACGGTCCAGTCGTGAGGGATGTCGTACCGCTCGAGCCCCGGTGAGTAGACGAGCATTTTCTTGAACTCGCTCTGGGAGATCACGTTCTTGGTTTCGTCAAAGCAGTTGTAGATGGCATAGGCCGGCCGCGTCCACTCCGCCAGATACTTCATGCGGAACTCCCAATCGGGAAGGAGCGCCCGCTGCAATTCGACCTCCGCTTCCGTGATCGCTGGATTGTCAATCGTGCGGAAGTGCACAACGCGAATGTCAGGGTCATCTCCGCCCTGATTCTTGGCCCTCATGCAGAACCGCTTGAACCAGTTGTGGACGTAAGGCGTGGTCGAGAAGTAGATCCTCGCGCTGTGCACAAGGCACCGGCGAAGGATGGCCTGGAACGAAGTCTCCTTGAAGTCTTCCTGCCCCGACTCGTCGGCCCACACTCCTTTGAGCGTCATCGACTCGAGTGTCGCGGAGTTCAGCGCATGGCCAATGTGAATCGTGCAAGGCTGCGACTCGTCGCCAAAGAGTTCCATGAGGCCGTCCTTGCTGATCTCATACTTGAGCGGGTTGCCTCGGTAAAGACGACCAAGGCCAAGAACTTCGGTGAACAGCATCTCGAGTTCAGGGATGCATTTCTTTTGCAACAGCGTGAGTGTCGGGCCGACAATCAGGTAGTCACCTGGGCCGCGCCGCTTCATCTCCTGCAACAACCACCAAGGGCCGGAGACCGTCTTCCCGCTCTGTGTCCCTGCTAAAGCGATGATGAATCGTTCCGTTGCATTCATCACTTCCAATTGCCCGCGGTGGAAGTTCACTTTCAACTGGAGGTGGCCATTCTTGTCGTCGCGAACCTGGATGAACGGCGGCACCTCTGGCGTTTCAAGTTGCCTCAGCACCGGATCCGCTCCCGTCTCGCGTCTCGCGTCGACGCGAGTTACCTTGATCCCGCCTTCGGTTTTGGTTACCTTCTTTTTTCTCTTTGGCCTTTCAATCATGGGGCACCCACTTGCGCCAGTTGCGCTTGGTAGGCAACTTCACGCCGCTGCCCTGGATCCCCGACATCCAAGCCTTGTTGTTCCCGTGTCCCCAACGCTTCCACTTGTCCTGCATAGATTTCTTGAGCGTCATCCTTTTGGAAAACTCCACCTCGGGAAGTTGCTCGATGATCTCGTCGTATGTGTACCCGGCAAGACGGCCGGCAATATAAAGACGCTGCTGAGGGTTGCATCGCTCGAAGAACCGCTCCACGAAGTACGTCACGTCGTCCACGTCGAGCATGGCCTTCCAACGCCGCACCGCCGCAAGGCGGGAGGCTACAGCGACCGACGCGATCTGCGGATAAATGAACTTGACGCTGGCTATAACACCGTCGGCAAAGAACTCTGCGTCTTCGGGGCGCCGGCATGATCGGTGCATCTCTTCGTCGAGCGCAGGCCAATGAAACGGGAACTTGGGATCCTCGATGGCTGGATTCACGGGTATCTTGCGGAAGTATGGCAGGCAACTTCTTAAACCCGGACCAACTCAACCGGCACCTCGACTATGTTGGTGAGTTACTGAACTTCGCGCCGCTCCCGCACAGCGCCTCCGCCGACTTCGCTTCCCTCATGGGTTGCTTGGTCGCCAGGATTGGAACGTGCGACATGGTGAACGAAGTTCTCGAGGCGTACCGCAAACGCACCGCACTCCTCGGCAACGAGCCGGCCGACGACAGTTCGGTGGATCCTGACCTAGTAGTAGAGCCGTGAAACCAAGGAGCCAGCCCGCCTTGTTCGTGGGGGTAGACCCCGGGCGCAAAGGCGGGCTGGCTTTTTTTGTGCCTGGGCAAGAAACGGTTTCCGTCATGCGGGTGATTGGCGCCCCTTCGATGACCTCTCCCCTGCCAGTGCTGGCAGAGATGGCCGCGTCCGGGGAATATGAACTCTGCGCTGTGGTGGAAAGGTGCCGGGCGACCATGCCGAAGTTCCGCGCTCACCGAGCCGCCGCAAACCTCTGGATTGGCTACCTCCGCTCGCAGTTCGCACGCCACAACTCCATCCGCACCGCAGATCCCCAAGCGTGGCAGTCATCACTAGGAGTGCAGAAGCCCGGCGCAGCGGGCTGGGCAATGCCATACGATGCCTATGCCAAGGAGTTCGCCTGCAACGTTGCTCCGGAAGATCTCACCGAGGACCAAGCGGCAGCGATCTGTATCCTCCACTACGGATGTGTCAACCGCATCTGGGGTGCTGAGGCGGTGGCCAAACTGCCAAAACTATTCCGGTAACATAGGTTCCTCGCTCACGGGTTTTGTCCCGTTTTCGCTCGTGGCGAGGCATAGCGCAACTTGCTGCCTCGGCTTCGGCCGGGGCGCAGTTGTTTGTGTGTCCCCCTTGTTTCACCGATGTTTCACCGGGTAAGTTCGCATCGCTATGCTGATAAAACGGCCTGTGCTGCGTTACCACGGCGGCAAGTTTCGAATCCGCGAATGG
>Ga0105050_10009050_pt1 | contig 11272 bp, 6 predicted proteins | sample FRY01_FD_78088 | JGI IMG/M metagenome (GOLD analysis project Ga0105050, IMG submission 78088) | Freshwater microbial communities from Lake Fryxell liftoff mats and glacier meltwater in Antarctica - FRY-01 | ecosystem: Environmental > Aquatic > Freshwater > Ice > Glacier meltwater ... | reverse complement strand
CCCACCCACACTTGCAATTCAATGTCGCAAAAATCATTGTGTGCGACAACCGACTCTGGCATCTCATACAACAACATGCAATGTATCACAGGGTAGAACTTTGCATGGTTGCCACACAGCGACTTGAACTTGCGCAAACTCTTGCCGTACAGGGCACTGTCGACCGAGCCTTGCTCTGGCACATCTTTACCGACGTGCTTGATGAAGCGAAGCTCCTTTTTGATCGCCTCTGGGATGGCTGGGTGGCTTGGGTCAAGGTAGAGTGTGCTGCCGACGCCAACAATGTGCGTCTGGACGGCGTGGGGAGAAAGTGTGAGCTGGATTTCTTCACACGACGAAAACATCTTCTGGCGGTCACTGAGCTCGTGGAAAAGTGGCATCTTGTGTTTGCTGCTGTCGGCAGCACCCTGATAACAGCACAAAGTCAATATAATACACATGATTGTACATGGGTGCATGCGAGCATATAATGCGTGTATACCTCTAGTTTGTGGGTCTGGAGCTTCGCGATATAGGAAGGGGTCTCATGAAGGTCAATGCCCTCTGAAACAGCAAGATACGACATATTTTCAGGATTGAGGTAAACTGTTTCAAGCCACGCGGGATACTGCACGTCTGGCATGTTGGTTTGTGCAGTGGTCCACTGTGTCAGCACCAGATAGCCCACCCCCGCAACGTGGATGAGAGTGCCTAAGCGGTTGTAAATGGGCGCGTAGCGAATAAAGCCGTTTTTGACAGGCATAACGGCGTCGGTGATGGTGCGAAAGACCTTGCTGTGCGACCGCACTTTGTTTTCCTCGGGGTCCAAAGCCTCGACCTGCTCGCAATCACGCGCGCGCGTAAAGGAGGATGTCGAGAGACAGCGCGTAATCTTGTTTTTCTTGGGATCAATAAACATGCACACCTTTTTGTACTTGGCCTTGGCCGCGTCGAACTTGCTCTGGTCCAGCGAGTCGGTCTTGTAGACCATTTCGACGTAGATCCAACAGTAGAAAGGGAGCTGTGGGGGTGCGAGGTCGTCGAGGTGCAGGGCGTCGTGTGAAATGTCCACCATTTTGCAGATGCGCTCAAACTTGTTGAGAATTGCCACATCCTCGACCATCACCCCGCCCACCAGGATGCCAGGGATGGACGAGGCTGTCATTTCCTTGACAGACACACACGGCAGGGCGCGCAACATGGTGGTGGGGCGGTTGCGATACATTTCCTCCTCGTCGATTTTCTGCAGACTCAACCCGAGCCCGTTGCTGTCAGGTATGCCCGTGAAGAGCGTGCAATACGGGTACACTGTGGCCGGAACACGGTGCTTGACGGTCTGGAGCACAAAATGGTCGAAAATCGACTGTACCGACGTCTGCGAGACAAGGGGCTTGGTGCCGATAATGGCCCTCGCGAGAATCAAGAAACGCGGCTCGACGCCAAACGAGAACACGCTGCCACCGCGGTTGTTGAAGGTCCACGGCGCAATGTTGTACGAGTAGTTGTCGTGCGAAATCAGCTGGCGCATGGACGGATGCAACCCGTCGACAAACTTGTCGCTGTCCTCGTGCTGGCCCTGTGCAATGTGCAGCAAATCGCATCCCAGGCCATTCAAAATGCAGTCCCACGACTGGAAGCCATGCCCACAGGGCACCCTGCCAAACTTTGGGTAGCACACCGGGGCGTCCATGTAGCGGTAAAGCATGATGCACAGGTCCTCGGGCGAGTTGATATTGCAGGCCGAGTTCAGCTTTTTGTCGTACTTTGCATACATGACTGCCCCGATTTGCTCTGCGATTTTCCACATAGCGCTCCCTGTGAGCGCCGCCGAGGACGACGACGCATAGTTGTCTCGCGCACCTCCCCCCCCACCTCCACCGCCCTGCCCTCCACCACCACCGCCGCCACCGTTGAAGGACGGAATATTGACCGCGAGCTTCGACGCCGACACGTTCATGTCCTCGTCCCATTTCGACGTGATATACACGGTGCTTTGTTGCACGCTGTCACCCTGCTCGACTTTGAAGAGCGTATCCCCACGCACTTTGTTCAGGGCGATTCCGCCAATGCCAAAGGTTGCCAGCCAATTGCGCGTGGTCTTGGCGGCCGCATCGGGGATGATGTATTTGGGGTCTGCAAAAAGACGTTCGGCCTCTTCGACGTCCAAATACGGCGTCTCGAAAAAGTCAGCAAACATGCCGAGAATCAGCCAAAATCCCCAGTCAAAGGTGTTTTCGATCATGCTGCCCAAAAAAAGCGGCACGAGCTCCAGGGGCGAGGGGTCGGCCATGAAATTTAGTGCAGCGTGGCAGGTAATCTCCGACCAGGACATGGTCTTGATGCTGCGCTGCAGCAGTGCGTTTGCAGAGTGCATATACAGCGCGGTGGGTGGCAGACGAGCCTGTGCCTTTTGTGTTTCGCGGCCCCGCTGTGCCGTGAGCCGGGCGTCTTGTGTCTGTATGCATGTGTGCAAGTACACGTAGTTTGCCAGAATGTCAAAGACAATCGTCTCTGCGAGCGCTGGCGAATCGGGCAGCCAGCCGCGCCACTGCATGCCAGAGACAGCGATGCACACCGCGCGCGCATCAAACGCAAAGAGGCGCTTGCACATGTCAACGACGGGGTCGTTTTTTTTGACGGTATACTTGCACGAATCGCCCATGTCATTGAATCCACACGTCTTGTGCGCGTCGCCACTCGTGTCGCCATCGTCCACGTCCACCGAGCCCGACGCCACACACTGGCAAATGATATCGAGCGTGTGCTCCAGGGCGTTGTCGCTTTCTGTGTTTTGGCACTTGAGAAGCAGCCCCATGAACCACACAATACGCTGCTCGGCGGCCTCGTGGTTGCCGGTTTTTTCGTTCTTGACCGTCAACGTGCGCTTGCCAGCCTGATCCACTTCGGTGTTGCGCGGCAAGATCGAGCACAGCTTTCCCGCCATATTCACTGCCGAGTTTCCGCCGGAGCGCGAATCCGAGACGGGCATCTCGTTGCAGTACATGGGCGGGGGCATCTCGGCCTGTTTTGGCACGGGTTTGCCGTTCTGGTCGTAGGTTTGCGTGAGCAGGTACCATGTGCCTGCCTCGGTGGTTTTGCGAAAGTCGTCGGGCTTGCCACAGTTGGAGTGCGGGATCGACGAGGGGCAGCCGTTGTTGGCAGGATCGATAGCCTCAATAAACTTTGCTGTGGTGCAGTCGGCGCCGGTGCCCCACGCCTTTGCGTTCTTGGTCTCAAACATTGCCGTGGTGCGGCGCGCCCTGCGCATGATGTTGCCACCGAAATTCTTGACGACATTCGTCATGCCAATGCCATTGGGGGCAGGACCAATTGAATTGACCAGAAAGGTCAGGCGCACGCCAATGTCGCTCTGCATGAGGCGGAAAAGGAGCTGGACGTTGTTAGGCTTAAGGCGGTAGTTTTCGTTCATGTTGTCCATCGACGCCTTCCACATGTGCAGTGTATTGTACAGCGTGCCGGGATACTCCTTGAGATGCCATTTGCTGGTCTTGTCCCGCAACATCAGCTTGTCGTAGGCCGCGTGGAAGCCCTCCGCGATGCTTGACAGATAGAGGCCCCCCATGTTCTGGTACTCGCCGATTTCGTTGTGCACGCTTGCAGCATGATCTCGCCCGCCGTAGTTGCCCGTGTCCGAGCGTGCATTGGCATATGCCAGCGGATACACGGTGCCAAGCAAATAATACTGCAGGGCATATCCGCGCTGCGTGAAGTTGGCGTTGGCCTTGACGCTCTCCATCTGCTTGTCGCGCACTGGCGTGGCGCGCCTGTACATCATCTTGCGGCCAGCGTCGTCTTCCGACAGGAACGACATGCGCAGGTCCGAGAGTGTCAGGATGTTGCGCGGCATGCAGTCCTGGGTCTGCATAAAGTTGGAAAAGATGCTGCGGCTCGAGATTTGCTTCTGGTGCATCATCACCAGGATGCACATTGTCATCTGGTCGGGCAATGCACACTCTTTGTTTTCAATCAGCCAGTCTTGCTGTGCAACCAGCGCCCCAGAGTGCGGCAGCAGCATCGTAGGGTCCACATACGCAACCATGTTGGTGATCGGGAAGCCCTGCATTTTCACTGTGCCGGGGTGGCTTAGCATGTGCTCCTGGAGCATACGGTGCATTTCGGCGGGCCTACCCTGCATGTCGGGCAGCGTCAGTTGCAGAAACATGTTGCGGGTCTCCTCGCACTCCCAGTCGACAAACGTCGGCTGCGTTAGCATGATAGGGGGGTCAAACACGGGCATTTCGTTCTCGGCATCCTCCTCCTGCTCCTCCGCGGCGCCTCCGTCGGCGTCGTCGGCTGGCTTGGTCTTGGAGCGTTTGGTAGATTTGTACAGCTTGACTCGCTGCTTGCAATAGTCAAACTCCTCGGAGAATGCCGCGCAGCACAGATCAGACACGGCAACAAAAACGCCGTCCGACGCCAGCGACGGGCAGTTGCCGTCCAACACCTTGTCGATGCTGTTGAAGCGGATATTGATCAACAAATTGGCCAGGTGCACTGAAATTTTCGAGCGCGAGGTGATGTTGTCCATGGCCCACATGTGCATGTGCAGACGCGCCTGCTGGATGCAGCGCGACATGCGGAACATCTTCCAGAAGCAGTTTGGCGAGTCGGGGTCAAAAATGTCGTTGAACTGGATCTGCAGCATCGATTCCAGCGTCTTTTTGCCCGAGCCGCTGAAGCTCTGGTGGCGGTGCGCAATGTTGGTCCAGATGCGCTTCATGTCGTCACACACGTGCTTTTCGCGCCCAATCGCATTCTTGGTGCACGAGCGGTAGATCGAGTCGACGAGGTCAAACGTCATGGGCACCTCCACGACAAGGAACATGAAAAACATCACCAGCGGCAGCTCGCCGCCCGTGTTGGCCTGCTCGATAAAGAGTTTCATCTTCAGAATGGGCACCGTGACAACACCGTCGTCGTGTACGATTTTGTGAAACACCGCCCCGTTCTGTCGCACTGTGCGTCCGTTGTTCGGCCCAAGCTTCGGCACGTCAAAGATTTCGTCGCCACCACCACGCGCGTTCGGCATGGGCCGCTGGTTCGTGTAATAGCGTTGCATCATATCGAGACAGTAAATCACGTCTAGAATTTCCTGTGGCGTAGAGCCCTTGGGGTCCATTTTCGACACAAAGCAGTAGTAATTGGCCTTCTGGTCCGTCACACAAGTTTGTATGACTTTGCTATTGTCGGTTTCTCCAGTGATGCAGTGCGTCATCATTTGCTTGTTGACCTGCAGACTGCACAGAACCTGTCGCGCCGTGCTTGGTGGGTTTTTATTGGCGCTGGCATTGTTGTCCTGCGCAAGCGTCACACGCATCTCCTGTAGCGTGTCCCACGCCTGTTCCTTGTCGACGATTTCATCGGCCGCTTGCACAGGCGACAGGCAACGCTCTGCAGCCGCACCAATGTTATCAGACACCGTTGCCGCAGTTTCAGCTACCGTCCCAGGATTGCCACTGCTTTCACCGGTATCTCGACCGGTAGGGGTAAGACAAACAACAGCTTTCGACAATGTCGTTTTTTTCACTCCGCCATGTCGGCTTGCATGCGTGTTGCTCTTTTTGGCGCTCTTCTCAGACCTGCTAGCCCCGACGTCGGTGTCGGTCTCACGCTGTCGCATTTTGCCCTTTTCTCCACGGTTTTTGGGCGTTACAGGAGTAAGCGGATGATCTTCTTGCTCTACACGGGTTGGTGCATTGGTAGTTGCTGCGAGCAGGGTGTTGGATAGTGTCGTGTCTTTCTCTGTATTATTGGGAGTCGTAGGGGTCTCTGATGCAGTTTCGGGTGTGGGTAGGGTCTCTGATGCAGTTTTGGGAGTCGTAGGGGTCTCTGATACAGTTTTGGGTGTGGGTAGGGTCTCTGATGCAGTTTTTGGTATTGGTAGTGTCTCTGATACAGTCTCGGGTGTGCATACGGTCTCTGATGCAGTCTGGTGTGTTTGTAGGGTCTCTGATGCAGTCTCGTCTGTGGGTAGGGTCTCTGATGGGGTCTTGGTCACAGTATGAGTAGTAGTAGTGTTGGTAGATGTGCGCCTGCGTACAACGCGCTGTGCCTCAAGGTCAGGACATCCTAGCAGGAAGTTCTTGATCTCAGTGCGGAGCTCTTCGGCATGCACAACAACATGGGCTTCAGCACCGACGGCCCCGGTGCCGTCCGTCGCAGGGGATACTTTGCAGTGTTCTTGTAAGAAAGAATTCGCAATCACGTCGTGGTCATCCGTCGCATGCTGGTGCGCAATGTCGTAAATGCACGTCTCAATCTCACTGTGCGACAGCCCGCATCGTGTCGATAACTTGCCAAACATAGCCATAGAGTCCATGGACGTGTGCAATGACACGCGATCTCGGCACGGTACCATGTCACGAAACGCCGCCAACCATATAGGCCCATGCCACTATATTTGTATTGTGCCATACCAATACAAAAAAAGCGCGGAAAGTACACCAAAACAGGTGGAAAATGATAGAAAATGCACATTTTTTCGCATTTTTGATCAATTGTTGCATTTTACGTAGCTACCACGTGTATTGCTATTTCGGGAACACCCGACGTGGGAAGGAGAACGTGTTTTGTTTGCTGTGACGTGGCATTTTGTGGCGAATAACAGCCGATGTGTGCGAAAACCAGACACGGCAGTACGTACTATTGGGTATATTGTAGCAACAACCGTGTGTGTGTCGATATTTAAGATATTTAAAGAAGCATCGCACGACGGGTACTGCAAAGGTAAGTACATGTTGTAATAAACACAGACATGCCGCGCAGCCGGAACGTGAAGAAAAAATATTTCAGGTTGATTGAGCAAGACTTGGTGCAGCGTTTGCAGCTGGACAATGAAGCTCGATACAGCCTGACAGAAAGCACTCTTGCTCAAATACAGGCCGCCATCATTGCCGACTGTGTCAAGTCGGCAGGGCATGTCCCGGCGCAAACCATTATTACCGACGGCACGGCCTCGATTGGGGGCAATGTGTTTGAGTTTGTCAAGTTTTTCATGGGCGTGCACGCGGTCGAGCTTCATGAAAAAAGATCGCACATGCTGGCGCATAATGTTGACGTACTGGATATGAAGCACAAGGTGCTGGTGTGGTGTGGTGACATCACCTGTGTCGAGGCTGCGAGCGGGTGTTTTCGACACGATGTGCTTTTCCTGGACCCGCCGTGGACAGGTATTGGATACAAGAACACGCCAAAACTGTCGCTGTTTTTGACCGGCAAGAGCCTCATGCAGGTGTGCAACGAATGGGCCGACAACACGATGCTGATTGCGCTGAAACTGCCCCTGAACTTTGACTTTGGCGTGTTTTTCAACGTCTCGCAGCCGCGGCGCTACCAGGAGGTCGAGCGCATCGTGCTCGGGTACAGACAGAAGATGTTTGGTGCCATTTCCTGCAACGCTTACGCGGTGAAGAACAACAAGCCGGTCACAAGGATGCGGTACCCAAAAATGATCCTGTTGGTGCTGCGAACTACGGTGGAATATGCCTAGTTGCGCGCTGAGATGGCGCGTTATTTCAGCATTTTCCGGGCACGCGTATATATGTAGCAGTTAATGGGTAAATAATCCACACCACTAATCCACCAAAGTTACGTAGCCAATAGCACTGCGATGGGCGGTCCGTCACTGGGAGGCAAGTTTGCAATCCGGCTCGCCACATACTACACCATCTTACAGAGCATGTTCGTTTTCGGATGCATCTCGTGCCAGTATCGGTTGATGGTCTACCATGTCTCGTTTTCCCACGTGGACATTACCAAAATGATGCCGCTGCGTCGCGTGTGGGACATTTTCACACAGATATCGCTTGGCGTGAAAGGCGTGAAAGACGGCACGGACTCGCACAACAGCACCGCGTTTGCGTCGCGATCCGGTGCCGAACTGCAGCTCGACAAGCTCCTGAGCCAGTACAAGATGGACAACTCTGTCCCCATCCACGTGTACAAGGGGCTCTTTGACGCCGACATCATCTTGTCGCCCAAGATACAAACGTTTGTGTCCGAGTCCATCGGTCTGGCCTTTCCATGGGTGCTCAACATCGACTCGGTCGACCTGGTGACAATCCTGTATTCGCTGGGCGTGCTATGCTACGGCGTGCTGTACCACGCCACAGCCGAAAAGCTGAAAAATAACGACGACATAAGCGAAGATACCATGATTACTGCAGAGCACATCAACAACGAATTCATGCTACTGGATGGCTTCTTCTGGGTCGTCCTTTTTCTGCTCGTTTTTGTCCTGCTAGAGCTCACATCCTCTATCAGCATGCTTTTTCTCTCCGTCCTCAGCGCCTGCAGCTACACGTTTTTCCTCTACATCGCATGCATGTCCTTATTTTGCGCCGTCAACGCGATACAGACGCTTGCCCTCTTTGCGTGGGTGGTGCATGCTGTGCTCATCTTGATAGTCACAGACGCGTCTGTGCTCGACGGCTCGTGTCTCATCTTCATCGACATCACGCTGGCGATTTTTTTCTACATCAACGTCGTTGAAAAGGACCTTACGATCATCAAGTTTCTCAACGTGCGTCTGTGGAGCATAGTGTTGCTAAATCTGTGTTTTATTACTGTTTACGTCAACAACATTATTTCCATCGACGTCCCCGACATGTGAAAAAAACCAGAACATCTTGGTTCAAGTCCCGACACAATGTTTGCACCCTCGTCGGAAAAAATTGCCAAAACACACCAACCTAGCATGGGCTGTAGAAACCCCAGATCTTATGCTGTCGTTCATACAGGGGCATACATCATGCTTGTGAGGTGTACGTGCCAAGCGAGTACACAAGTCTGGGTTATTTTCTAACATTACGCCGGGAAAAACTCTTGCAGCACCTGGATCGTGGTATTTGGTCGTAATACTGCAAATTTCTCGTAGACTGGGTCGCCGGTCCAGTCGCCCCCCGCGAAACCGGGACGAGCTGGCAAAAAGTCTTCGCGGGCACACCACGTTTCCTCATGGGTGCCATCGAGGTGGCAGATGTATCCTACGCTCCACTTGTAGTTCACCAGCACACGGTCTTGGATTTCAATGGGGAAAGACACCCAGTCAAACAACGATCCCAACAATCCATACCTTGTTTGGGCGAGGTCTCGAGTCAAGGAATAAGATCTTATAGGGAAGGGGTATATACACCCAACGAGATATAATGTCCCAATGCTTGCGTTTATCTCAGAAGAGATGTTGTACCGCAATTCATGTGGCGATCTCCTACAAGTGATAGTACAATGAGAGGGTGAAAAGGCGTGTTGAATAAGATGATTACGCACACGCAGGCGATGGTTCTCCTTTTGCCAGCACAGCGCCAGAAATAGCGCCAGCAAATAGATGGGCTGTTTTTTAAAGGCACTATTCTTAGACAGCGGTGTGTTTTTAGACTTGTCGCCACAGCTTGTGCCGTTGACACAAGAACATCCACACACACGCACGCTTTTTGGCAGCGGTGGCTGCATCGGCAGCATGCTTCAAATTCACATTGACAACATCGAGCACATCTCAAGCCATGGATTCGAAAACACCATTCACGATATCATGCGGACCATGCACACACTGATTCAGCAGCATCATACACAGGCATACGGCAGAGGTGTTGTGCAGACGGCGCACGAGTTATCTGTGTCTGTAATTATCCGCCTCTTCTGCGAGAGCGGGCTCTTACAGGGCGAAAAATCTGAACTGCTCCAGGTGCAGCAAATGTTTCTGAGTCTGGGGCCACGGTGCGATAGAGTGGCGACAAAAAACGTATCTATTGCTGCCGTGCTACGCGATGTCACGTGTGTGGTGATGCGCGGCAACATGTTTGCGGAGCTGCCGATTGTGAGGGATATCTGCTGCCAGAATGTTGCTTCGGCCATGTCCGGCCTAGAGACAGAGTCGTGGTCGTCGTTGAAGTATTGTGTTTCGTTGGGCGAGGTGTTGCGCCTGAGCTTTGTGCTGGAAGAGAATCTCAAGAAACGTGCCATCGTCGACGACCATCTAATAGACGTGATTATGCACGACGTGGTTGAAAACGCGCTTGTGGTGTTGCAAAATATGACGCAGTGTGAGCCGCCGTTTGCGGCACATGCCGCCCGAAAACGCGAAAAAGGCTCGCTTTCGCATGCTATCAGCAGGAGCATGGTAGACACCATGGTGACGGCGGTGTTGCGTATGGAGACGCCGGGTGTGGCCCAGTACGCACACAGCCTGTTCTGTGTGAATCTGCTCGAACTTTACGGCGAGCAATACATGCAGTGGGGGGCGCATAAGAACACTCTGAGCCGCCGACGAAGCCCAACCTCTAAAAACAATGACACCTTTCGCATTCTTGAGAAGCAGGCGCTTTTGATCAAGACTATCAAGTTGCATGGGCTGGAAATGGTGCACGAGCAGGTCCGCAAAATGATTACCAATGTGAGCGGGCTTTTTTCACGCAACACCGACATCACGTGCTGCACACATGAAATGAACTTGCACATGGACGCCTCGCTCCACGTTCTGTGCACCAATCAGACACCTCAAATGATCACGCGTGCTGTGCTACAGTACGACACTGAAAACAAGGGGATCCACCTGCTGCGGGAAAGTGCGACTTTTGCACCCAAAAACGACACCTACGCGAGAAACACCTATGCGAGAAATGTCCAGCGATTGCATTTCGAAGCGCACGAGCACTTTTTCCCCTGCACACACACTACAAAAGCGTGGCATGTGCGGCCATGCACCACCGAAATGATTCCAAGCAACCTGTGGTACATTCTCAAGAATATCAAACCAATGCTGTCCAACGCTGTGGGCGAAAGCGACCCACGGCGTGGCATCATCCGGAGGCTACGCCACGGTCTGGTAGTGCTGTACTTGGAAATTGTGTACAATCTCTGGACCAGCCAGTATATACCTAAGAATTGAAACAATTTCGCAAAACGGCCAATAGTCAGACATTTTCTGTCCAAGTCAGTGTCCCATTTGCATGGCATTATTCTAGCACTAGGTCAAAGCGGAAAGTGTTTAAACAAATCTTTCAAAATACTTCTAGAAATTGCAAAAACGTCACAAAACGTTATGGGCTTTTGCATTTTATGACATTTAATAAACCAAAAATTACGAAGCCACACTTTTGCGCCCAGACGATTTGTTGTTTTCGTTGCAGTCGTCGATATAAGACAAAGCGAGCAGACGCTTGCGTGGTGCTGCAGAGATCACAAGCAGGCCCCAGATGTCGTTTGACATTGCCAAAACGGAGACGTTTGTGCCGTTCTTGTGGATCCTGCTGAAAACAGCAGTGGTTTTGACGAT
>Ga0105050_10009048_pt1 | contig 11273 bp, 11 predicted proteins | sample FRY01_FD_78088 | JGI IMG/M metagenome (GOLD analysis project Ga0105050, IMG submission 78088) | Freshwater microbial communities from Lake Fryxell liftoff mats and glacier meltwater in Antarctica - FRY-01 | ecosystem: Environmental > Aquatic > Freshwater > Ice > Glacier meltwater ... | reverse complement strand
TGAAGACCGCGTGCTGTAGGCTTAAAGAAAAACCCGTTTACACAAAATCCCTGACACCCCCGACGATGATGCCTTCCAGAATATTAGCTACGTCTTCGCAGCGATCTGTCACCCCTTCCAGGATTTCATAGATTGCCTTGAGCTTGATGAGGTTACGTACATCAGGCTCCTCACGAAACAGTTTGGACATGGCGGCGCGCATCACATGGTCAGCATCGGCTTCAAGTCTGTCGATCTCGGCACAAATACCGAGAATTTCGCGTGCGTTGTCCATGCTGTGCAGCAGCCCGACGCTGGCCCGCACTTTCTCACAGCAAGCCAGGCATAGCTCAGCGAGCCGCTTGGCTTCGGGTGTGATTTGTTTAATGTCGTAGAGTGAGACGGTTTGCGCTGCGTCTTCCATCAAATCAAGAATATCGTCCATTCTTGTAATAAGCTGATGAATGTCATCGCGGTCAAGTGGGGTAATGAAGGTCTTGTGCAACATCTCAAGTGTTGCATGGGTGACCTTATCGGCCTGCTTTTCTATGCTTTCAATCGCGTGCACGCGATTCTCGAGGTCATCGAAATTCGTCATCAGAGAGACCATTTCTTTGCCACCTTTAACGCAAAGATCAGCATGCTGAATAAACAGCTCAAAAAACTTTCCCTCTGTGGGCATCAGTCGACCGAACATCTTTTTTTCTCTCTCCCACCGGCGGGGATCATGTCTGAATTAAATTTTATGTCTTAAATTTTATGTCGCACAGAGGCATGCAAAGAGATCAGCGCCGGGTCAGTCCCCGCTAAATGCGGGTGCGTTACCGGTGTAATTCTCGAATTTCGTAAATTGCCCCATAAAGGTCAGACGCACGCTACCGATCGGTCCGTTACGCTGCTTACCAATAATAATTTCCGCCGTACCTTTTTCCGGTGAGTCGGGATTGTAAACTTCGTCACGATAAATAAACAGAATGACGTCGGCGTCCTGCTCAATCGCACCAGATTCGCGTAAGTCTGACATGACTGGTCGTTTATTGGGCCGCTGTTCGAGTGAACGATTCAGCTGGGACAAGGCGACCACGGGACAATTCAGTTCTTTCGCCAGGCCTTTCAGGTTTCGGGATATTTCTGAAATCTCGGTCGCGCGATTTTCCCCCGAAGAGTTTGCCGACATGAGTTGCAAGTAGTCGACAATAATCAGCCCGAGTTTGCCGCACTGGCGGGCAAGCCGGCGGGAGCGTGCACGTAACTCAATCGAATTTAATGCGGGCGTTTCATCAATATAGATCTGGGCATCATTCATTTTTTGAATCGCATGCGTCAGACGCGGCCAGTCTTCGTCATTAAGACGTCCGGTGCGCAACCGGTGCTGGTCGAGTCGACCCACTGAGCCCAGCATACGCATAGCCAACTGCGTGCCGCCCATCTCCATGGAAAACACGGCGACCGGCAGGCCGCTTTCAATGGCCACATGCTCACCCATGTTGATCGAAAACGCCGTCTTACCCATTGATGGACGACCTGCGACGATGACGAGGTCACCTGGTTGCAAGCCTGACGTCATGCGGTCCAGATCGACAAACCCTGTCGGCACACCCGTGATGTCGTTCTGGTTTTCGCGGTTGTAGAGTTCGTCAATGCGCTCAACAACCTGGGTCAGTAAAGGCTGGATTTCCTGAAAGCCCTGCGTGCCGCGAGAACCCTCTTCCGCAATGGCAAAAATCTTGGATTCAGCCTGATCAAGCATGTGCTTGACTTCTTTGCCTTGCGGGTTAAATGCTTCCCCCGAAATCTCATCAGCAACCGTAATGAGCTTACGCAAAATGCCCCGGTCACGCACAATCTCGGCATAGCGGCGTATGTTTGCGGCGGAGGGGGTGTTTTGGGCCAGCGCATTCAGATAAGACAAACCACCTAATTCCTCCGCTTTGCCGGCAGAAGAAAGGGATTCAAATACGGTGATCACATCCGCCGGTCTGGCGTTATTGATCAATTTGACGATATGCTGAAAAATCAGTCTGTGGTCATAGCGGTAAAAATCATCAGGACTGACAAAATCCGCGATCCTGTCCCATGCCGCATTATCGAGTAACAATCCGCCCAAAACGGATTGCTCTGCTTCGATCGAATGCGGCGGCACACGCAGTGAGTCGACTTGTGGATCGGCACGTTGGTTCATGGCGCGAATTATACCTGTTACCCAATGGCATAAGCCCTGCAATTGTCAGTTTGAAACGCCGCTTTTTAGATCCGTTGCAGAGACATAAGGAAACGTCCGGGTAAGCACCATTGCCGGCATATTGGTGCAGTCTTTCAGACCGCAGCCCTTTTATTTTTTGGCACCAGCCGCAAGACTTCTGCAAAAATGCACAGAAGGCAGGCGAAAAAAAACCGGGCGAAAGCCCGGCTTTTTTTGTAACACAATAACGCTGACTTTAAGCGTGCTCGCCCACTACATTGACATTGATTTCAACCACCACATCCGCGTGCAAGGATACGGTCAAAGCATGCTCGCCGGCCGTTTTCAGCGGACCTGCTGGCATGCGAACCTGCGCTTTGTCAACAACGAAACCTTGCTTAGCCAGTACCATGGCGATGTCCTGATTTGTCACCGAACCAAACAAACGGCCGTCCACACCGGACTTTTGCGCAATCTTCACGGGCAGTCCCACGAGTTTTTCGGCAATGGCCTGGGCGGCGGCGAGTTTGTCTGCCGCGACTTTTTCAAGTTCAGCACGACGTGCCTCGAACTCGGCGACCGCCGCTGCAGTGGCGCGGCGTGCCAGACGTTGTGGAATCAGGAAGTTACGGGCATAGCCGTCCTTCACACGCACCACCTCACCGAGGCTGCCCAAATTGCCGACTTTTTCCATCAAAATAACTTGCATTTTTTTCTCCAGAATTTTTAGCGTGAGACCGAGGTCAATCAGGCAGTATGCAGATCGGTGTACGGCAGCAGGGCCAGATAACGTGCACGCTTGATTGCCGTATCGACCTGACGCTGATAATGCGCCTTGGTACCCGTCAGACGTGCTGGCATGATCTTGCCGTTTTCCTGGACGAAGTCTTTCAGCGTATCCACGTCTTTGTAGTCAACCTGCTCTACTTTACCGACGGTGAACCGGCAGAATTTCTTGCGCTTGAACAGGGGATTTTGCTGTTTGCGCTTCTCTTTGAGTTTGCTCTTGTCGAATTTTTTTCCGAATGCCATTGTTGGCTCCTGAATCTGTCAAATAAATTGTTCGAAATCGGTAAGATGAAAAACCAGTCCCTTGCTGTTGCGCTTCTTGCGCGCAATGAATCCGGTAAACCGAAACACTGCGCCTAGCTCAACCTGCTCAAGCTTGCCGGCGACTTCGCCTGCTGCCAGTACTGCCATCTCGAATTCAACCTGCCGGAGGGAGCCGGCTTCCTGCTGCTCTGAATAATGGCTAAGACTTGCTGCCAAAATCGGCACCCCTGACGGGCTGTATCGCATGACATCACGCTGCACTAAGGCTGCAACGCACTGAAACTGATTTTTTTCTCTCTCTTGCAAAGGGGGCTGTCGCCTGTCAGGCGGCCGGCGCCTCGACACGCTGCGTACGGGCTGCGTCTTCTTTTTGCACGCCCTTCATGATCGGTGAAGGAGCGGTTTCCGCCTTCTTCAGCTTCACGGTCAGGTGGCGCAAAACAGCGTCGTTAAACTTAAAGCCGGTTTCGATTTCAGCCAGCGTCTCGCCGTCGCATTCGATGTTCAGGCAGACATAGTGCGCCTTTGCGAGTTTTTGGATCATGTAAGCCATCTGACGACGACCCCAGTCTTCCACTCGGTGCACTTTGCCGCCATGGTTGGCGACGATGCCTTTGTAACGTTCGATCATTGCGGGCACTTGCTCGCTCTGGTCAGGGTGCACAATAAAAACGATTTCATAATGACGCATCACTTCTCCTTTTGGTCGGATTAACAAATCGCCCACCCCGGCGTCAAGACAGGTGTGGGAAGAGGAAAACCAGTAACTATACTGGCAAAAGCATCAAAACTCAATCTTTTACCGGATTTATACGCTCGGTCAACGGGCACTAGCCTGATGAAAGAACAGAATTCGACAAAATTCGCTTGCGTTTGCAAAAAAGCTGTACAAAAATACAGCCTGTTTATATAAACAGCATCAAGGCCAAGGAGCCCGCGCATGATCAAGCTAACCGCCCGCCAGGAACAAATACTCGGGCTGATACGGGATGCCATCACCAATACGGGTTTCCCCCCCACCCGCGCCGAAATAGCCAGTGAGCTCGGCTTTCGGTCTGCCAACGCCGCCGAGGAACACTTACAGGCACTGGCACGCAAAGGCGCCATCGAGATTTCTCCCGGCACCTCACGCGGCATACGCTTACTCGGCCGCCCGGTAGACGGCATGATTCGGCGGCTCGGGGGCACGCAAATGTCGCTACCCCACCCGGATCTGATGCAATTCAGCCTGCCTCTGATCGGCCGCGTTGCTGCGGGTTCTCCCATACTGGCCCAGGAACATATCTCTGCCACTTATCAGGTCGACGCCAAATTATTCTCAGCCAGACCAGATTATTTGCTCAAGGTGCGTGGCATGTCGATGCGCGACGCCGGCATCTTTGATGGTGACCTCCTTGCCGTAAAAAAGACAGCCGTCGCGCGCGACGGACAGATTGTCGTGGCGCGACTTGATGACGAAGTCACAGTCAAACGACTGCGCAAAGTGGGCTCTGTAATCGAGCTGCTTCCCGAAAATCCGGATTTTGCGCCTATCCGTGTCGAGCCGGGCCGGCATGAATTTGCGCTCGAAGGGCTGGCGGTCGGCCTCTTGCGTGCGTGGGGCTAATCACAGTAAGGCTGCTATTTTTTGGCCCATCGGCGCTTTAAGATCCCTTGCCTTTTTTGCTCAGTATTTGATTGGCGATGCCGCGCAAAATGTTCACTTCCTCTGTCTCAAGAGCAGCGCGGGAAAATAAGCGGCGCAAGCGCGACATGAGTTTTTTGGGATGATCGGGGTCCAGAAATTCGACGGCAATCAGCGCTTGCTCCAGATGGTCAAACATCCCTTCGACCTGATCGGCATGGGCCAGATCGCCTTGAAAGCCGACCGAGGTAGGCAGCCTGCCCTCCCCTACAGCGGCCATTCTGCATTCGTAAGAGAGCACTTGCACGGCCTGTGCGAGATTCAAGGACGAATACGCCGGATCGGCCGGAATGGTGAGCAGCACATTGCACTTCTCTACCTGTTCATTCGACAAACCAAAACGCTCATTACCAAACACCAGGGCTACTTGCAAGCTTGCATCCGCTACCAGTTGACTGGCCATCTCACGGGGCGAGCGTAATGGCGGTGAAAACTCGCGCAACCGGGCAGATAAGGCGGCGACAAAATTACAGCCGGCCAGTGCCTCATCGAGCGAACCTGCCAGTCTGGCATGTTGCAAAATATCCTGGGCGCCACTGGCAAAGGCGATCGCCTCCTCGTGCTCGCGTGCGTTCTCCATGCGCGGGTTGACCAGCACGAGTTCACTAAAACCCATGTTCTTCATCGCGCGCGCGGCCGCCCCTATGTTGCCGGGCCTGCTCGTTTCAACCAGCACGAAGCGCAGGCGTTGAAATAAGGATGGTGAGGATTGGAGCATGTTCATTTAAAATAGCGACCTTGCGCGGCGCACCTGACTCGTTTCGACCTCGTTAGTGAAGCACAAGGTCGAAAGCAGACTGACCATCACGCCGCATCGCTCCTTAATTCAATAGTTTGCCGCCCTGTCGCGAAATGCGAAAGGTGCGCAATTTTAACGGAACCATCATGCATCCCATGATCAACATCGCGGTCAAAGCCGCGCGTCGCGCTGCGGCCATTATTAATCGTGCCTCGTTCAATATTGACCAGCTAAAGGTCACGCAAAAAGGCACAAATGATTTTGTCACCGAAGTCGACGAGGCCGCTGAAGCGGCGATCATCGAGGTGCTAAAAAAGGCCTACCCCGACCATGCGATCCTTGCCGAAGAGTCGGGCCCCTCAGACAATTTGCAGGATGAAAACGAGTACGTCTGGATCATCGATCCGCTTGATGGCACCACCAATTTCATTCATGGCTTTCCGCAATTTTCGGTGTCGATCGCGCTGCAGTATCGGGGCCAGATCACCCAGGCCGTGGTCTACGATCCGACCCGAAATGAACTGTTCACCGCCAGTAAAGGTGCCGGTGCCTTCCTAAACGATAAACGTATCCGCGTGACCAAACGCGACAAACTCGCCGATGCCTTGATTGGTACTGGCTTTCCCTATACCGATCTGACCGGGCTGGATGACTACCTGAAAATGTTCCGCCTCATGACAGAAAGATCCGCCGGCCTGCGTCGGCCCGGTTCAGCCGCACTCGACCTGGCTTATGTCGCAGCAGGACGGCTAGACGGTTTCTTCGAAAAAAATCTCAAGCCCTGGGATATCGCCGCAGGTTCTTTACTGATTTCCGAGGCGGGCGGCATCGTTGCCAATTTTTCAGGTGAATCAGACTACCTGTATAAGGGTGACGTTATCGCCGGCGCACCAAAAATCTTTAGTCAAATGCTGAATGTACTGAGCCCCTTTGCCGCGTAAACAGTTGACAATCCCGCGCGCAAGGCTTGCCCGGGGCTGATATACTCCGGCACGCGTGCGACAGGCTATCCAGTCCCCTCGTCTCCTCTCGCTGTATTCCCACACTCACCCCTGGCCTGTGACTGGCGCCCATATGCGGCGGCAGGCTGAACATCTAAATTACTCATGTCCTTTGCTGAACTCGGCTTGTCCGACGCCATCGTGCGCGCCGTAACCGAACACGGTTACACCACCCCTACCCCTATTCAATCGCAAGCCATCCCTGCTGTGCTCAACGGCGGCGACTTGCTGGCCGGCGCTCAGACGGGCACAGGCAAGACAGCGGGTTTTACCCTGCCCATCTTGCAGCGTCTCGCAAACAAACCGCACCAGGCTGGCGCCCGCCCTGTACGCGCGCTCATCCTGACACCAACGCGTGAGCTCGCCGCGCAGGTTGAGGAAAGCGTGCGCACTTATGGCAAATACGTAAAACTGTCTTCAGCCGTGATTTTTGGTGGCGTCAACATCAATCCGCAGATACTCCGTCTCAAACAAGGCGTCGACATCGTGGTTGCGACGCCTGGCCGCCTGCTCGACTTGCTCCAGCAAGGTGCACTCAGCCTGAAGCAAGTCGAAATACTGGTCCTCGACGAAGCAGATCGCATGCTCGACATGGGCTTTATTCGCGACATCCGCAAGGTACTCGCCGTGCTGCCGCCCAAGCGTCAAAATCTGCTTTTTTCGGCCACCTTCTCAGACGAAATCAAGGCACTGGCGGATGGCTTGCTCAACAATCCGGCGATGATTGAAGTAGCCCGCCGCAATTCGACGGTCGAGGTGATTGCACAAAAAATCCATCCGGTCGATCGTGACCGTAAGCATGTGCTGCTCGCCCATCTGATTAAAGAGCGCAACTGGTTTCAGGTGCTCGTTTTTACGCGAACCAAGCACGGCGCCAATCGTCTGGTTGAACAACTGGGCAAAGAAAGCATTAGCGCCCTCGCCATTCACGGCAACAAGAGCCAGGCTGCACGTACCCGCGCGTTATCGGAATTTAAAGACAGCTCACTGCAAGTGCTTGTCGCAACCGACATTGCCGCGCGCGGCATCGACATCGAAAATTTGCCCCATGTCGTGAACTACGACCTGCCCAACGTCGCGGAAGACTATGTCCATCGCATCGGCCGCACTGGCCGCGCGGGCGCAAGCGGCGAAGCCGTCTCCCTGGTTTGCGTGGACGAACACGCGCTTTTGCGCGACATCGAGCGTTTCATCAAACGCGAAATTGTCAGCGAAGTCATCCCCGGTTTTGAGCCTGACCCTAAGGCAAAAGCGCAACCGATTCAGCTGCGCAGCAACGATCACGCCAGCGCCAAACGTGGCAACCGCGGCGGCTCTCGCGCCTCTGGGCCGCAAGGCGGCAAACCGGCTCCGCGTAGTCCTGGCGCGCCAGCGCGTGCTGGCAGTGCGCCACGGCGCAGTCAGCCGGCTCAGGCAGGGTCGCGGACGCGACGCAGTACCGGCCCGGGCTAAACATCGAACCTAAGCAACCAGGTTCAGCGCCTTGTGCCTGAACGCTTAACCTCCGCCACAGCCGGTACCAGCCATGGCCCGGCTGTGCTACATTTTTGCCTCTTGCATGCTGAGCGACCAGGCTCGGCGCACCATTTCCATCGCAAAGAGCATGACGGCCTCCGAACGCACCGCACCTGACAGTCACACGCCGATGATGCGCCAGTATCTGGGCATCAAGGCCGAGCATCCGCATACCCTGCTGTTTTATCGCATGGGCGACTTCTACGAGCTGTTCTTTGAAGACGCCGAAAAAGCATCGCGCTTACTGGGTATCACCCTGACCCAGCGCGGCACATCCAATGGCAACCCGATCAAAATGGCTGGGGTGCCGTTTCATTCTGTTGAACAGTATCTGGCCCGCCTGGTAAAACTCGGCGAGTCGGTCGCGATCTGTGAGCAGACAGGCGACCCCGCAACCAGCAAGGGCCCGGTCGAGCGCAAGGTGCAGCGCATCATCACCCCAGGCACGCTGACGGATTCCGCGCTACTCCCTGAAAAGTCAGAACGTCCGCTGCTGGCATTATGTGTCAGTCGTCAGCGCAAGACCGTCAGCGTCGGGCTGGCCTGGCTGTCACTGGCCAGCGGGCTTTTGCGCATGACGGCATTCCAGACCGATGAAGCGGGCCTGACTCCACACTTAAAGCAAGAGCTCGAACGCATTGCCCCAGCTGAGATTCTGGTCGATAGCCACGGCCAGACGGCTCTGCAAACGATTATCACGGTACGCGCCACCGTGGTGGCTGACTGGCATTTTGATGTGGCAGCCGGAGAAAAAGCGTTACTTGAACAACTCGGCACGGCCACGCTGGCCGGCTTTGGCGCCTATCCCCTGTATAACGCCACTGGCGCTGCGGGCGCGCTGCTCCATTATGCGCGCAGCACCCAAGGCAAAAGTCTGCAGCATGTGCGCAGCCTGAAAATAGACGGCGAACACGAATTCATTGGTATTGATGCGGCAACCCGACGCAATCTGGAACTGACCGATGCCTTGCGCGGCGACGCCCAAAGCGCACCGACGCTGTTCTCGCTGCTCGACCATTGCCGCACAGCGATGGGCTCGCGCATGCTGCGCCACTGGCTGCATCATGCCAGCCGCGAGCAGCGCCTCGCACAAGAACGCCACGCCGCGATTGATGCACTGCTGACGGGCGAAGTGGTCAATACGCTAGCCAGCGCTCTTGCCGCCGTTCCGGATATTGAGCGCATTGCTACCCGTATCGCCTTGCACTCTGCGCGTCCGAGAGACCTCGCCGGACTACGCGCCGGACTGACCCAACTGCCCGCATTGCGTGCAGTGCTGACAGCAATCCCGGCTATGGCGGCCTGCACACTGCTCACCCAAACGCTACACGAGTTAGCAACGCCCACTGACTGCGTCAACTTGCTGGAGCGCGCCATCGCTGCGGAGCCCGCGGCGATGGTACGCGATGGTGGGGTGATCTTCCCCGGCTATGACGCCGAGCTCGATGCACTGCGCGGCTTGTCGGAAAACGCTGGACAGTTTTTGCTCGATCTCGAAACCCGGGAGCGAGAAAGAACCGGCATCGCCAACTTGCGCGTCGAGTTCAACAAAGTGCACGGATTTTATATCGAAGTCACGCACGGCCAGACCGCAAAAGTGCCGGAAGATTATCGGCGCAGGCAGACCCTTAAAAATGCAGAACGCTACATCACGCCTGAGCTCAAAGCCTTTGAGGATAAAGCCTTATCAGCACAGGAACGCGCACTCTCTCGGGAAAAGGTCTTGTATGAACAGCTGCTTGAAGAGTCAGGTGCACACATTGCCGTATTGCAGTGCATCGCTCAGGCACTCGCCCGTCTCGATGTGCTCGTGGCCCTGGCCCACCATGCAGCGCGCCACCAATGGTGCCAGCCGCTGCTCGTCACGCAGCCGGGCATTCACATCGAACAAGGCAGGCATCCGGTCGTCGAGAATGTGATTGAGCGCTTTATCGCCAACGACTGTCTGCTCTCGCCCGAGCGCAGGCTGCTGTTGATTACGGGCCCCAACATGGGCGGTAAGTCGACCTATATGCGGCAAGTGGCACTCATTACGCTTCTCGCCTACATCGGCAGCTATGTGCCCGCTGCGCGCGCCGAAATCGGCCCTATTGATCGCATTTTTACCCGAATTGGCGCCGCCGACGATCTGGCTGCCGGTTACTCCACCTTCATGGTCGAAATGACCGAGTCTGCCGCTATTTTGCATGGCGCAACCGAACATTCGCTGGTGTTGATGGACGAGGTCGGGCGCGGTACGTCTACCTTTGACGGGCTCGCACTAGCGTGGGCGATTGCCATTTTCCTCTTACAGCAAAGTCGCAGTTTCACGCTCTTTGCCACCCATTATTTTGAGCTGACCCAGCTACCGCAAACGCACACAGGGTGCGGCAATGTGCATTTGTCGGCAGTCGAACATAAAGACAGCATCGTCTTTCTCCATGCAGTGCAAGACGGCCCTGCGTCCCAAAGCTATGGCTTACAAGTGGCGCAACTCGCCGGCGTACCCCAGGCGGTGATTCGTGCAGCACGCAAGCATCTCGCCGCCCTCGAAGCACAGGCTCTGCGTACAGAGGGGCAATTTGATTTATTTAGTGCCGTGCAGGCTGAGGTCGCCCCAGATAAAAACGACGGTTTAGACGAGGCGGTACACACCTGGGTGCCTGCCCTTTTAACGACGCTCAATGCAATAGATCCGGATAGTCTGACGCCGCGAGAAGCGCTGGATGCCCTGTATCAGCTCAAACAACTCAGTCTTCGCCCAGACGGGCAAAGCAGCTAGATGCGCCAGGCAGTTATCCCCCTTCTGGCGTTGGCGATATTTTGCCTGCCGCTCATTTCGCACGCACAGGAAGGCAATTTCAGCTTCACTGTGCTCATGCATATCTTGCAAGGAAACCCCAGCGACACAAGCTTGCGTGCAGCGATCGATGCGTCGAACAATAGTCCGGCGGCATTCATCGTTGTGAACGGCATCAAGACCGCGGCAGAGGCCTGTACCGACCAGCGCTTTCGGCAACGGAAAGCGACTCTCGAAACCGCGAATGCGCCAGTATTTTTGTCGATGGCGGGCAGCGACTGGATATCTTGTCGTGATCCGCGTGGTCGTTCTAATGCTGTTGAGCGCCTTGCAACATTGCG
>Ga0105050_10009043_pt1 | contig 11276 bp, 39 predicted proteins | sample FRY01_FD_78088 | JGI IMG/M metagenome (GOLD analysis project Ga0105050, IMG submission 78088) | Freshwater microbial communities from Lake Fryxell liftoff mats and glacier meltwater in Antarctica - FRY-01 | ecosystem: Environmental > Aquatic > Freshwater > Ice > Glacier meltwater ... | reverse complement strand
ATATAATTCTTCATAACCAATTTCTTTATCATTATGGAAAATACATTTATAATGCATTTTACCATTATAACGATAAATCTCCCAATATCCATGACATTGCCCTTTAGCATTAACTGGTCTTATATTTTTACTCATCATAAATAAAATGTTTTAAATTTTATTTTACCAGAATATTCATAAACTTCTTCATATTCAATTTCTTTACCATTATTAAAAACACATTTATAATGCATTTTACCGTTGGACCAATATTGTTCCCAATAACCATGTGCTTGTCCTTTAGCATTTTTTGGTGTTATATCTTTAATCATAAGTGATAATTTTTAGTTAATTTATCAACATTAAAATTATAAAATTCTTCATAACCAATTTCTTTATTATTATAATAAACACATTTATAACATAAATCACCGTTAAACCAATAGGATTCCCAATACCCATGTGCTTGCCCTTTAGCATTATATGTTTTTATATCTTTGTTCATAAATGATAATTTTTAGTTAATTTATTATCAAGAAAGTAATCGTAATCTTCCTCATAACCAATTCGTTCATCATTATTATAAATACATTTAAAACATAAATGACAGTTGAACCAATATTCCCAATAACCATGTGCTTGACCTTTAGCATTAAATGGTAGTATATTTTCTTTAACTCTAATCATAAATAATATCTTTTAAGTATTAATTTATTAGAAGTAAGATATATTTCTTGGTATCCAAATTTTAGTCCATTATTCCAGAGACATTTATACCATAAATAACCGCTGGACCAATACCTTTCCCAATAACCATGAGATTGCCCTTTAGCATTTCTTGGTTTTATATCTTTATTCATAAATGATAAGATTTAGTTAATTTACTTGATTTACCACCATCATTAAATTCTTCACTATAACCAATTATTTTACCATTATTATGAATACGTTTAAACCATAATTTATCACTAGACCAATATACTTCCCAATATCCATGAGGTTGGGATTTATCATTAAATGGTATTTTATCTTTATCGTTGTTCATAAGTTAAATCGTTTAAGTTTTAATTTTTCATATGGTAAATATGTTTCACCATATCCAATTCGTTTACCATTATGGTAAACACATTTAAATAAAAAATAGCCGTTGCCCCAATAGGTTTCCCAATAACCATGTTTTAATCCTTTAGCATTAATTTTATTCATAAGTAATTTATTAATATAATAAAGTTATTATTATTCATGACCAATTGGTTTACCATTATGAAAAATACGTTTATACCATAGATTACCGATATACTTCTCAATAACCATGAGATGGCGCTTTATAGCGATTCATATTTAATAAAAAAATCTCATACAAATAAATGTATGAGAGTTTTTTATTTGTTATTTTTTATTATGATTGACAAGTCAACAATGAGAAGTATTGGTCAGCATTTAATGGAACAATATCACATTCTGGTTCAACATCTTTATTCATCTCAACTAAAAGGACATCACCTTGTCTTTTAAGTTCTTTGATGTGAGGAATAAGGTTCTCATGTATTCTAAAGGTGGATGCAACAGCTTCTAACGGACTATCTTTATACGTGTCTTCAATCCATAACCAATGTTCTTTATTGGTTGATGTACACCAACATTTAAGTACATATAGTTTTTCACCATCTAAACCTAATTTAGTTCCATCGACTTCATGAACCTCATAAATGTTATCATATTCAACATCTTCCATTTGGTTACCCAATATATCAAATTGTTTATGTTTAACTTTTTTACCTTCTGTTTTAATACGTTTATGTCCTAACTTAGAAATCATTTCACCAATATCAATTGAACCAAAAACTTTAGCTTGGAATATTTTATTTTCGATTTTAAATGATTCTAAATAAGTAAACGGTTCCACTTCATCATAAAAATCTAATAATGTTTTAAGGATATCTTCACATTCAAACTCTGTTGCATCGTAAGGAATAATTTGATTCTCACCCTTTGCTGGGATTCTAAAAGGTTCAATAAACCTTTCGATAAATCTTGTTTTGTTAGTGAACTGTCCTTTAAGAAATCTAACAACATCTCTATTTGTTACGTCTACAAAGAAATGCTTTTTATTTACATCTAAATCTAATTCAACATTGAATTTGTTATACTTAATGATAACATCATAATCAATTGCTTTCGCATCTTTTTGTTCTCCTTCTTTTTTCATTTTACTTTAGTTTAAAATTGTTTTACAAATGTATATATTTTTTTTTAATTATACAAACTTTTTTTAATTTATTTTTTATTTTATTTTACTTACTACTTTATTTACTTATTATCTCATATCCGTTTAGTTTTAAATTGTTTTACAAATGTATATATTTTTTTTTAATTAACCAAGCTTTTTTATTATATTTTTTTCAATATAATTAATAATCTTTTCAATATCTTCTCTTGAATAAAACTTACCTATAATTTCACCATCAGCATATAGTAAATATGATATTTTTTTTTCACCTTGTACATCATCTATAAACCCATGAGCAACTCTTAAATTAACACCATTTAATTTTTTTTCAATTAACGGATTATCATAATTAAACATATTAGTTCGTATATCCTTATTTAACGAACCAAATGTAGGACCGTCACTATAGTTATTTTCAATTTCTGTGTTTAATTCACTTACTTCATCACTAGTTAAAAAACCACCCTTTATATTATTTTGTACTACATAATCTTGAAATGTCGTTAAATCTAATTCGCTTGAGTTTTCATTCAAATATTGACGTATAGAAGTTGATATAAATTTTTTAATTCCCATAATAAAAGTTTATTTATAAATATTTGTTTTTTTTTTAAAAAACATCCAACTCTTTTAATAAAAAATATTAGATATTATATCTTTTAATAATTATTTCACCATTATAATTATAATCTATTTCATATCCAATTCGTTTACCATTATGATAAACACATTTATAATATAATTCACCATCAATCCAATATGATTCCCAATAACCATGACATTGCCCTTTACTATTAAAGGGTCTTATATTTTTATCTATGTTCATAAATAATAACTTTTAGTTAATTTACCATCAAAATAATCATACCATTCTTCATAACCAATTCGTTTTCCATTATGATAAACACATTTAAAGGATAACTTACCATCAGACCAATATGATTCCCAATATCCATGTCGCTGGTCTTTATTATTAAATGGTTTATTTATTCTCTTCACACTTGATAACTTATAGTTAATTTACCATCAAAATCACAATATTTTTCACAACTAATTAATTTACCATTATTATAAACACCCTTATAACATAATTTACCACTCGAATAATATCCCTCCCAATATCCATGTCGTTCCCCTTTAGAATTTGTTGGGGTTTTATTTTTTTTCATAAATAATATATTTTAGTTAATTCACAAGTAAGTAACCAATACCTTTCTTCACACCCAATTTGTTTACCATTATTATAAACACATTTAAAGAATAATTCACCATTGAACCAATGTATTTCCCAGTAACCATGTTGTTGTCCTTTATAATTAAATGGTGTTATATCTTTGTTCATATATAATATCTTTTTTCACTTAATTTTCCTCCAGAATAACCATACATTTCTTCATAAACAATAGGTCTTCCATTATGATAAATACATTTATAGAATAAATTATCATTACTCAAATAAACTTCCCAATATCCATGTCGTTCCCTTTTAGCATTTTTTGGGGCAATATCTTTTTTGTTATTCATAAGTGGTATAATTTAGTTAATTTATTATCATGGAAGTAATTATTATATTCATAATAACCAATTATACTTCCATTATGGTAAACACATTTATAGTATAAATCACCATTGGACCAATATACTTCCCAATATCCATGAGGTTGTCCTTTAGAGTTTCTTGGTGTTAAATCTTTATCTATGTTCATAAATAATATCTTTTAATTCTTATTTTACCAGTAATATATCCATATAATTCTAGATAACCAATTTCTTTTCCATTATGATAAACACATTTAAAGAATAAATTACCATTACTCAAATATTCTTCACAATAACCATGTTTCTGACCTTTAGCATTTTTTGGACTTATATCTTTATTGTTGTTCATAAATAATATACCTTAATTATTCTATAATCACGAAAGTAATGATAATTTTCACAATAACCAATTATTTTACCATTATTGTAAATACGCTTATACCATAATTCATCTTTGGACCAATAAACTTCACAATAACCATGACTTTCACCTTTATCATTATATGGGTTTATATCTTTGTTCATATATAATAACTTTTAGTTAATTTACAATCATAATAATCATACCATTCTTCATAACCAATTCCTTGACTATTATTATAAATACATTTAAAACATAAACGACCATTATCCCAATACACTTCCCAATAACCATGTGCTTGACCTTTAGTATTTCTTGGTTCTAAATTTTTATTGGTAATCATATATTATATATTTTAGTTCTTTTATTAGAATAATAACTATAATATTCTTCATATCCAATTTCTTTATCATTATGGAAAACACATTTAAAACCTAATTTACCGTTACCATCATAAACTTCCCAATACCCATATCGTTCCCCTTTAGCATTAACTTGGTGTATATTTTTGCTGCTGTTCATAAGTGAAATATTTTAATTAATTTATCACAAGCATTATTAAAATATAATTCTTCATAACCAATTTCTTCACCATTATTGCAAACACATTTATACCACAACATATCACCCCAATAGGATTCACAATAACCATGTGGTTCCCCTTTAGCATTTATTGGGGCTATATCTTTTTTAACTCTGTTCATAAGTAATATTATTAATTAAAAAATCCCATACAAAACTGTATGGGATTTTTTAATTTTACAATGATTAATTAATTAATCATATGCATTTTGCAATTTTTTTGTAATTGGATTCAACTCTTGTTGAATGTATTTAATTACAGTTTTAGACTCTGTACGTAACGTACCGTGTTCTCCATGTGTTACAACACCATGACCTTCGATGTTTAACTTTAGAATTGAATTACCTAAGTCTTTTGAGATAATTGATTTTGCCTCAATACGGTGTGTATTGGTTGATGGCTCTAGCACTACTACTTTTTTTTCCATAATCTTTAATTTTTTTGTTTTTTATATCTGTTACAAATTTACGCATCTTATTTTGATTATACAAGCTTTTTTGTATTTTTTTTTCATAAAAAGATATTTTTTTTTATTTTGGTATTAACATAAACTCAATTATACTATTGAAAATTAGTATGTTATGTACTTACTGATATTTATAAAATATGATATCTTTTAATTAATCTTCTAGGGTAATAACTATAATTTTCTTCATAACCGATTTCTTTACCATAATGATAAACACATTTATACATTAAATAACCATCAGAACAATAAATCTCCCAATATCCATCTCGTTGACATTTAGTGTTAAATGGTGCAATATCTTTATTGTTATTCATAGGTAATATCTTTTATTTAATTTATCATCAGAGTCATAAATTTCTTCATAACCAATTTCTTTACCATTATGATAAATACATTTATAATGCATTTTACCGTTGGACCAATATTGTTCCCAATATCCATGTGCTTGACCTTTAGCATTTTTTGGGTCTTTATCTTTCTCGTTATTCATAAGTAATATATTTTACCTGCTAGTTTATCAGATAGATAACCATAATCTTCACAATAAATTAACACATCATTATGGTAACCACCTTTATACCATAATTTACCGTTGGGCCAGTATTGCTCCCATAAACCATGTTTCTGACCTTTAGCATTTCTTGGTGTTATATCTTTATTCATAATTGGTAATTAGTTCCTCCAATCTTCGTATTTAAATTTATTTAACAAAGGTAAGTGTTTTATTCCAATAAAACAAATAAAAAAAAATAAAAATAGAGATTTGGTAAATGGGACTCTATTATTCTAAGTATTTCCTTATCTTAGCCCATCATTCATGAGTGTCTGTCCCTCTAACGATTCTTACTCTACTATACAGATTCAAGTAAGTGGTGAAGTAAATGAAGGACTCGAACCTTATTTTTTAATAATGTTAAACAGACTGTACACATCCTAATTATTAACTGTGCTACCAATTGCACCACATTTACTTTATTAATTAAAGGTATCCTTTAATTTTCTTTTGCTTATACCTTCACAATCTGGACATTCTTTCTCACGTAATTTATATTTCTTATTATTTTTTCGTTTTACTTTTCTTACGTTTTTACGTAAAATAGTATTCTCTAAATAATAAGCTTTTCTTTCAGTTTCATCTTTAGCCATAATTTTAAATTTTTAGTTAAAACAAATATTTTAAAATTACCAAATAATTTTAAAATTATTTAAGTAATCCACTTAATTTTTCGAAGAACATCGCTTTTTGGTCTTCAATTGAAATGAATTTTGAAGCTTCAGCTCTTAATGCTTCTAACTCTCCAATTCTATCTTTGTTATTGATAACATAGATACGAAATTGGATATCTTTTTTCCAATCTTTACAAGAAGAACCACTAATTCTGAACTCTGGATAAGTATCTAACTCTAATTCAACAGCCGCTTCATTGTAAGATTGCTCTCTAACTTTTACTGATGCCATTGCACGAATTAAAGTCTCAATTGATTTCTCATCTTTTAAGTTTGTTGGAAACCCTTCCAAACTTCCGCTTGTTCTAAACTTTGAATCAGAGATATCATCACTTGATTTCAACTTTGCGTTAATCGCTTTTAATACATCTGGGATATTAAACGTATCTTTCAATACTAATCCACTTTCTGATACTTGAGTTGCTTTTTCTGCTACTACTTTTGCGTCTGTTTTTGCCATCTTACTTTTATTTATTTATTTACAATACAAAGGTATATATTTTATTTCGTTATACCTAATTTTATGTTATATTTATTTAATATATTGGAAACATATCTTTAACCATTGGACCATGATACTCAATGAATTCATCTTCTAACATAGATAAATGAAAACTATCTCTTGATTCTACCAATATCGACCAACATTTTCTTTGGTTTGAGTAACGTCTATACTCTTTTATTTTACCAATAAAGCCCCCTTGACAAGAACCACCATCACAATATTTACCATCTGGTAAATATTTTATAAACTTATAGGTTAATTTGTCACCTACTTTAAATCTTTTTTCTTCTACCATAATAATGTAAAGGTACTAATTCTTTATTAATAATCCTAATAAATTACCGAATAATAAACTAGTTAACCTTAATATTTAATAGCTTTATATTATTCCTCAGCTATAACTACCTCATCATTAACCCTATTATCCATATTATAGTATCCTTTATAACTAATATTACCAGTATAATAATAACATTCAAAATAACCATGTCGTTTACCTTTAATGTAATTTCCTTTATAATGTAATTGACCATTAAAATGATACTTTTCGAAATAACCATGAGATTTACCATTAACATAAGTGCCTTTGTAAAATAATTGCCCATCATCAAAATAGTTTTCGAAATAACCATCTCTTTTACCATTAACGTATCTTCCATTATTCAATAATTGTCCATTTTCATGAAAACATTTCCAATTACCATGTAATTCACCATTAACGTAATTACCTTGATGATACAATTTACCATTAGAATAATAAATTTTCAATAAACCATGTTTTTGACCTTCATCATTTCTTGATATTATATTTTTGTTGCTGCTCATAAATAAAACGTTTTAAGTTTTAATTTACCATTAGAATGATATAATTCTTCATAACCAATTTCTTTACCATTAACAAAATAACCTTTATGATACAATTGACCATCAGACCAATAGGATTCCCAATAACCATGTCGTTTATCATTAACATAAATACCCTTATAATCTAATTTACCATTAGAATAATATGATTCACAATATCCATGTCTCTGACCTTTATCATTTCTTGGTATTATATTTTCTTTATTGTTCATAAATGATATCTACTATTTAATTTATTATAATTATAGTAATTATATATTTCTTGATAACCAATTACTTTCCCATTATTATAAATACATTTATACATTAAATAACCATCACTCCGATATATTTCCCAATAACCATGTGGTTGGTCTTTAGTATTTCTTGGTAGTACTTTATCTATGTTCATAAATAAAATGTTTTAAGTTTTAATTTACCATTAGAATGATAAAATTTATTCAATCCATGTTTTTTATCTTCACACATAATTTCATCACTATTGGTAATATTTTATCAAAGGTATGTATTCTTTATTATAATTCATAATAAATTGGAAACATTTAATTAAAATTATGAAACTCAATAAATTCATCCTCTAACATAGTATATTCAGCATTACCAAAATTTGTCACCAAAATTTCATAACAATTTCGTTTTTTGTTAAAACTTCTATATTCTATTATTTCACCAACAAATCCAGATTGACAAATACCACCATGATTATATTTACCATCAACTAAATTTTTTACTGATTTATAGGTTACTTTATCACCTACCTTAAATTTCTCCTCCATATTATATTTTTATTTCAATCGAAAAAATAATACCATGATTACTAATTAATCTGTATTTATTTTCATTTATACTACTAATCATGAACTCTGATGAACCAAATGTTCCATGTTTAATTGGGTCAACAGATTTTGATAAACTTTTTATCAATTCAAAATCTTCACCATTAAGTTTAACCCATATTGGGTAACTAAATTCTGGAATATTAACAAATTTATTTAATATCTTATCATAAATTTCATTATTGATGATTTTATTATACGATTCAATAGAATCATTAATCATTTTAATATCTCTTTTTTTAATTGATGAAATACAAACTGGGACAAAAGCACCGCTTTCAATATCGTCTTGTTTCAACATTTCTCGCCATAAAGCTGAGGCTATTTGCATTAAATGACCATAACCAATACTTTTACCTAATTCTCTAACTTTATCTATATCATTCATAATAATAATATTTTTTAACATTTATAAAAACAACCATCACATTTTAACGTTGTATGTAAAAATACTGAACATTCTTCTTTAACTATATCTAACGTACAACTATCCGTTTTTAAAACTCCCGTTAATACAAATATCATTCTTCTAGTTTTATCTAGTGTTAATTCACCATCTTTATATCTTTTTAAGATATTATTAACTTCTTTTTCCATAAAATTATTTATTTTTAATTTGCCAATTAACAAATTTAGGATTCATATATTTTGGTATGCAATTTTTAATTATCTTTGCTATATCCTCATTTGTTGATTCTGAAATATAGACATCAACAACTTCAACTTCGACTATTTCATCATAAACTTCAATTACTTTAACTTTAACGGAAATAATTTCTTTTATTTTATCTCCAGAATCATTATCAGTATACATTGTAAATTTATCTTGGTAAATACCCACCGCACCTTTTTGTAAATCATTAGGTCTTTTTTTAAATTTAGCAAACCAACTCTCAAATTTTGACATTTCTTTTTTCATTTATAAAGTTATTAATTATATTTTATTTTTCAAAATATAAAGTATTAAATATTAAAAATTTATTTGTAATAACATGATAATAAATTTTATTGTCATTAGATAACATAACCCCAATACTAAATGAGTTTAAATTTTTAGATAATAACCTTTTTTTAAGATTATTATGTGAAAATATATTATTTAACACTTCCTTTTGATAACGAGATAATTCAATTGAATTTTTAGCAAACATAGGTTTTTGTTTATATACACTTAGTTTATATATCCCATCATCTAAAACTTGATTCATCTCCCAATCGTCAAAAATAATTGGTTTAAAACACTTATTTATTCTTATTTTATTAATAGTATCAAGTAACCATAAATTTATGTTTTTTAATGCTATAATACTATCATAATCAATTAATTTAGTATAAAACAAATAGAAATCTTCTTGTGGTTCCAATACTTTAAATTGGAATATACTAATGATTTCATTCGAATTTACACAATATATAGTGTCTATAAAATATAATGTATATGTTTCTTTTCTAGTGTTAGTTTGACCATAAGATAAGTTTAAAAACAATAAAAATAATAAAATTAATTTTTTCATTTTAGTCTGTTTTAAAATTTAAGTGACTTATGGATTAATATTTTTACCAATTTTGTTAAGTATATCTAGTAATCCAAAATGGTCTTTTTTAATAAATTTTAAATTTTCACCATTTTCAAAGATATATAAAATACCTTCAGAACTTTCTGTATAACTTACATTAATATCACCTAATATTGTAATATGAATTGTTTTCACTAATGTATTTTCAAGGCCTACGACTAGTTGAATTGTATCTGAGGAAAATAGTTTAAAAAAACCTATAGTCCTATCTTGTAAAAAACTTGTTGCTTTAGTAAGTTCATAAATAAAATTTGTGTCAGTCATTTATTTTTTGTATTATATTAATTGATTCATTTTTTTCACCATCAACATAACATGTTTCTACATACACGTTACTTGAACTTGCTGATTTTTTATCGGTTTTAAAACCGAAATTTTCGACAATTAAATTAACATTTTTAATTGCTGGTAAATCATTATTAGTAACTCTAGCATATTATCGTTTATTTTTAATCTTTTTTTCACCAGTATAAATCCACCAAATTATAATTGAAAGACGAATTAATGTTGTGATAAGTAATTTCATATTTAATATTTTTTTTTTAATAATTAAAAGATTTATACAAATCTTTCAATTATTGGTAATTTATTTAAATCGTTAAGGTTATAAGTAAATTTAATTATTTCAGAATCTATTTAATACTCCTCAAAATACGTCTTATTGTCACCATTACTATTAAAAGGGACCATATCTAGTTTATTATTAATAAGAGCATCAACCTCTTCTGAATTAACTTCCGTTAATGTTTTTATTTCTTCCATCTTTTATAATGTTCAGTTAATGGATTAATAATTGCAAACATAAGAGAACTAATTAACCTAATAAAAGGATTACATACTAAATTAGTACATTTAAAAGATATTCTTTCATTTTAATCCCACTCTTCATAAATTTTAATTTTAACTGGTTTTGAATTAACTTTATTCCTATTACATAAAATAGTATTTTTAACTACTTTATGGTTATAATTTCTATGTTTGTTATCTTTTTTCATCTATAGTGAAAATTTTTTTATAATTAATACTAATGCAAATACCTAAATACACTAAAAATGTTAATATAAATATATTACTTATTTTTATTTATATTTTTTTTATTTTTATTT
>Ga0105050_10009041_pt1 | contig 11277 bp, 23 predicted proteins | sample FRY01_FD_78088 | JGI IMG/M metagenome (GOLD analysis project Ga0105050, IMG submission 78088) | Freshwater microbial communities from Lake Fryxell liftoff mats and glacier meltwater in Antarctica - FRY-01 | ecosystem: Environmental > Aquatic > Freshwater > Ice > Glacier meltwater ... | reverse complement strand
TGTTTTCTTCTGGTGTCCCCTTCACATCCATCAACAACTTGTTAAGTGTTGACGTGATTTCTTCTGGGTTGCTAGTCTTGATGTCATAACCCATTGGTCTAATGAACTCCTTAAGAGATTCTAGTCTAGTTGGGTCTGGTTCATCATGTGCACGATTTACACAAGTTCCTCGTTTCTTAAGATAAGTCGCAACCTTTCTGTTGGCCAAAAGCATGTATTCCTCAATCAACTTGTTAGAATCCTTTTGAACCTTAAAGATAATACCAATTGGTTTACCTTTCTCATCCAATTTGAATCTTACTTCTTGACTATCCAATGAAATAGAACCCTTCTTAAAGCGTTGTGCTCTCATCTTCTTAGCAGTCTTGTCAAGTGCTAATACCGCATTGCATAATGAGTTAACCAACACCTTATCGTCAACTAAATTAAAACCAGATATCATAGTATCTATAGTCTTACTTTCATTAGCCTCAATTATATGTTGTGCTTCCTCATAGGTAAACCTATGGTCACTATGTATAACAGTTCTACCATACCATTCATCTAACACATGACCATTTTGGTCAAGCGTAAAGATAGCTGAGAAGCATAGTTTATCTTCATGTGGTCTAAGACTACATAATCCATTTGAAAGTCTCTCTGGAAGCATAGGAACAACTCTATCTACTAAGTAAACTGATGTACCTCTTGCTAATGCTTCTTTGTCAAGTTCGGTATCTGGTCTTAAGTAGTGAGATACATCAGCGATGTGAACCCCAACTCTCATATTACCGTTGACCCATTCAACTGAAAGGGCATCATCGAAGTCTTTAGCATCAACTGGGTCAATAGTAAACGTAAGAACATTTCTCATGTCCTTTCTCTTACCAATTTCAGCTTCGGTTATTTCTGTTGAAATAGCTTCTGATTCTGCAATTACATCTTCATCGAAATTGTATGGTAAACCATACTCATGAAGGATTGAATGTATTTCAACATCGTTATCACCAGCCTCACCTAATACTTCAATTATTTCACCGTTAGGTGATTTAGCATCGTCCTTCCAATTGGTTAATCGACCAACTGCTTTCTGACCATCAGTACCACCTTTCAACTTTGATAGTGGGATAAAGATATCAACATTCATTTTTGATGAATCTGGAACCAAGAACGCAAAACGTTCTGTTATTTGTAGAGTCCCAACAAATTCAGTCTTGAATCGTTTTACAATTTCTATTACTCTACCTTCAATTGCTCTACCCTTACCCTCAATAACTTCAACCTTAACTGTGTCAAGGTGTAATGCTTTGTTAGTTTTAGAACTGTGGACATAAACGTCCTTTGGCAAGTCGGTACTTACTAAGTAAGCCGAACCACTTGCATTCATACTGAGGTTACCCTCTAAAATATCACCTATTTTTATCATATATTATCTTTTAATGGTCTCCAATGGGAAACCTCATTTTCGTAAATTATCTCATCAGTTTCTAGTGAACCATAATAAGTTGTATCACCATCTGAGAGTCTGTGCCAATGTTGTCTTATGACACTATTAACCTTTAATTCCACGTTTGTATACCAAACGGGGGTTTCTTTCTTTATATCAATCCAATTCATTCTAAAATGAATAGATTAAGTATTTTATCATAAGTCTCTTCATCCTTAATCTGACCAAACAAATCCCCAACTTGATGTACGTATTTATCTTTCTGTGATTGTTCTTCTAATCGCTGAGTCCGATACTTTGGATATTTTCTTTTGTTATAACAATAGTACATCATGGATGCAAATCTATCAGCGATTATTTCCTCAGTTATGATATGATTTAAGAATTCATCAAAATTTTCATTTGATAGTTGATTAACCATACCTTGTTTTCCAACCCTTTCAATTTTCAACACATGACAATACTCATGAAGAATAACAAAGAATGTTAGTTGGTCATCCGTTAAATCTAATCTATTCAAATCGAAATAAGCTTTTCGATAAGTGGCTATACCCATAGGTCCATTTAATACTCCACCGATAAATTCGTATTCACTTTCTTCCAATAATTTGACCAATAGACCAAACTCTAAGTTACTAAACTTACTTCTTTCAAGTAAATGTGTTTTTAAATTTTGACTTATCATGATACAAAGATACTAATTTTTTATTACATTTCCAACATTTATTAATTTTATTGCCATTTCAAGTGTTTCTTCGTACGTATCACCCTCTTCAATATAGACTTGTCTTACATTCTCAACATGGTTAGAAACATCATCGAAATTAACCAATTGAACGTGCCAAAGCATATGTAACGGCTCTTGACCAGCATCATGAACCATCCAACCATTTGGTATCTCAATAGTTTTATTCTTGTTGATTTGTTGTGTCTTATTTTGGATTTCTTTAATTAATCGATTTTTTTTCTTTGTCTGGTAATCTACAACAAAATCTAAAATAATACTAAATATTATTAGTGTAATCATTACAACTGGAAAGAATGATACCTCAACTCTTAAAAGATATTCGAAAAGCATTCCAACTAAGAATCCTTCAAGTACTATATTTAATCTATTTTTCAATTTGTGTTTTTTTAAAGTTAGTTAATAAACTAAGTATGTTTTGACGGCCTGGTGGATTGGCTGATTGTGAACTAAAATTTGGTAGAGTTTTATTATTATCAATACAATAATCAACAAGCCACTTAGCACAGTCCATACCAGTTTTCTCTTTGAAGTCTTGTGATTCAGCCCATGGATGATACTTATCATCCCAATGTTCTTTTGGTGCGTAGTGTTCATCAGCTAAGTCATGGTCAAATGAAATACCATCTGGAAGTCCATTCTCAGTTATCCAAGCAACGAACTCGTCATAGGACTTAACCCATATAACCTCATTCGCCATCATTGGTGCGAATACAAGCCACTCACCATCATTTTCAAGTGGGTTTCTCACATCATCAAGCCACAGTAATTTAGTCATTATATTTCTTTTAATTGAAATGTTTATAACCCTTTGATATAAACTAATGCTCCAACTGTTTCAGTTGTTAAATCCAAAAATTCTTTTTCGTTGACAACAACAATACTATTTGCACTAATAGAACGATTAATATATATGTTATAGTCTCCAAGTGAACCATGAATACTAAATGAGTCTTGGGTTGCGTACATAGAGTAAAGTAACAATGGATTGTCATCAATTACCGCAGCTGCTTCTGGTGATATAATCAAACACTTAGCGTTGTTGTCCAATTGTTTACTTGCCATGTTAATCATGGTAATCAATGTTGAATTCCAATTTTTTTGCGTGTATTCTAATTCAGGATTTGTGCATTGTCTCCAACCATTGTAATCCCACTCCAATACAATCTTAGCATGTAACCCTAATGTGATGCTACGTGTCATTAAAGCATTGATGTATTTTAAATCTTTTTGTCCCATATTAAATTATTTTTGTTGTTTCGTCACCATTGACCTTTTCAACCACCTTTCGCCCCCAACTGTACTTAATCCAAGTCTTCGTATCACCGAAATATTCCCACCAATATGGAATCCATCTTCCAAAGAATACAATCGTCCAAGTATGTGGGTCAGCTTTAAGGATTCTATGACAATAGTTCTTAGGTAGATATCTTGGCTTTAACTTTTGATTGACTATTCGCTGAACAATCTTACCATCAACAATGACTTCCTCAGTGTAAGAACCTCGCAATAAAAATGCATAGCTACTAAATGCGTGAGTATGAAACCTATTTTGTTTAATAGTCTGCCAATTGTATAACCAGATACCACCTATCTTTTTATTCTCGAAGATAGTGTATTGGACTATGTGTCCATCACCCAATTCAATTCTCTTCTTCTTAAAGAACATTTAGAACCAAACTGTTATCCCAGCTGCTGGTCCAATAAGACCAATCGCATGAATTATCTCATCTCTCCACGGTTCTGCAAAGTCACACTTAACCAACATAATTAAATTTACTACCCAGCATACTAAAAAGTACCCCCAAACTGCAATCGCAGCTAATCCTAATTTTCCCATAACTCTTCTTTTTTATTGTTAAAACTTTATTTATTTATTTATTTATTTATTTAACTATTTTTTCCACAATCCTTCGGTTGTCCAATAATCTATGTGCCAGAAGGTATTGTTAAATGCACATAAAGTCACGAATATAACACATGCCATTAACAGACCGATACCGATATATAACATACCCAATGTGCCGTCACCATCAAATTTTCGCTTCAATGCTCTCTTTGTACGAGACCAATCTTCATGAACCATGTATGGTATACCAATCAACATACCAACCGAACATAATAGACTTATGAATAGATTTATAAACTCCATTTATTTATTTTTAAAATTGTTAATTATGATTCATTTCAATTATATCATCAATAATATCTGACATAACACTAGGTGCTTCCATTATACCATCATCACATTGATGTAGAGACTCACCAGAGTAACAACCAGTCTCTTGACAATATTCAATTATCCTATCAATGATTTTCTCTTTAATTTCATCACTAACCTTATAGGTAATTTTATCACCATACTTATTAATTATCTCTCTAGTCTCCATAATTATTTAGTCCATTGTGGGTTATGAATTTCATTTAGTTTAAAATCATCTAATCTACCACTATCAACTAATGATTTACCAAACCCATTAAACGAATCGAAATGTGAAATGCGGTCATCCCACATTGCAATAGTTCTAACGCTTGGATATTCTTTTAATAAGTTTGTGATTTGTTCTATTTTGTTTGAAAGTGTATCACTACCATAGTTGTATAAGTACTTGTCGAACTTGTAACCATTTGCATGCAAAATAGCCTCAACCTTATCACCTAAGTTTTTTCTACGACCAGTAAGTGATACCATTAGTGTGTTTTTGTTTACCACTTCTTTGTTGAAAGCAGACTTAACCTCTGGAAGTGGTTTGAAATCAAAGATACTCATGTCTAATGATTCTGGACGACCCCACCAACCTTTGAATGGCCAGTCTTCACCAGTCTTCTCTTTGTATATTGGTCTACCAACCTCTGGATATAACGTATCCATTGTGGTACCATCAAAATCTAAGATGGCGATTCTAATAATAACGTTAGTCTTACCTAATTCTTCGATAATCAAATTTTTAAAACTCATTCTTTTTATTTTTAATATTTACAATCTAAATTTCTTATCCTTTGAAAAAATTTAATAAATATGTTTTAAGGTTTTCCACACAAACCTTAAAATTTGGGACTTCAAAATTAAATCTAAGGTGTTCTTCTTTTTGTTTTCAACATCTTTAATCCCATTGTGGATGTCTCGTACTAATTCTGCTAATTTATCTTCAAAACTAAATTGTTTAACTTGTATATTCTCAATCACATTACCTTCTAATTCAACACAATATTCGATTAATTCTTTTACCTATGAAATATCCATTAAATCTGGATTATTCTTAAATATTTGTTTTATCGATTTCATTTTACAAATATACAAATTTAATTTGAATAAAACAACTAATTTTTAAATAACTAAGAGATTTTATTGTGCATTCTATATATTTATATTAAAATTAGATTATGAGTAAAAGAATATTTACAATAGAGGAAATAAATGAAATAATTAAATTATATATTATCGATGAAATTGGTTTATCAGTAATTGGTAATAAATTTGGTGTTGGTAGACGAGTGATAACTAGAATTCTTAAAGAATTTAACATTGAATTAAGAAAATCTGGTAGACCAGATAAAGGAGGTAAAACTAATTCAAACAAAAAATATAAGGAAAATGAAATCAACAAAGAAAAACAACGTGCTTATATGAAGAACTACCATCCAACATATTACGAAATAAATAAAGAAAAGAAAAAAGAATATCATAGAAAATATAAAGAAACTAGAAATAATACTCACAGATTAAAATATTCGACTGATACGATATATAAATTAAAATCCAATATTAGGAGTATGATAAGTAATAGTTTTAAAAAATATGGTAAAAAATCAAAAACTCAAGATATTTTAGGTTGTTCTTTTGAGGAATTTAAAAACCATTTAGAATCTAAATTTGAAGATTGGATGTCATGGGATAATCATGGAAATCCAAAAGATAATATATTTGAATTAAATAAAACATGGGATATTGACCATATCATACCACTATCATCAGCAAAAACAGAAGAGGATGTTATTAATTTAAACCATTTCACGAACTTCCAACCATTATGTAGTTATACTAATAGATTCATAAAAAGAAATTCATCAATGTAGTTAGTATCATTCCAATAATTAACCCAACACCTATAGATTTAATTGAATATTTAGGTTCATCTTTTTCAATTTCATTTGTCATTAAACTACCCAAGATTCTTTTAGTGCAACTTCCTATTAAAAGCATAGTTACTGGTCCGTGTGCATTAATCGTCTGACGGATAGCACCATTTATTTTCTTTGCTTCGATTTGTTTCTTCTTTTTTAATTTTTCTATTGTTGCTATGTTATCTGCTTCGAACTCATCAATAGCATCCAAAAGTTTCCCAACTTCTGGCTTTGACATTGCTAATTCAACCCTTAATTTATTTTCTAATCTGCCTCTTCGAGTTACATTTTTCCTCATATTGTGTAAAGATACTATTTTTCCTTGATATAAACAAATTTATCTAAGGATTTATTTTATTCCCACCTAATAATAAATACAAATCTATTCGTCTAAATTTTCATTCAGTAATGTTATGACTAAATTAATTCTTTGTTCCCTATTGTTCTATACACATCTAACATATATTCGGTTGTTGCTGTATCGGGTGGTTTAATTCCCTATACTTACGACTTGGTAAATGGTAGTGTCACCAACTGCTGTTGCTTGGTCAATACCACCGTAATATGGATTATGTGTTTCACCTTCTTGATATACGAAATCCATATAAAATAAATTACCATTAAGAATGCCAAGTGGTAATGGTCTAATTTGTAGGGTGAATATAGAATACTTAAAATCTCTATCCATGTCTAAGAAGCAAGTGATTAAATAATTATCAACCTCCCATTCTTTAATATCAAATAAGTCACCAATGTGTTTTTTTAACACATCATAATATATTTTACTACCGTTAAAAAATACGGTGGTACCACCTTTAATTTCACAGTTCTCTAAAATATATTCTATTATTAATTCGTCCATGATTTAACTAGTTCCAATTTATTGTTCTTATTTAATTGTTTGATTCTATATTCTTCTTTAAGTGCGGAAGACTTGTCTTCCATCTCTTTAACATAAACACATAATAGTGGGCCACGCCCCCTAGTATATTTAGCACCTAAACCCTTATTATGCTTTTCTAACCGCTTAGTTAGGTCATTGGTTATTCCAGTATAAAGTGTATTATCAGAACAAATAAGAATGTAAACAACCCACATTATTTCATCTTTATAATCAAGGTTCCAAAGTTACCCCAAGGTTCGGTTACACGCATATTATATTCTGTGGCAATTTCACTAACTAACGTTTTCATTTCTGAACTGTTTCCAGTCACAATAATAACCTCAGATGTACCACGTTGTATATGTTCATATAAGAAACTCTCTAATTTCCTACCAACTTCTTCATGTCTTGTTCCATGCAAATCTAATTTATCCATTATTCTTTGGTTTTAAAAACATTATCATACTCTTCCCAACAGCCCTTTCTGGAATCGCTTCTGGTGTACCGTATTCAACAACAGTAGTAGCAACTGTCAACAGAACCTTCAAACCTAAATCTTGATGGGCCATTTGTCTACCCTTGAACTGGACAAGTGTTTTAACCTTGTGACCCTTTTCTAAGAACTTAATGATATGGGCAACCTTAGTATTAAGGTCATTCTCACCAATGTTTGGGCTCAATTGGATTTCCTTTAATGGTAACGCTTTATTCTTACCTTTATTTTTATCTTGGTCGTATATGAACTTTCGATAGTTCATAATCTTACAAGTTGGTGTATCACTATCTGCATTAATCAATACCAAATCCATTTCAAGTTCCTCAGCCATTACCAACGCTTCCCTTGATGTTTTGATGGTGTTTCCACCATCGATGTTCTCACCAACTAACCTAACTTGATTAAATCTAATCTCATCGTTTATTTTGTGTTGTTGTTGTTTAAAAACCCTAATGTTTTTTTTAGCCATTTTCTTCTGTTTCGTCTTCTACTTCTTCTACAACTTCAACATCGTTGTAGTAATAGAAATGATTATTAACCTCACCCCTTAATCGTTTAATTATGTCTGCTACCCCAGCAAACCCGATAAAAGCAAAGACTATTATAAATATAAGATACACAATTGTCCTTGATGGAGAACACGTATTTAAAAATTCAAAAAAATAAATCATAATTTATGGTAATATAGTTTGTAAATAGTATTTTCTGTTTTAAATTTAATATATTTCCTTAGTTTGTCATTATTGACCTCAAGGATTTCTGTTATTGGTGTCGTTTGCCACGTAAACATAGCACTAAATGGACTCATGATTAAACATCTACCAACCGCTGGTTCATCATGTCTTGCTTTTAATGTTTTATCCTCATTAAACTCAGCCCATAATACAGCGTTAGAATTTTTCATGAAGTAATTCGGAGCCTCATCGATGTCTTTGATAAGAGTACATACAGGATTCATTCGATTACATGTATTACAAACCCTATTACCACTAATCACAGCTGATAATTTATCTCTATGGTGAACAAAATCGAGACAATCATCACACCAAAGAATTGGGTATTTTCCAGCAACCTCATCATTATGGTTGTCAATCTTTTCCTCTAATATGTCCAAGGCATCAACTTGTGTTTTATGTAGAATTGTTCTAGCTTCATCAATTGTTACCCATTTGAATCCATCCATCTCTGGAAAACCACTACGTTCTTCTGGAACGTTAGAGTTACAATAAATATTAATTTGGTCCCAAGATGCACGTTCTGGTTCAAATGTTACAAACAACACGATATCCTTCTTTTTGTGATGATAAACGTATTTCCCAATCTCAATGAAATTGTGTAAGTCTTTGAATAATTTAACATTTGTTTCTTCATAAGTCTCACGTATAGCGGCTTCAAGCGGTGTTTCATCACCATCAATCTTACCCTTAGGTATGGACCAAAAGTTTGGGTCATGGTGTGTTGGATGACCCACTAGAATCTTATTCTCTTTATTTACTAGAAATAATCCAGCTGCTCTTACTTTCATAGTTTAATTAAAACTTTACTCATCTTCATATACTAATTTCTCAATCCCATCTTTATAAAACACTCTATTACCTAAAAATTGATTTCTAACTCTTACCCTATCTGGTATTCTTAAAGGTTCTATAATTACCTCAATCTCTTCGACAACACAAAAATTTTCTAGTATTTTTTTAATACCAGCATCAATATATTTTTTACCCGTAATCTCAGATAACTTTTGTGGGTCTAATTCTAATACTACATTCACTTTCATAAAACACTATTACATTTAATCGTTTCTTCCATATCTTTCCAAATATACTACTTTGTTTTAAATAATGCAAAAAGTTCATCAAAATCCTTAACTTGCTTAACACCATACTTTTTACATACGATGTCAACGTTGCCCTTTCTCCAGAATCCATCTGGACATAAAACTACCAACCTCTCTGGGTTACAACATGCATGAATACCCAATTCTAAAAGAGATATTGGACTTTTAGTATTAGGGTCAAAGTACATGATAATAAATTGAGATGCTTCTAACGAACTCAACTCCCATGTAACTTGCTCATTGAATTGTTTATCTTCGATGGTTTGTTTCCATGAAGAATCCCAATCATCTCTACGTGGATTAAGGAATTGGATAGGATAATCAGTTAGTTCTTCAATTATCTTCTTCTGCCAATCCTCAGCTTTACCACCACTATCTGGTAAACCAATACTTCCCGCAAGGAACACTGTTATATAACCATCTTTTTGGTCCCACTTATTTGGAGCCTGTACTTCTATACTTTTCATTCTTTTTAATTAAATAGTTCACGTATTAATGTTATTGATAAATTGAATCTTTTAATTGGTGTGGTGCTTGTATTTCAATTGCCTTCATGCTTATAATAGTTTTGCACCGTTAGTGAATTGTTCAAATTGCAATTCACCTTCATCGTTCTCAGCAATCATAATCATTGCCTCGGACATAACACCCATAATCTTTGCTGGTGCTAGGTTGGTTATGAACGGTACTTGTGCACCTTCAAGATTATCAATATCAACTCGATTTCCAATGTTGGTCATAACGGTTCTTATATCACCATCACCAAACGATACCTCTAACTTAAGCATCTTATCAGACTTATTCATTAATGTAACCGAACGAATCATACCAATTCGAATTTCCAATTTAGTTTCTATTTCAAGAAACTCATCAAAGGTAATTTTATTTTTCATCGTCTTTAAATTTTATGAAACCATCACCAAATAATTTATTTATGGCGTGGTCAGTGAAATACTCTCTTAACTTAGCAAGTGTTATTTCTTGAGTTGCACAAAAAAACATAGCACCTCGTAACATGATAACAACTCTAAGCCCTTCTTGGTTCTTTAACAAGACTTCCTTATAGATTTCTTCTAATTGAAAGTTTGGTTTAATACTATGGTCTATAAATCTATACATTACTCAAATGTTGTGAATTGTGCAACACCCTTCCCATCTTTAATAAAATTGATGTGTTGTGCCTTACCATCGTGGTGTACAATTACGTGTGAATGCATCCACGATGATGGTCCAATGTTATATGGAAGTCTAAGCATTGTTGCGGTTCCTACTGCTAGGGCACCATCCTTACGACCTGGTGAATGGTAATGTCCAACAATAATCTTTGTGTTCAATTTTCTGAACTGTAATAAAGAACCTCGTGAACCGTTAGTACCTCTATCACCATGTTGTGCCAACTCCCAACCCATTGAAGTGTAACTATCGTTTCTACCGAACGCCATTACTTCTGGGAAGTGTTTCTCTAATATCCAAGGTATGATTCCATTCTTAGCATCACCCTTTAAGATAGCCAGAGAATATTCCATATACTCAACAGAATTCTTAGGTGTAACCGTTCTTCTCCAATCAGTATCTACAAGCCATCTATCTATAAAATCATCATGGTTTGCTCTAGCTACTACTATATTATCGAACTTACCATATATCGAGTCTCTAAAGAAATTCAATAAATTATCAACTTCTAATTTAAGTGAATTTGACCCATCCATTTCTTTTTGATACTGTAAGAATGGATTCTTAATCTCATGGTGAGATATTGAATGAC
>Ga0105050_10009038_pt1 | contig 11281 bp, 11 predicted proteins | sample FRY01_FD_78088 | JGI IMG/M metagenome (GOLD analysis project Ga0105050, IMG submission 78088) | Freshwater microbial communities from Lake Fryxell liftoff mats and glacier meltwater in Antarctica - FRY-01 | ecosystem: Environmental > Aquatic > Freshwater > Ice > Glacier meltwater ... | reverse complement strand
TGATTTCAACTGTTCCCCACTAACCTTAGTGGTTCTTCTACCCTTACTGTTTCCAGAGTTTAATTGTTGGTCCTCTATTTTATCTTTTTGTTTTTCATTTTCTTGAACAAAGGTTGTTAAGTAAAACCTTCTTTCATAGACTGGCATTGATAATATATCAGAATAAGAAAGTTTCAAATGTCTCATACAAATGTAAATTTCTTCCAACAACGGAACTTTATAATCCGAGGTTAGGCCAAAAAAACTTGAGGTTAAGCGGAAGAAAGGTAGTAAGGGACTCACCTCCTGGAGTCCCAACAGTAATAGTCATGTCAACACCACAATTAATTGAGTTAATATATTTTCTTAAGGCATCTGCATCACCGACTCTCATATTCTCTGAGAACGAAGTAATTGTGTCATCTCTAGTATCATCATTAACTGAAACTAATTGTTTTGCAAGCGTATATGTGTTGGTATTGTTAATTGGTATTTTTAAAACATCTACTTCGTATTCCACTCTTTCAGCTATATTGTCAGCCTCACCAACAGTAAGTAATTTAAATTTAACTTCTATTCCAGAAACTGGTAATTTAAAATAAAAATGACCATTAGTATCTGGTTCGACATTAAGTTCAATTGTTTTAATTTCATTAAGGTCAACCTCAGTTTCAAATGGAACACCATTTTTATCCTCAACTGTAATTGGATACATATTACCATAACCAGTCGCTCTAAGCCAAAGCATAATAGCGTTTCTGTCACCTTCAATCAAATCTCTATATCTAATCTCTGGGTCAAGAATTTTTCTATTGATAAGAATTTCTAAGAACTCACCACTATTCAATAAGTTAGGTGAAGTAAGAATATTCTCATCAGCGGTACTCATGTAAGCAATTTTAATGTTTTTTTTCTTGTTTTTATACAACTTACCTTGTGATGGCAATGGAATAACATCAAAGGCTGAATTGTATTGAGGTTGACTCAATTGTTCAATATAAACATTTTTAGGTTTTTCTGGTGGTAATATACCCGATTGACCATAACTAGATGGTGGTGTAGGTGGTACCACTGGTGGTTGTTGAACTGGTGGTTGTACTTCCGCTTTCTTTTTAGCCTCAAGTTCCTCAGTATATTTTTGAAATCTTACCATATCTTCATAAGACATAGCACTATCAACAACTTCTTGTTGGACTTCTATCGGTGGTACTGGAGTTGGGTTTGCTTGAGCCATCTCTTTCATCAATTCCGCCCTTGCAAGATTACCAGCCTCTTTACTTGCTGCCGTTTGTGCCATTGCATGATTTCTTAATTGAAGTTCCTCAGCAGTTCTTCTTCTCATTTCCTCAGAAGCAGCTATCTCACCATCAGCTATATTACTTGAATTTCCGATTGGGTCGTTATTTGGGACTTGCCCTTGGTTTAATGCTTCGATATTTGTTTGAGCATTCGTTTCTGTTGTTTTTACCGAAGTGGGGAAAACATTTGGTCTTTTTTGGTTTGTTCCTTCCATTTTTTAAATTTTTTAAAAATTCTTTATATTTAGTCTAATTTACTATATAAATACTAGTAGTAAAGTTTTTTAAAATAAAAAGACCACTCGATTGAATGGTCTTTTAATTATATTACTATTTGTTTTAATATCCACTATGGACCAACACCTTTCTTAATGGTTGTCTTTTTGGATTCTCATATTTTAGAACATCTTCAATACGTCTCATATATATCTCTATGTTTTCTGGACTATTTCTATAAATTAGATTATAATACTCCCCAACCTTTGTAGTTTTAATTGGAGTAATATCACTAAGACTTGTATAATCATTTAACATATACAATTCCGATGTGGTTATTGGACCATATTCTCCCGTTTCTACATCAATCACCTCAAGACGCTCTTCTAAATTATTTTTATTATATGTATCATTGTTTTTTGATTCGTCTGACTCAATTAAAAATGTAGCATCCAATTTTTGCATAATTGATGCAAAATTCTCCATAACTAATCTTTCCTTATTGGTTCTAATTTCGCTATTTGTTTTCTTATCTACCCTCATAATTATTATTTTACTAAATACTTTAAAATAAACTTAACTAACTGATAATCAATAATTTAGAACAAAAGTATTGCTCTATCAAATCTAAGAGTTGCTGTGATATCTGCAATTGAATCATCGTCCATTGATAACTCACCGAATCCAACGTTTGTTAACATTGTTCCTTGAAGTACCCATTTCTCGATAACAACACCAGTAGGGTCAAGCATTTCTAACTCAACATCTTTCTTGTAACCAGCAGCATAACCTTGTCTACCTGTAATAGACTCAGAGTGTAAACGTACCCATTCCATAATAGCTTGTGCAGCAGAAGGTCCAATCGGGTCTCTAAACGTAACGTCAATTGAACTCCATTTGAATCTACCAATTACCCAAGTAGATGTATTTAAGAAAGGAATCTCAACTTCTTCTTGTTCAATAGATGGTCTGGAAGCAGATGCTAACCACCATTCTTGTATACCTAAATCCGCTGGGAATCTTAGGAGCCATCTGTTCTTCTTCTTTGGTTCGTAAGGAACAGGCATTTTCATTAATAAATCAGCCATAATATTTTTTTCTTTTTTGTTCTATTATTTAATAATAAATACTTCGAACTGTTGTTTTTTTTTAAACTTAATTTTATTTTTATATCTATAAATACAATTAAAATCAAAAAAAATGTAAAATAATTTGGATAAGTAGTTTTTTAGCCTTATATTTGTATTCAACATTAAAACAAAGTATATGAAAACCTTAATTTCGATAGTATTTTTAGTAATTGGTTTAGTTTCTTTCGGGCAAACTATCAACCCATTTATTGAAAGAGAAGAACAAATGATTAATGAAATCAACACTTTACGTGCTAACCCAACATCTTACATCCCTAAAGTTGAGACTTTCATTAAAATATGTGAGAAAAAGATTCAAATGGTTGCTGATGGTAAATTAAAAACAACAACTGATTTCAACGTTGATATTGCAGCGGCAAAAGAATTAATCGAAGTTTTAAAAAACACACCACCATTACCACAGTTAGTTTTTAATGCTGATATGTATTCAATTACTAAAGCACATGGTGAATACTTGAAAGTTAATAACTCTACATCTCACAATAGTGCTAACGGGGACTTAGCACCATCTAGAATGGATACAGTTGCAGTTAATAACGTTACTGAGAACATTGTAACCGATAACGGAACAATCTACCCAACTGTATTGGTATTGTTAGTTGATGCTAGAATCGATGGACGAGGACACAGAAACAACTTATTGAACCCAGATAGTAAATTTATATCGGTTTACACTAATAGTGATACTTGGGTACAAAACTTTGCCAATTAATTAAAGAATTCACAACTAGTAAGTTTTTTATTAACTTTAACTTTCGTACATTTGAATTTTTTAGTGTGGGTTTTTTTAGGGTTACCCATTTTAATTGATTTTTTCTTACCAGAAACAGTTGTTTTTGTCAATTCATATTTAACCTTCTCAATTACCGTATACGCAGTTTCTTCACTTTGTGGTTTAGGTTCAACAACTGAGTTGATTATTATTTTAACATATCTATATTGTGCTGTTTCAGTCCTTGCTGATTCTCTTTCTTGTGAGGTCATAGATGTTGAATAAACATTTGGACCTTGCTCTGGAAGAGTTTTGATATCGACTTGCGTACTAACATCCATACTATCAATAACCGATTTAATACTATTTGCTCTAAGTGTAGCTAATTTATCATTACCCATCTTTATTGGTTCAGTATCTGTTGATGATTCAATTTGAATTGATGTTATTTTACCACCCATCATAAGAATAGATTCAATTGTTTCTTTTAATTCACCAGAAACAGATTCATCTAAATCAAAACTAGCTGTTTTAAATATGTTCGAATCAAAATTTAACTCAACTGAGTTAGCAATTTGAATATTATCCTTTGGTGTCCAAATAGTATCCCTTGTTACTTTAATATCGGATACTGCAAAACCTTGACTAACCTTACTCTTAACCGCACTTTTACTACCAGTATTATAAATTTGAACATTAAGGTTCAAACCTTTTTTCTTACCAGCATCTTCTAAATTCTGTTTAACCATACTAGCATTATTCTCAATTTTAGTCATAGCATCTTTTAAACCAGCCTTCTCAAGAGTACTAACTAACTTCTCAATTTCTGGACCCTCTAGAGTCTGTTCTATCTTTTGTATCGTTTCAGCGTTATTTAAAGCGTTCTTAGCCGTTTGTGCGTTTGCACCAGACAATCCGATACCCATAAGCATTGCAGTTCCTAAAACGACCTCTTTCCATCCTTCTTCTAACACTTCCTTCTTAGGTGTATTAGTTTCTTTGATGTGGGCGATTATCACTTCTAATTGTGATTCTGATATTAATAGTTTCATGTTCTAATCTTTTATTATAAATACTCTTATAAAACAAAAAAAGAGGCCGTATAAGCCTCTCTTTAAGTTTTTGTATATATTGATATTAAATATCGTCAAATGATGCACCTGTGTTCATGATATTGAACTCTACGCAGATAAACTCTAACGCTCTTGTTGGTTTAATGAATATTCTACCACAAAGTTCGTTTCTGTCTCTTGCTTCTGGGTCATCGTCAAGAACAACTCTAAAGTCTGTAAGACCTCTCTCACTTCTGATGTTATCCAAGATTGGATTAACAAGTGAAAGGAATTGATTTCTAACGATGTCATCGTTTTGTTCAAAAAGAAGTCTGATAGCTACAGCAGAAATAAGTTTTCTAGCTTGTAATAAAAGTCTTCTAACGTTGATTCTATCAAGAGCACTTTCTTTAATTTGAAGTGTTTTGTTACCCCAAACCTTAATACCTTCTGTTGTGAAAGTTGCGATTGGATTAATTCTACCTTCGTAAAGTGTATCTCTCATTGTTTGAGTTAATTTAACTCTCGCTTTGATAGCGTTAACATCACCTCTTTGAACCCCAGCCACTGCAAACCATGGGAATGCGATGTTATCAGTTAAAGCGATGTTTCTAACTACGTCTCTTGTAGGTGGAACGTAGATATATTGGTTATTTTCAGAATCAATGATTTGAATCCAAGGCCAGTAAGTTGCAGTATAGTTACTGTCAAATTGACCATCAAGATTATCAACAACATCCTCAGCTAATAACACACCTCCAGCAGCATCTATATCTGGTGTAGTTACAATGTAAAGCGAATCCGCTCTATCTTGCTCAATCATTTCGATTGCTGCCTCGATTAAGTTAGTATGGTCTGTGGTATCAATACCTGGTGTTGCAAACACATTAATGTTAACAGCCTCTGGGTTATTGAATGTCCAAATACCTTCTAAGTATGCGTAGTAATCAGAGTTGATTCCAGTATCCCCATTGGTTAACGCTCTATTAGCAAAAGTACCATTTAAAAGACCAGCCGCACCTTTTGTACCATTGATTATGTAATTATCTTTATTTGTTCTTCTAGTTCTATACACATCCCATCCATCAAAACCACCATAAGGTGCAAATGTGAATTTTCTAGCGTAAGTTTTCTCGTAAGACGTTCCAACAACACCAGCTTCAGTTCTAAACTCAGCATCACCTACTTCGAATAAGAATACTGGAGAGTAAGTACCACCTGTGTTATCGATTACAATCTCTACGTTATCAATTGTTGCACCAGTCGCATCGATATCCATGTGGAAACCGTATGTCATACCAGTCCATTGGTTGATTGATGGGTCAGCTGGTACACCTTTGTAGTCAAAGAAATCTTGGTCAATTCCAACAGTGTCAGAAAGTCCTAAGTAAATCTTACGCTTGTTTTCAAAAGTACCGTAAGCTTTTTTGTATTCCATCCATGGTGATTGAACACTTGTATTTCCGTTAAGAGAGTAATCTCTCATTGGGTATCCAACGAAACCAGCTGGGAATGCATCACTTGTATCAGATTCTTCTTCTAATTCAACTAAAATATAGTTAGATTTAGATGGGAAGTCACCATTAAGTGTACCAATTCTCTTAGCAATATATCCATTTGATGTTGGGTCCATACTACATTTAGTAAATTTCTCCAATACAACTGGTTTAGCATCAGTATCGCTATAAACCCTAACCACAACGTCAAACTCTTTATCATCTGGTTTAATGTTAGTAATTGACATTTTAAATTCGCTGTTAGCAGCATTACCATCAGAAATTGTATGGAATCTGAAAAGTCTAAGTAAGTTTGTACCACGAAGTTCAGATACTACCCATGGAGTAATAGCATTTGTGTATTCAGTTTTGTAATCATCGAACTGACTACCGTAATTGATAAGAGTTTGTTTAATACCTCTTATTTTTTCAAGTGTATTTAAGTCATCAAACATATCCCAGAAGAATTCTTCTACGAATACAGCAGTGTCACCATCTTGCACACTAGTACCAAATACTCTTGGCATATAATTTTTCTTTGTTCTGTTTAAAGATAATGAATAAGAAACAACACCTTGTGTTGTAGATGTTGCTGTAAGTGTGAAATCACCCAACGGAGACTCAACAGCAGTTGTTATAGCTGTATTGAACCCAATACTTGTAACAGCAGAAAGTTGGAAATTAAGTGTTTCTGTTCCATCGTATTTACCTCTTGACCTAAGCAATGCAACTATTTGGTTTTCAACATCACTGTATCCTGTTCCAGAATAAGTTGTTGTAAGACCAGTTGTAGTACCAGTAATTTCAGTACCAGAAGGACCAGTAGCATCAACGTAAAGGTTAAATGCAGAACCACTAAAGATGTTTCCAGCAAGTTTATAATATGTTTCTGAAACAGTTGCAGTATCACCAAGTGTAGAAGTAGCCAAAAACGCCAAATCTGAACTTAATTGACCATCGTCATACAACGCTTGAATAGTTGGGTCAGATGCAACGAATGTTGTAATTGTTCCAGCAGTTGTTGCTGTGAATGATGTTGTGAATGATGTTGCACTTGTTACCACACCAATAGTTGATGTATCTAAAGCAGCATCTAACGTGATACCCCAAGCTAAACCAGCATCATAACCAGAGAATCCAAGAATTCTTGATACAAATAATTGATTTGATTGAGATAGGAAAGATTTTGCAATATAAGGTAACTCATATGCTGGTGCACCTGTGTCTTTTACCTTGGAAGCATTTAAGCCACCAAAGAATGATGTAAATTCACCGTAATTACTAACGAAAATTGGTTGGAACGCTGGACCTTTAACTGTCTCACCTACCAAACCTAAAGTCGTAACACCCACTTGACGGGTTACGAATGAAAGGTCTTTTTCGGATGTGTAAACACCTGGACTTACGAATACTCTGTTTGTTGAAGCCATTTTTATTGTTTTGTTTTATTTTTTTTATTATTCACGTTTTATTGTTTATTATAAATATGTTTGATTCTGTGAAAAAAATTCTTATGGAGTAGAATACTCCATACATATAAATTTTTAGTATGACTTTTTTCTTACTTTTGTCATACAACCCTTTATTTTTATATAAAATGTGGTATGGTTACAATATGGAAACAAAAAATAAAACATATATTTATGCTTTAATGGATGACACAACTGTTAAGTATATTGGTAAAAGTGATAACCCAAATAAACAAAAATTAACTCATATTAGCGAAACAATTAATGGAAATTCAAAAACACATAAATCTAATTGGATTAATAAAATGGTTAATGAGAATAAAGAAATTGGTCTTAAGATATTAGAAACTGTTAATGATGATGAATGGGAAGAAAAAGAAAAATATTGGATTAATCACTATGGGTTAGATAATCTAACTAATGCAACAATAGGTGGTTTAGGTAATTTTGGTGAAGACGGTGAATCAAATCTTAAATATGAAGAAAAAATAAAACGTACAAAAAACCTTAAAATAACTCCATTGACACATAAGTTGTTAAAAGAGTATTGTGATGAACATGGTTTAAAGATGTTCGCATTCGTTGAGAAGATAATAAAAGAACAATGTAAAAAATCTACCGACTTATACGGTGAATAATTATTTTACGATTTTTTCGTTAAATTTTACCAATAAATCACGATTTAGTTCTGCTGAGAATTTACCATCTAAAATCATCGCCTCAATATTTTTCTTAGAAGCATCATCCATCTTCTCAGAAGCATTCTTCAATATTGATTCACACCTAACGTACAATCCCTTTTGATAGTATTTATAAGCGTGTTCAACATTCTGATGTGTTTTGATATCTTGTTCTCTCAATACATCATTAAATGCGACAGATGCACCACCCATAATACCACCCTTTATTTCCGCTCTTGTTGTTTGACCAATAAGCTTACCAGTTGTTATGGAAAGAATGTTGATTGTTTTAACCTTATTAGCAATACCTTCTTGAAGCAATAAATCAGATGGATTATTGTAACCAAGTCCACCATCTTTATAATGGTCCCCATCAATAACAATCATATCGAAAAAGGTTGGAGCAGCAGAACTAGCCAAAACAACCTCTCTTAATAAATGATTCTCATATCTTTTATCATATGATTTAAAAATAATGGTCTTGTCGGTATCCGCATTAAATGCTGGGACCATCAATTTAACTAAACAATCTTTTAGTTGTTTATCACCTAATAATTCTTTAGATAAACCAATGAAATAATCATTTTTATATTTAGGTTGAAATATTCCAAATCTTAAGAACCCTTTTTTGAATATCTTTGGTAATTCTTTTTTATAAATATCGATAACCTCAGTTGGTGAATAACCAACCGAAAACAATGCACCACATAATGCACCAGTGGATGTACCACCGATAATATCAAAATGTTCATGAAACTTACCACCACTAAGTTTATGAAATTCCTCACATTGATGTAATGCTATCAATCCTTTGACACCACCACCATTAAGTGATAAACAATTCATTTCTTTTTTCATTATCTAGTTTTATTTTTAACTCTCTTTATCTTACTAGTGTCGATATCGTTGGTCATTACACCCAATGTTTCAATATCAATTGTATCATCAATAAAAAACATTAATGTGTTACCTAAAATATCCGAACAATAAACTGTGTTTGTTTTAACATTGAATCTAATTGAATCAATTAAACATGCTACCCCATCATCATCATATATTGTTTTCCCTTTTAGTAATTCTGATAACAACATTTCCATTATATTCGTTCTCTTAATAGCCATTATATTCCGTATCTAAGTTTACTCATCATACTATCTTGGTCCAGTTGAGTCCAATACTGTTTACCATTATATCCAGTTCCACCAGAAAATTCACCAGTTCCCTCAAGCCAATCGAATAACCCATCAACACCATCTATTGCAAATGACTCGATACCATACTCAATTGAATTACAGCATCACCATCACAACTAATTAGTTCATTTGTATAAATAGCAGTACATGCAGACATTACTGGTGTACCACCAGTAATAGACAACGGTTCTATTATGAATGTTGTATTTATACTACTATTTCCCCAATTATTAAAATACATTTTTGTTCTTTATATTAAGTATCCATTAAGTTGGAATTTACACGTCAGATAAAAATCTTTTGTTACACTAATAAATACACTCTGACCAGCGTTAATAACAAATTGTGTTGGTCCAGTTATAACAATTCCATTAAATTTTTGTATACCATCTGCACTTATTGAAATATTCGTGATGTTTTCCACCCCACTTATATTAGTTAATATCATATCATACTGAGCTATGAATGAAAAATCACTCTCAGACCCAGGCTTATAAATTATTTCGAAGTTAATCAAATTGTTTGCTCTATCAGCGTTGATTCTAAGTGCTGGTTGGATAAGTCTTTCAGAAATCTCAAATAATACCATAGCCCTATTTACCGCTGGTATTACTTCGAAACTATCCTCATCTAGAATATACCCAGCCAACACCATCTCAAATGGTTGAACATAAAATCTTCTTTTATCAAAATCTTCAATATTTGATTCGTCCCCAATATTCTTAAGTTGTATTGGCATTGGATGTCCGTTTACCCTTACATAAAATTGAATCGATTGAAACGCATGTTGAATCTTTGTATTTAACTTATTCAAATCTCTCATTCTATTGCAGAATAATCTTACTTCGTATGTAAAATCAACACTAGTTGGTTGTGGAATCTTATAAACATCAACACCCTTTCTACCACCCTCAAAGGTAGGAACCTTCATGTAGGTATAGGTATTACGGCCTGGTATATTGAACAACCCAGCTTGATTAGTACCCACCTGTGGATTCGGTTGTCTAACCACTGTAATGAATGGCATCTTAACGTTCTTATATTTATCTGAATGTTGCCAAGTTTTACTAAACTCTGACCATTTCTGTAAAGTCAAGAAAATAACTGGAACCTTTTCACCATCAATAACAGTAGCCAAATCATTTTCGGCAAAATCTATAAACGATGCATCAATATCCTCATAGGATACACCTCTAGGTAGAAAGGTACCCTTATTATCAATATCATCCAATATTTCTTGTCTTCTCTCGAAGCCAACACTTGGTTTTGTTAATTTTAAATTCTTTATAAACCCCTTAGGAAGTGCACACATAATTATAATATATTATTTGATTTCTTTAATTTTTCTTTATTTTTGTTACGATATACCTTCCGATATTCTTTTTTCCCTTCCTTAGTCAGTATATTTTTATAATCCTTTAAATTCTGTTTCATCTACTGGTGAACAAACAACAGTTCTATATGCACCTTTAAATCCTAAGATTGTGTGCTTATTATCCCAATTTTTTCTACCATCGTTACCTACATTGAAATAAATCATCTCAGTAGGTGAAACAGCATAACCAATATAATCTCCAATATCAATATCTGTATTTAATTCTTCTAATTGAGCACTATAAATACTAAAGGTAAGGTTACCAGTCTCCGAATAACGCATAGAACCATTTGAATTGTAAGTTTTGTTCTCAGCTTCTTCAAATGTTGGCATAACTATTAATTCAACTGGTGGGTAATATCTAATCTCATCAGCACCAGCTTCTCCATAGACATCATCTGTTGTTGTTAATTCCCTATCGACCTTGTAAAGTACAACAACAAAGTTGTTATCACCCTCAATTCCTTCACGACCCATCTCGATGTCAAGTCTGTAATCTTCACCAGAAAAGAATTTGTTGACCCTATTTATAGGTATTATATTTTTATTTGCCATTTGTCTTTATAGATAAATATTGGAGAATTATTAAATAACTGGTCACACTTGATTTTTATTTAAAAATGATTATAATTAGAGTGGGTAATTTAACACCACAACATT
>Ga0105050_10009025_pt1 | contig 11291 bp, 9 predicted proteins | sample FRY01_FD_78088 | JGI IMG/M metagenome (GOLD analysis project Ga0105050, IMG submission 78088) | Freshwater microbial communities from Lake Fryxell liftoff mats and glacier meltwater in Antarctica - FRY-01 | ecosystem: Environmental > Aquatic > Freshwater > Ice > Glacier meltwater ... | reverse complement strand
TGATTGAACAATGCCTGAGGCAATCGGGTTTGCCAATGACACGCTGCAGACAACTGCAATCGAGCGGCGCTGATTCGCGGTTGTTGTATACGCGCCAGCAGTGCAAGCATCGCCTGCTCAATGTCTTCACCCGGCGTCACAGCAATATAGGTTCCTCCCGTAGACTCTGCCAGTCGCGACAGGTTGTCATGGGATGGGCTGAAACCCACACCCACGATGAAGTAGCGCATCTCTGAACTGCGAGCCAATACCACCAGTTCATCAACTGCCCAGATCTGGCCATCAGTCACCAGCAGCACATCGCTGCGCGTGGACGCGCCGCTGAGTTTCGCCATTGATTCCAGCGCCGCTGCCATTTCTGTGCCACGCAGCGTGGCGTCGGTGCCTTGCAGGTATCGCAGCGCCAGCGCTTTTGCGGCTGGGAGTGCCTGGGTCAAGCGCGGATTATAATGCTCAACGGTGCTGCCAAATTTGCTAATGCTGTACTCGTCTGCGTCAGTCAGTGCTTCAATGGCGCGCATTGCCCCGCGCCGCGCCGATTTGATGCTTTCGCCCGCCATAGAGCCAGAGCAATCGATCACAACGCGAAGGCTCATCGCCGATAAGCGCTCAGTAACCATTGGCAGGTTGGCCGCAACCGGCGCATAAGCAATCCACCCCGCCTCCGTCTCAGCCAAGTACACAGAGGGCTGCTGAGCATTGTTGATAATGATCACCACATCGCGATCAAGACAGGCTGCCTTAAAATCGATTTAGGTGCCGCCACCCATCGTGCTCAGTGTGATGACGTGGCTGGGACTTTCGATATCAGCAGGGCTCGATTCATCGTCAACACACACAGTCAGACTAAAAGGATATTCCGCCACACTGTCGGATTCAGGCAGCTGATGCGGCTGCACCTGACCAGTAGGATTACCGTAACGCGGCGCCACCGTGGTGGGGATGGTGATACGCATCACACCGTTTTTAGGGCAGATCGGCTGCGCATAGTGATAACGAATACACGCTATCTCACCCGCCAGCAGATTGCCCACACTGACGGTGTAAAGCCCATCGGCGGCTTGCTCCAGCATCGCCGCTGAATTGCCGTGCTCAAGCGCCTCTTCATAATCCTGGCGTGCTTTGGCAACCGGCACAGCTTTCCCCAACAGCCGCCGCTCGCCAATGATCAGCTCCAGCCCCAGTAGCACCGAATCGGGCATCAACGGAAACGTAAAAACCGTCTCTATGTTGCTTGGCCCGCAGTTTTGGTAATGCTGTTCGACATTCATTTCGAACAGTGAGCTGCACAGCTTGCCGGCTGCGACCACGTTGATCAGCGGCAGTGCAGTTCCATCCAGCGCATGCAGGCCAGTAGGCAATTCGTTGTTATAAGCCGGGCTAGCTGGACTGTAGTTGATCATCTTGTACCGCCTCATGGTATGCCTCTGCAAGGAGGCGGATAAACCTGCGTAATTGTTCTGGTCGCATCTGCGCCTGCTCTGGGCACACCACCACCTCAATACCCCTGATTACCGTGATATGACTCTTAACAGACACCGTGCCGGGCGCCGCTGGCTGCGACATACCGCTTTGAGCGCTGTCATCCAACTGCCGGGCAACGGCGTCCAGCGAAAGCCCGGTCGCAGACAACTGCCGGATACGGGCCAGCCTCTCCAGATGCGCCTGCGAGTACCATGCGCCCTTCTTCTCGCCGAAGGGTTTATCCAGCAATCCCTTCTGGATGTAGAACCTGACCGTACGGCGAGTCAGTCCGGTAAGACGACACAGGTCATCGATACCGAGCTTTGTAGGGGCGGACGGTTCGTGGGTCATCGGGGTCTCCAGTGGAATTTAATAGACTGTAATATATAACAGCGATGCTGTCTATTATTTTTTTATTGGTGGTTTTCTAGCGATAAGCAAACCAGTGGGGCATGACGGCGGCATGGCAACTAGTTACTGGGGGAGTTTGTAGCTTGAAAAGCGATGGTTAGGTCTTACCCCAATCCCAAGAGCAGCCATTAAAAGGGTTAAAAAATCCAACTAACTACTTGACACGACTGCTACAAGATCACAACAAATAACTACAAGGAAATATTTCCATATATTGAATAATTACTGCTGTTCAATATAAATATATTTGATAGGATAACTGCAACATCTGGCCAAAAAAATTCAGAATAACTACTATATGACCATATTAGTTACCAATTGCTCCTCTCGCAAACGCAGCAAAGATCCAAAATTGAGCCTATTACAAACACTAGTCGGCTCAGGACTAAACGAGACTATACTAAACTGGCAAACAGCAATATCGGAGCGAACCAACCTATACAGAGCGATGGATCTTTACGCCGGTCGGTCAGTTAATGAGGCACTGCGCGCAGCAGCGATTATAGGATCGCCTCTATTTTTCATCTCTGCTGGCATGGGGATTGTGGGCTCTGAAGACAAGATTCCAGCCTACAATCTAACACCCGTTGATTCCGGCAACGGATTGTCGCTTGCTTTATCTGAGCACTCAGTTACAGCCTCTGACTGGTGGAGCAATCTGTCCTCAAACGGTCTATCACAATTGATACATGATCAAAGCAAACATCTGGCTCTTATTGCTCTGCCTGCCTCATACCTCCGTATGCTTTCAGAAGATCTATCTCGATTTACTAAAGCCGACGTAAGCAGATTGCGCATTTTCACATCATCTGCTGGGAAAGATGAGATACCTGATTTTTTGCGCTCTGCAATTATGCCGTATGACGAAAGATTAGAGACCGTCCCTCAGTTTGCTGGTACCCGTTCTGATTTCCCTCAACGGGCGATGCGTCACTATGTTGAGATTTTGCAAGGGCATACGTTTAGCTTGAGCGTAAGCCGGTGCTTGGTGGAAGAGTTCATTAAAACTTGTGGTAGACGCGAAGTTTTAACTCGAAGGCGGCTTAATGACAAGCAAATCAAGTTGTTGATAACCACTCGGTGGAACAGTTGCCAAGGACTAAGTTCGCGACTACTTCGAGCATTGAGAGATGATGAAATGGTAGCTTGCGAGCAAAGCCGCTTCTCACAACTTTGGCGGGAGGTTAGAACCGAACGAAACATCCAACCTACCAAAGAGAGTGTCGAATGAAAAAAAAGACCTCAAAATCGGAACTCGTGATTCGAGCTTTACATAGCCAGCAGGGGAAAGATTTAGACGTATATGCTTTTTTCATTCGTGGAGCAGACATCGCTCGGATAGCAGATATTTCACGGATTGGTCGGGACGATAAGGATGCATTGCAAGGTTTTCAGCGGCCAGAGATTCGCTCTCATGTTAAAGGTATCGTTGAATATCTAAACCAAGGCGCAGTGCTATTCCCAAACTCGATTATTCTCGCACTGTCGACGGATATCCATTTTGCGGCCTCTCGAGGGACTAAATCGACTGGCGATGAGGGGATATCGCAGAGTGGCACACTCACGATCCCGATCTATGAGGAAGGCAAGAGGGCTGCTTGGATAGTGGACGGCCAGCAGCGCTCCTTGGCTCTGTCCCAAACTGACAACTGTGACATTGCTGTTCCAGTGGTAGGATTCGTTTCCGACCAAGTTGAAGTACAGCGAGAGCAGTTCATCTTGGTCAACAAAGCGAGGCCACTGCCCTCGAGACTTATCAATGAATTGCTCCCTGTAACAAACGATAGACTTTTGCCGCGAGAACTCAGTATTCGGAAAGTGCCTTCAGAGTTGTGCAATCTACTAAATCTAGATCCGTCATCACCCTTCCATCAACTAATTAAGCGCCCTTCCGATGGAGCCTCCAATAGCAAAGCCGTTGTTACAGATTCGTCAGTGATAGGCATGATTCGGAATAGTATCAACAATCCCCTTGGCGCCCTTGCCGCTTTGCGACTGAACAATAATGGACGTGAAAGCGCAGATCTAGAACCCATGTACAACTTACTCCAGACTTACTGGTCGGCAGTAAAAGCTGTCTTTTCCGATGCCTGGGGACTTGATCCTCGCCAGAGTCGCCTCATGCATTCCGCGGGGATTCTGGCGATGGGCGTTTTGATGGACCGAATCTACGCCGGCGCAGGCGGACAAAAAAATGCAAAATTTATAGAGCAAGAATTGCGAAGAGTTGCACCATTTTGCCGTTGGACCAGTGGCACGTGGGATGGGCTAGGTGTGGAATGGAACGAAATTCAGAATACTACTCGTGACATTCGTCGTCTGCAAAGTGCTCTGGTTCAAGCTTATGTCAGAGGTGAAGGCTTGCGATGAAATTCTTATACTCCGACACCCAAGACTACGTCGATCCCAAATATGATTTCCTGACTGACTCATCACTGCCAGCACGAGAGCGCTATTGGCACGACCAGTATGCTCACGAAATCATGGACGAACCACCCTATGACGGGTTGCTAGTGTCAATGAGTGCGATCCGTAAAACAAATGGCATAGAGGCTTCTAAAGTACGATATTCGACAGCTGAAGAGCAGCGACTACTGAGAGATGGTGCAAGGCGTTTTCTACGTTTCGATGATCCTAAACATCAAGAACTTATGTTAATGGGTGATTGTGGCGCGTTCGCATATGCCGGGCAACCAGAGCCTGCATACAAACCAGATGAAGTTGTCGAATTTTATCTAGATGCCCAGTTTACCCATGGCGTTTCTCCCGACCACATAATCTTTGAGTGCGACCTGCAAAACCCCCCTGCTGCTTCAATGCCTAAAAACACTCTTTATCGCTACGAAATAACTCTCGCAAATGCACAAAAATTTATTGAGCTAGTAACAAGCGAGGGCGATGCTTTTGAGCCGATGGGCGCTGTGCAAGGGTGGTCTCCTGAGAGCATGGCAGAAGCAGCAAGCACTATAGTGAAAATGGGCTATAAATACTTGGCAATCGGTGGACTGGTTCCTCTTAAGGTCGAAGCTATCAAACAGGTACTACAAGCTATACGAAACAAAATTGGCCCAGATCCAAAATTACACTTGCTAGGATTTGCCAAGGCAGACCATATCAGTGAGTTTATTGACTTCAGAATTGCGAGTTTTGACTCAACCTCACCGCTAATTCGGGCATTTAAAGACGCGAAAAACAACTACTATTTGGATAATGGCCGTGGCGGGCTAGACTACTACACCGCAATACGCGTCCCTCAAGCACTGGATAATCCGCGTCTAATGCGAGGAGTAAAGCGTGGCATATTTAACGCTGAAGATCTTCGAGCACGTGAAATGCTAGCCCTTCAACAATTGAGAGCATTTGACAGGCGAGAGTGCTGCGTTGAGGAGACGCTCGAGGCAGTAATGGACTACTCTCAATTTCTTATTCGAGGCGACGGAACTAGTGCTGAGTCTCAAGATCGTGCGCTTACCACGACCCGGATGCGTATCGAACGCACATTAAGAGATCGGCCTTGGGAACGCTGCAGTTGCACAATTTGTCGCGACGTAGGAATCGAAGTGATCATTTTTAGAGGCAGCAACCGCAACAAGCGCCGCGGATTTCACAACTTAGGTGTCTACCATCAGCACCTCCATCGAACCTTGGAAAGTTAGACATGGCTATATATGAATTCCCCGCAATCACTGCTCAACAAGCGGCAAACCACGATATCTTGGTGTTTGCCGCTGGACCAAAACAGGTATTGGATTTCGCTCAGATCGAACGAGCCGGCCGCAAAGACAGTGGCGAACTCAAAGGCTTTCAGCGGCACCAAATTTCTTCTCACATACGAGATATTCGTGGGTATCTGTCAAGAGATGACGCCCTCCTTCCAAATGCGGTAATAATTGCCTTTCTAAGCGGAGTCACCCTCCATCACCAGAAAGGAGGACGCGTTATCGTTCGGATAGACACCAAAGATGGACCGCCAGGATTTGTAGTTGACGGACAGCAGCGATTAACGGCCCTAGCTGGTCTTGAAAAGCCGGGCTTCCAAGTTTTTGTCTCTGCACTCTTATGCAAAAACTATGATGAACTTCGTCAGCAATTCGTTTTTATTAATAGCGCGCGACCGCTGCCGAAGTCATTGATTTATGAACTTCTTCCAAATGTCGAGGGTCTCCCTGAGCGATACACAGCGCGAAGATTTGCGGCTAAGGTAGTGGAGCGTTTGAACTTTAACGGCGCCAAAGCTCTGCAAGGTCAAATCCGTCAGCATACCAATCCTGACGGTGTGATAAGCGATACAGCAATGCAGAAACTGGTAATGAATTCAGCGGCACAAGGTGCTGTTCGCGATATGATCGCTTGCGAGGATCGCGAGGACCGTGCGGTATCTTTGATTGACGAATTCTTTACCGCGACCGCGAAAGTTTTTGGGGGAGAGTGGATGGGAATGTCACCTCGACACTCTAGATTGAGACATGGAGCAGGAATTGTCTCAATGGGATTCATTATGGATTTTCTCTACAGCACACATAGCGCAACGAAAGCGAAAGATTTTGAGATTGGACTAGAGTTGCTCAAGCCATACACGGCTTGGACATCTGGAACATGGCCTATAACAGGGTGCGAAATACCTTGGAACGACATTCAGAATACTCCTCAAGATATTGACCTTTTAACTCGTCACTTGGTATCCACCATAAAGCGGCAGTCGCGAAAACGATTGCAAGCTCTCAGCGGGTAAAGACATGCATAAATCTGCTCTAGTGCTTTTTTCAGGCGGCCAAGACTCAGCAACATGTTTGGCCTGGGCCTTGGATCGCTACGAACACATAGAAACGATAGGTTTTAACTACGGTCAGCGCCATGCGGTTGAACTGCAGTGCCGAACCGCTTTTTTAACAGAAATGCGAAAACGATATAAAAACTGGAGCGACAAACTAGGGGCTGATCACCTTTTAGACTTGAATCTGCTAGGGCAAATTAGCGATACCGCATTGACCCAGAACAAAGCGATAGAGATCGAGAAGACTGGACTACCGAACACATTTGTCCCAGGACGGAATTTAGTGTTTCTAACCTTCGCGGCTGCGATCGCCTACCGACGAGGGTTGACAGTGTTGGTCGCGGGCATGTGCGAGACCGACTACTCCGGCTACCCAGACTGCCGAGATGACACTCTAAAAGCATTGCAGGTGGCGCTGGGATTGGGGATGGATACTCGATTTGTTATCGAGACTCCACTGATGTGGATCGACAAGTCGGAAACTTGGCAACTTGCTGAAAAGCTAGGGGGTCAGGACTTGGTTGAACTAATCAAGGAAGAAACACATACCTGTTACCTTGGCGTCAGGAGCCATCGATATGATTGGGGTTATGGCTGCAATCAATGTCCTGCCTGCGAATTGAGAAGTAAGGGGTTTTCTGCTTATCGTGCATCAGGCGGGTCATTTTTACATTGCCGGTGACACTAAATGAACTACCACAGTTTATAGTGTTTCTGAGCAGGCGCGCTGGTGGACGTTAACTCCCATTCAGATTGAAATAGAAAATTTAGGCGATTCTGGCTCTGTATCTACAATACGCCCGAGCTCATCTAGGACGCAATCAAGAATACTCGCACTGCCCTTACCAAGCGGCAGAAGGGTCTGTCGAGAACCACGAGAATCCTTGGCTGCATAGTAAGCTTGGTGTTTGCTACTCCTCCATGCGAATACAAAAATATCAGCATTCTTAGCTAGGTTTTTCAGTTTTTCTGTTGCTACGTGGTCTGCATTCACCTCTACCCGCGCTTGCGGTAGGATTTTCTTTAAGAACTGTTGCGCCCTGATTCCTGCAGACTCAGTCAGCGTATAGATGCCTATGAGTCCAGCAAATTCGTTTCGGATTTGTTCTGGAACTGAAATATTTTGAGGTGTAAAAGCACCCATCAATTCTGGACAACTAAAATCCTTGGCTAATACGGATAATATTTCGAACTGCACCGCACTTAATCGGTGGGCATAAGAACGGGCCATATCCACAACTGACATAAAGAAACGTAACCTAGACTCATTATCTGGCGTAGCATGAACTGCTAACATCTCTGCTGCGTTCAACGCCCAATCAATATTGTTTGGAGCGTTATTTGCGGCAAGTATCTCAGCATAGGCATCGACTGCCTCAACATAGTCTTGCTTCGAGGGAGCAAGGTTGACCAAAGCTTGAATGATAGTAGATGCCAACTCTAATTCGTTCGCGGAAACCGTGCCGCTCCAAGCTACGATCCGGATCATCATAGTATAGAGGGGGCCAAAACCACGGACTGAGTGAGTAGGCCGGTCTACGAAAAACTCGACTAAGTAGGTAAATGCGTCACGATATGTCTGTTCAACAATACCGCTAGCATTTCCGATCCTCTCTGCCAATTCGCTGCACAGTGCTGGATTCGATTTATAGGGTTCTAAACTCCAGCGTGGCACGACATCCTCTAATATCTGAAGCGGCGACTGGTCATAGCGCCCAGATTCTACGTAGCAAACCCAAGATAACCAATCCACCTCCGGACGGATTAGCAACACATCGGATTCAATTGATTCTTTAGATGTTATAGTCCGCAAATTTTGAAGGCGCGCCAGATCTCTCTCTTTCCAACCAAGGAACGTCACCTCGGTAGCTTCGTCTAAGGCCGCCAGAACTGTGTGTGCGACCTCAGCGCCTCCTATTTCGTCAGCGCTGCGAATCATCACCACATGGGTCCATGCATCAGGGAATGCTTTTAATGAAATTTCTAGCGCCAATTCGTAGTCTTCATCTGCTAACGCTTGGCGAGCAATTTCGTATAGATCAGCCTGATCCGGGGTATCGGGTGGTAAGCGTTTTACCCAACGCTCGACCATGTTACGTCCGGCAGAACCCTCCGGGTATGTGGAGAGAATTGCCTGACATCGCTCCAAACTCGGTTTGGTCTGCACCAATTCATAGAGCAGGAAGGCCTTGAGTACATTAGATTGTCTGACGCCTTTCCGCTCGAGAAACAACTTGCCGAAGTTATCTGCGATTTCAGTTCTGAATACGCCCAATATGTTATCGTCATCGCCATTTTTCTCGATTTCGTCGATAAAAGTAACGTAAAGTGCATCAACGAGATCAGCAATAGTCTGGGTTGGGAGCGATAGTCCAAGGACTGACGTTATCAAAGAGTAATCGTGCGCAAGTTGGTATTTACGGCCCAAGCCGGCCAACATCCGAATCTCTAAGTACTTCTGCTGCTCAACGTCTATACGCCCGCTGCTAACTAACTCTGCTTTCAGGCGCTGCGCATCACTCTCACTACCGGCCAACAACGCTCGATCGAACTCGGCGCGTACTTTTCCGAAAGGTAGCTGGGTCCGATCGGGGATATCCGGGCGACGCTGAAGTAAGCGCAAATACAACTGCAGTGCATCAACTATCTTCAAATAATCTGCGCCGGTTGCTGGTTGCAAGCGAAAAACGAAGCGACCGAAACGTTGGAATAGTGCTTTTTCAATTTCGTCGTCAGTGTCCGGACAAAGAGGTTGTCCCCGAAAATCGCTGAAACTTGGTCCAACAAACGCCATCAACTCTTGCGCGAGTGCATTACCGCCAGCCTCATCAGACGCCATCCCGTACCATTGACGAGGCCCATCGAGATTAAACACGGGTAATACAATGGGTAAGCGGCCTCCTGAGTTCGCAAATGATGCTATCCATGGCTTAACCTGCTCTAAGAATACCGTTGGCGCATGCCCCTCGATTACGTCCTCCCATTTTAGTGAGTTGCGCCCTGAGAAGAAGCTTTCGAGCCAGAACCTGTCTTGCGCATGCAAGGTCTCGATCATTGGTTTGCGCCGTAACGCGCAAACTCAAGTCGAGTCCGAGTCAGGTCGGATGGTTCAAGAGAGAACTCCACCCATTCGTCATTGATAGTCATGCCGTTGTAAGTCAAGTTCATTGATCCCATCAACAGGCATCTGGTAAGCAAGATACCTTTCGTGTGCAGTTGATCGTGGATGTGTACCGATAGGAAGTTTTCCAAGTCGTGTTCATGCGCCAAGTCGGCAATCTTAGTGCGGAATGAATCATTGCTGCTCTCGTTGCGCGTAACCACATGTACATTCGAGCCGTGGCTCATCAAGGTCACCAGCACATCCGCAAGCCGAATTTCGCGCCGCCCCCATTCAGGATTAAGGGCGTCGAAGTTGCCGGACCTATTGTTGATGAGTACAACATTACTAATCCAAGGTGAGACTATCCAAACATTCTCGCCAGGCTGAAGTACCTCTGCCACAAACATCGTCTGCATTAACTCCTGAATGGTAACCACCCCTGTGGTTTGTGTCTTGAAAATGCGGCGGTGCTGGATTCTCATTGCGCGGCCTCCACAAGTTCAATGTCTGCCTCGATCCTCGAACGCGTCTGGCGAATGCCTTGCAAACGGGCATAAGCACGCAGGTAACCGGATTCGACCGGATTGGTCACCAGTTCGTTTAGCGCTGCAGCCAGATTGCCACGCTCGGACTCCTGACAGGTAAGCGTTACTTGCCAACCCGCCGCAAGTTGTTCTATGACTTTTTCTAACCAGTTTTTTTCCTGCATGGAAACGCAAACGCGGTCACCGACGATGGACTCTGCTACCAACAAGCGCTCTACCAAAGGCAGTTCTGTGAAAGGATTTCTTATATGCAAGGAGGATCGTCGAATCGCTTGTCCACGCGGCCATAAGAGGCCGCTGATGGCTCCGCTTCTCCATGCCCTACGATCGCCCTCAGGCAGGGCGCCGACGTCGGCGATTACGCGGTCTATCGCATCAGACTGGCTAAGGTAGTAGGTCATTACGCGCAGACCGATCTCGATACCGATTCGTTTTTCCTCACTCTGCCACTGGCCGAGCACCCGGGACAAGTAGGTGTCCATCGCCGCGCCCGATCCGGCGCGCAGAATTCGGTTGCCAAGTGCGACCAAAAATCCATGGAAGGGAGAAAAACCCTCGAGCATTAGCGACCGGCGGAGGGACTTGCTGCAGCGGGCCATTTCTTCTTGGCTTTTGGCGCCCCGAAACTTACGCACCAACTCGGCGCTTCCCGAAGAGCCTTTGTCATTATCACCGGCCAGTATGTTCACCAGTTGACTGAGTTGGTGGTCAATGATTTCAAACTCGCCCATTCCAAGATTCGAGCTGACAGTAGCGAAGAAACGCCTAGGGTCCTCCGCATAGCGACGCATGAACTCCTCAACTAGTCCATTTCCGCCTGGATGTCGCTCAGTAAACCATACTTCCACAGAATCGGAATCTAGGCCTGCCGCCTGACCATCGGGCGCGGGACCTCGATCCAAGTCTACCAACAGATCTTCTTGGTCAATCTCCGGACAGAGATCCGTAATCGAACGGAGCAACGCTGCTGCCAGAGTGGAAAGGTACACCCCCC
>Ga0105050_10009019_pt1 | contig 11297 bp, 16 predicted proteins | sample FRY01_FD_78088 | JGI IMG/M metagenome (GOLD analysis project Ga0105050, IMG submission 78088) | Freshwater microbial communities from Lake Fryxell liftoff mats and glacier meltwater in Antarctica - FRY-01 | ecosystem: Environmental > Aquatic > Freshwater > Ice > Glacier meltwater ... | reverse complement strand
GTCTGCGCGCCTGCGGTCGTGACCGTCGGCGCATAGAACGTCGGCGTCAAAATCATGTGCTGGAGGGCCACGACCTTGTCGCCCGCGTCGAGCACTCGCGGCTCATGAATCGTCGGGGCAACACTCAAGAGGGTGAGAGTGACAGTCATCCGAACGTGATGGTCGGGCTGAGCGCATGGAACTCGCCGACAACGCTGATGAGACCACGGTTGATCTGGCTGTGCCGGACGTCTTCGTCAAGGCCGCGCGGTCGGCCCTGCACAGAGAACCGGCCCCACCCGGGCACGCGTGCGAATAGCGGAATGTCGGCTATGGCGGGAGCCCATGCCGTCTTGAGCGTCGTCAAAGAGTTGAACGCGGCGGTGGCCGTCGCATTGCTGATCAGGTATTCGACGAGAATGATTCGCGGCCCCCGGTAGTCAGGTGCCGCGTAGCTGCCGTCCTGCCCGTCGAGGGCAACGTCGCGGGCCTTGACGGGCGGTTCACCCAGCCCGGAGATGTGCCGGATCTTGTACACCGTCGTGGCGCCAGTGAGAGTCGTCCGAAGCTCGAGCTGCCAGTCTGCGACGACGAGGTCCCCGGCAGCCATTAGCCGCGCCGGCCAGTGTTGGCGACACGGATGCCGAGCTTGCGGTTCTGTGCTTCGAGTTGTGTCACGGTCGGCATGTCCGCACCGTGGAAGTGGTTGGTTTGCGCCACGGTTATGCCATCTCCGCCGCCGGACGGGACTAACAAACCGGCGTCGGCCATGACGCCCATCCGGTCGCGTGATGCCGTCACGGACGTGCCGAGCGGTACGAGCGCCTCCGGGCCGCCCTCACCAAACACGCCTAACGTCGGGGTCGTCGCGATGAGACCATGTGCGAAACCGCTAAGAGACCCGCCGGCCCCGAGCGTGCGAGTGCCCCCGTACCCGGTCAAGATACTGATCTCGACAGTCCCGGAACGGGGAGTGATCAGAGCGTCGAGGTCGGCGATCAGCGAGTCGATGTATGCCCGAAGCGGGGACCCTTCCGCTATGTCATCCCTGACCAGGGCGAGCGCGTCGCGTTGCGCGGTCGCTGCCTGCGCTGCCGTCAACTGTGCGCCGTACAACGCCGCCACATTCGCGGCAGCGTCGAGCCCCGCTGCCGCTACAGCATCGACGGCACGTTCGGCGTCGTTCTCGGCCTCCGCATACCCGCGCGACGCGGCACCCCCCGCCGCCCGCGCCGCATCGAGCAACACCTGAGCGTCGATCAGCGCCCACTGTGCCTCCTCGACCGACCGGGTTGCCTCACGAACGCCGAAGAGTGCGTCGCGATAGTTGTTCGCCTGTGTTTCTGCCGCCTCCTGCGCCACCGTCAACGCCTCGGTTGCCGTCGTTGCCGTATCTGCCGCCTCGGCGACGAGACCTTCCGCCACAGCCAAATCTTCACCCGCCGCTACCCCTGCCTGTGTTGCCTCGTTCACCGCCGCCTGCACTACCGCCTGCCCCGATGCCGCGTCGATCACCGCCTGCTTCGCTGCCGCCAGATCCTCGGCCGTGGCTGTCTCATCCAACAACACCTCCACCAGTTCCTCCTGCGCGACACGGAGCACCGTCGACATTTTCGCCGACTCCGACATGACGCCCGTCTGCGCACGGATCGCCTCCGTCGTCCTCTCGATCTCCTCGCGCATCTTCTCGATCTCCTGCTCCCGCCACGGCGCCATCGGATCCCAGTCATCCAGCTCGCCGCGGTCCCGGGCCATCGCATCCGTCAAAGCGTCAGTCGACGACGCCGCGGCCAACGCGGCCTCAGCACGAGCAGACAACTCCTTATTCCCCGACAACAACGCGTCGGCGTAACCCTGCAACGCGTTAGCGACCTCATCGCCTTGCCCGGCAGCCCGCACAAGCGTTTTTCCGCTGGCCTCCAGCGCAGAGTCGAACTCGCGCCATTCGGCTGTTGCTTCCGCCGCCGCGTTGCCACCGGCGATAAGCGCCGACGCCAACGTGTCGGCCCGTTCCTGTGCCTTCGCCGCCGCCACCCGCGCCGACAGGAACGCTGCCGCGAGGACTGCCACCGTCACCGCGAGCGCCGCCACCACCGGATTCGTTGCTGCCAGTGTCCACAGGGCACCGCCGAGTTTCACAATCGCGGTGGTGGACGAAACGACCAGCGCGATAAGTGGCCCGAGCACAGCAACAAACAGGGCGGCTATCACAAGCGCGGTCGATATCGGTGACGGAAGCCCAGAAAACGCCGACGCTAACGACGCCATCGCAGTCAGGATCGTCGTCACGACCGGGATCAGGACATCACCGATCTCGACGAGCGCGACCTGCGCGTCTACGAGCGACTGCTTCATCTTGAACCCGGCCGATTCCGACACCACATCAAACGCCGCGGCAGTGTCACCCGCACTGTCCTGCACCTCAGAGAAAATCCGTTCGACCGTCGCGGCGTCCGTGCCAAGAATGTTCAGAGCCCCGGTGAGGCCACGGATCTCGGGGAACAGTCGGGCCATCTCCTCAACATTTCCGCCCGTCTGTTCCTCCAGCATCTGGAGGAACGCGAGGAGACCCTCATCGCCGATGATGCGTCGCACCTCCTCCATCGACAGGCCCATCGACGCGAACGCCTTCTCCGCATCCTGCGACGGCGACACAATCGCCGAGAAGATCCCCCGCAACGCCGTAGTTGCTTCCGCCGCGTCGAGACCCGCCAACGACATCACCGCGATGGCGGCGCCGACCTCGTCGAACTCGACACCCAACGTGCTCGCAATCGGGATGATATTTCCGATCACGCCGGATAGTTCGGCCGCCTCCACCTTCCCGGTCCGGACCGTGGCCGTCAGTACGTCAGTCGCAGCCGAAGCCGACAACGTCTCCGCCCCGTACGCGGTCACCGCCGACGTCACCGCGTCAGCAATGTCAGCAGTAGTCCCAAGCCCGGCCGCCGCGGCCCTCGCCGCCGCCTCGACAACATCCAACGCTTCCGCGCCGGCGAACCCTGACGACGTAACGAAGTAGAGGGCCTCGCCCAGTTCCTGCGGCGCACGGGCCGTCTCGCCCGCAAGGCCAAGAACCGATCCTCTGAACCCGTCGACCTCGGCTGCGGACAAGCCGACAAGCGCCTGTATCGACGTCAGCGCATCCTCGAACTTGACTGCCGTCATCACGGCCGCCGCCCCCACCGCGATCAACGGCAACGACACGAACTTCGTCAAGGCCTTGCCGACCAGCTCACTCTTCTGAGCGAACGTCTTCGTTTGCGCTGTAGCGGCCGCCAACGCCGCCGTGAACTGCGACGTGTTCGCGGTCAGTAACGCTTGCAGCTCGGCGACGACGATGGCCATGTCAGTACCTGCTGCGCTTCATCGAGTCCTGCTTACGTCGAGACTCCGACTCGGCCTGCCGTCGGTCCATCGCGTCGAGGTCGTCGCCTGCCACCGCGTCGAGTAGCTCGATAGTCGAGAGGGGCCGGAACCCGCCGCCAACGATACGGACCCGCACTGCCCGCACTGTCAGCATCGCCGCCGCCGCACTGCCGAGGATGGCGACCGGACCATTATTCAGCACGACTGCCAGCAGCGCTGCGGCAGCTAGCAGCACCCACTGATAACGGCGGATGCCGCCCTCGACGTATGCCCGGACCGCCATCGGTGGCGAACCGTCCTCTAACTCGCTGACGGTACGGGAGAGCCGAGCTGCGATACGGAGCCGGTACCGTCGCTCTGGATCGTCGAGGAGTCGTCTTTTCCCGCGTCCACCGCACCCTTTGTCATTCCGGCGATCACCATGCATGCCAGCCCGACCCGCTCGACCACGGCGCCGTTCTTCTCCGCTAACGAATCCAGGTCTGCCTCCGTGAATACTGGTTCCCGCGTTGCCGGGTCATGCGCGCATGCGATCACCAACGACGGGAGCATCGCCTGCGTATTCACCTCGGCCGTCCGTTCGCCATCAATGCCGGTCTCCGTTGTCGTGAACGTGGCAATCATCGCCGCCCGGCGCTTCGCCGACGGCGACAAGAGGAGGAGCGCGACACCACCCCATTCCGGTACAACGATGCTGTTCTCTGTCTGATCCTCCGACGCGAGGATCTGCTTACGGATTGCTTCGGCGCTCACTGGCGCCCCCTTCCGAACGGTTGACTAAATCAGGCTTCCACCGTGCTCGTGACCGCACCCGTGATGATCGTGTCAATCGAATACGACACACGCCCAGCCGCGGGTAGCTGAACGTCGTACGACGTGACGAGCAGCGACCCCGTCCACAACGGGTTACCCGTCGATGTCGACAGCGGCGCATACCGGAACGTCACCCCGGTAGTGCCGAGACATCCCGAGAGGAACGTCTCATACGTCGAGGCCCACGGACCCGACCCGCTGATCGTCGCCGACCGGTGGCCCGGCAAGTGGAACTTGTCGTTGTCGCCGTACGACGTGACCTCATGTGTATCGACCGCGCGTGCGAGGGCGGAGTCGTCGAGCCCGGACGACATGTTCATCGTCGTGCCCGCACGGATCAGCTTTAGCGAAGCGTTCCGGCCGGTCTTATGGATGGGGGCCATGTCAGTCTCCTAAGGGTTGAGCCGGGCGAATGCCGTCTCGACGTTGATTGTCTTACCGCCACCGCCTGTGTACGCCGTGATAGTGCCGCGGATATGCCGCTTGATTGTTCCCGTCACCGCGGTACGTTGCTGGGCTACCACCGTCGTCGTGAACGTCGCGAGGTCAGCCCATGACACCGCCGCCGACGAGTGCTGCACAACGACAGTGACCGACGTCAACGACGCCGCGTCGGTGAGATGGAAATGGGCGACACCGCCGCCGGTGGTGCCGGCAACGACGGCAGAGTCGACGGCTGCCTGAGCGCCCGTCGAGGTCTTCGCCGACGTCCCATCCACGAGAGAGAACCCCGACGCGAGACGGCCATTCGGGGTGGCGCCACCAGAGACAGACACGCGGCCCGCGGCCGGCGCGGACACGTCGAACGCGGTAGCGATCGACTCGAACAGCAGGGCAGGGTTCCCGACCGCCGAACCGATCGGAGTTGACGTCCACGTCGGGTTCGCCGTCGACTGGAGCGCCGTCTCCAAGATTGCATGGACCTGCTCAGTGCTTCCGTCGAACAGGCCGGAGCAGGAGAAGTCCCCCATCCGTTGGCCGGGCAAGTGTCGCTTCCATTCGTCCTCGTAGACGGTTTGCTCGACCGTGTCGACCGCACGGGAAACGTTCCCGTCGTCCATGATGCGGGACAGACGGATCGTGCCGCACCACAACCGGTACGTTTTCCCGGCCTTATGTGTCGGCGCCATCGGAGCCTCCTGTGCTCGCTACAGGGCCGCGTGACACCCTGGGCGCCCTGGGGGCCGGGGCCGCGTCGACGAGGCCCTCATCGGTCATGTACGCCTCGACGTACTCGTCTGGCACAACGTCGCCCGGTTCGTAGCGGCGGTCGTCGCGGCCGACGTTCATGCCGACTTTCGCCCGATACGCCATCGGCATCCCCTGACGTCGGATGCCCGCGCGACCTCGGTGGAGGTTCCGCGGACACGAAGGTCACGACCGGAGGCGCCGAGGCCACAACGGGCACGAGCGCGGTGTATTGCCAACGACGGTACCACGCGCGCTAGCGCACAACGATCACTAGCGGACGGCGAGGGCCTTCAGGCACTCAACGGCCACGAGCGCGACCACACCGGCACCCACGACCGCTACGCCGACCAGAAGGACACGTCTGGCGGCCTGACGCAATCGCACCGCACGGGACATCACGGCCGCTCATTCCGATGTCCGCACCGCGAGCACGTATGACAGTGGGGCCGGGCCGCGAACTCGGCAAGTTTCCGGCCGCACCGCCGGTCCCGGTACACGCCATCACATCGGATCTCGGCGTCGACGACCCGGACACCAGACGACAGGACCGGCGAGATGAGGCCGGCACCGAACGCCGACACTGCGGTAGAGGTCATCCGTTCCGTTCGGCCCGCACGACAAACGTGAACACCGTCCGTTTCCGGGAGTCGACACCCGCCAGGAACGGTTGCGACTCCGGCAACGCCGACAGCCACACGCCCGTCGACCCCGACCTTGTCGACGACAGACTCCGGTTCGTCACCTTGCACAACGCGATATAGGCGTCGCGGGCCTTGTTTCGTGCCCGGGATGATGCGGCGATCATGTCGGCCGTCGGTTCCGTCGACCGCGTATTCACCCGGAACCGGAACACCTGCACGGCCGGACCCGACGACCCGTACACAAACGCCGACTGTGGCGGCTGCTCCTCGAGGAGGAACACTTCGGGGCCGGTGGACGCGGCGCCGCCGACCCGGTCCGGTTCGGCGTTCACGATGATTGTCCGGCCGATTGTCCCGACCGACTGTGCTTGGAGCCATGCGGCGATCTCCAACATGTGGGCTACACCCTCATTCGCCATGCCGCCGCCTCCTCACGTCGATACAAGCCATTCGTACAGGAGGTTCGCGTACCCGAACTTTCTGCATGTCGGACAGTAGATCCTCGGCCTCGCGGCATCCGCGGTGGCGATCCTGATCCGAGAGTTGTTCTTACAGTGTCGGCAGCGAATGTCGACACCCACGACAACCGGCCCGGCGGTCGTCACTTCGTGAACCGGCCGGAGGAGTCGCGTTTCCGTGGGCCGCCGCCTGGCACTCCACCGCCGCCCGGCCTGCCCCCACCGAATAGTCCGAGAGCCATCAGGTCGGCCGCGACCCGTTCACCCAACCCGGCCTCCGCCCGTGCCATCGGATCGGAAAGGAATTTCGATTTGCCGACCGTGTGCTCGAAATCTTCCCGCTCGTGTTGCGGTACCGCGTACGCGCTCGCGGCGCCGCCGAACCCGAGTGTCACCGACACGGACGAGCCCGACACCTTCGGCAGCTCGACCGTCCCCGACCCGCGAAGTGTCCCGAGGTCGACGGGCGTTTCGAGGAGTGCCTCCCCCATGATGCGTGTCGCCTCCCGGAACAGAGCGCCGCCAAGCGCGGCTGTCTTGCGTGCCTCCGCTGCCGCCAACGTCCGGCGCAACTCCTCGATGCCCGACATGACTATCTTCACGCCGCCCGGAGCGCCGGGAACAGGCATCGTTAGCCGAGGCCGAGCTTGGTGTGGTGAACACCGTTCTCGTCGCGGATGAACTGCACCGCCGCGACCGACGGAGTAGACCCGTCACCGAGCCGGACCTTCGACCGTTCCGTAATCGCGGACGTCGACGTCGATGCCACATAAGCGACGGTCCCGACCGTGACCTCGGTCCCGTCACGGGTCCGCATCTTCGCCGACCCTTCCTGCACGTGCGCACTGTACGTCGTGCCCGCCGTAGCGTATGTCGCGGCACCGAACGCGGACAGGGCCGCGGTCGTCGGGGCGAACACGATGACGGTGGACTCCATCAGCGGCGCCCACTGGCTCACGGTCACCGGACCGTCACCTCCGCCGCATCGTCGACGACGATTGCCTCATGCGCCGTCCCGAGCATCAGCCGGTAGCACCAGGTGACATGATCGATGAACTCGGCCACGTCGCGCCACAGGTAAGGCCGGTCGAGTCCGGCATCGCAGTCGGGGCACACACGATCCATCACGACGACCACGCCCCGCCCGCCTGGACCATCCCCGGACGATCGAACTGCCCACGCCGAAACGCCGGACGAGTCAGACTCGTGTCGTCATCATCGGCAGGTTTCTCGTCGCCTTCGATGCCACCCGCGCTGATCGTCGCCGCTGCCGCGACACGCGCCCGCAACATGATCGCAAGGCGTAACCAGTCGACCTGCCCGCCACCGGAGATGCCGCCGCCGTACGTGATGGCAAGGTCTCCGATGCGGCGGGACGCGATGTTGCGTGTCGACCCTGACTGCGACCCGGCAATCATCTCGCAACACAACGCGGCAGCCATCCGCTGCGACCCTTCCTGCGCGATCGCCCACAGGATCTGCTGGTCGGAGAGAAGCCATCCGCGCGTGTCGTAGTTCGTGTCCGCGATCAGGGACCGGACCGCGTCCTTCGCGTCCGTTGCCGGGTTGTGCGAGTACGTGTACGTCGCGCCTGCCATGCCGCCCCTTAGGTGCTTGTCGATGCGAGCGGACGGGCAACAGCGAACGCGCCGCCTTCACTCGCGGTGATCGTCCCCGTCGACCGGAACTGGTATGTCCAACGGCCGTGAGCGGTAAGGGTGAAGTCGTAGTACCAGCCGCCAACACCTTGTGATGTCGTGTCCGTCTTCGTTGTGAACTCGGCCAGGTCTGACGACGGGACCGCGGTCATGGACCCGACCGCTACGACCGAATCGACGGCGGTCGGTGATGTCACGACGAGCTTCGGGACGGTACCGACGGTCGGATTCGTTGACCCTGTCGAGGCGACGATGTAGCTGAGCCGCACCTGGTCGCCGACATCGTACGCCTGCGTGGACATCATGGCCTCCTGTCACCACGGTACGTTACCGGTCGCCTGTCAGGGCAGACCCGACCCGGACGTCGCCCGCGCCGCTGCCGTCGACACGACGATCGGCTGCTGCACCGGCCGCGACCCGCATATCCCGGGCGAACCCGAACCCGAACACTGCCGCGACGTCGGCGGAGACTGTCGCAAGGTCCGTGAACGTCGCCGACTCGGTCGCGGTCAACGCCGCCACAATCGACGCCGCCTCCGCCATCGTTGCCGCCTCGACGACAACGAGGAGCGCGGCAAGGGCTGCGGCCGTGTCGGCGAGGGTGCCCGAATCGTTCGCGGCGAGGAGCACCCCGAGGATCGCCTCAGTCAGCGTGGCCGTATCCGCCACGGTGAGAGCGGCGGCGAGCGCGGCGGTCTCGGCAGCCGTGGCCGTGTCCGTCGTTGGGACCGCCGCGGCAAGCGTTGCCGTCTCGGCCGTTGACCCCGCATCAGATCCGGCGACGGCCTGTGTGACAGACCCGGTGTCAGACCCGGCACCAGAGTCGGTAGGGCCAGCGACGGCAATCGCGACGGGTGACGCCTCCGTACCCGTCCCGACGTCGAGAGAGGCCAGCACGGCCGCCAGGAGAGCTGTCACGTCCGTCAGGGTGGCCGTGTCCGTCGTTGTCTGCGCCACATCCGGGATACCTTCCGTGCCCGTCGCAGCGTCCGTGCCGCCAGGCAGGGCGGCACTGATACTCGATGCGGTCTCCGCCGCCGCCGCCGTATCGGCAGCCGGCAACACGGCCGCGACCGTTGCCGCCTCCGCGGCCGTCCCAGTATCGGACGGCCCCGCAAGAGCAACCGCGACTGGTGTCCCCTCCGCAGTCGTTGCCGCGTCTGACGCCGGCAACGACGCCGCGACAGTGACGACACCCTCTGTGCCGACAGCCGAATCGGCGGGACCGGCCAACGCGATCGCCACCGGAGACGCCTCCGCCGCAGTCGACGTATCCGACCCGGAGACAAGCACGGACCCGGCATCGACTGTGCCAACATCGACGCCAGCGCCCGTATCAGCCACCGACAATGTTGCGACGACCGTCCTAGTCTCGGCGCCAGCACCCGCATCCGATGCCGTCATGTCAGCGGTATATTCGGTCGCCGGGTACGCCAACCGGACCTCGGCGCCGATCGCGATGCGGCGCACACTCCCGGTCCATGACGCGGTCAGATCGGTGTCGTTCACGGCACCGTAGAACGATGTTTGGCTTGTTGACGGTGCCCCGTCGCTCGAATTGCCGCAGGTGAGGAAACTGTTCGCGTCAGTGATCAGCGCCGTGTTCGCCTTCGTGACCGTGTAGATCGTGCCACTCGTCGCGTACGGATTTGTGAATGACGGGGTCAGTATCCCGGTCGCGATGTTCGCGGCGGCCGCATCGTCGGATGTGTCCACGCCCGCGAACGTTGACGCGCCACCGCAAACCGTCACGCTAATCAGACAGTTTGTCAGGTCCGTACCGGCGCCGTAGTCGACGACGATCTCGCCCGCGGTGATGTCGGCGGTCATGTGGCAACGAAACACGATGAGGGACTTGACGACCCCGGTCGACGCGATGCTCGACACGGTCGCGTCGACGACAAGGTTCGTGCAGCTGATCGTCGGGAACCTTCCGTCGGCGCTGGCCGACACTGCGACCCAGAGCGGCGTATCTTTCGGCGCGTCAAACAGGGCAGAGAACGTGAACGTGTCGCCCGCCGTCGAGTCCTCTGAGTCTTGAGAGCGGCCTGCGACGAACAGCACGCCCCACGGCCCATATTTGATGTTCGTAAACTCGGCGTATTCGCCGGATGCGTTCGCGCCCCACACGCCGACACCAGCCGGAGCGGCCGTGAGTTTCGAGCTGTCGGTGCGGAGGTTGCTCCCGGCCGGTTCGGTCCCCTTCCAAACCTTCACGTAGTGGGAGGAGCCGACGTATCCGACGCGGGCGTGTAGGTCGGTGTAGTCGGTGACACCTCCCGACGGTGTGATCGGATTACCAATCGCGGTTAACGTCTCCGGCGAGTTGTCCGAGTAGTAGTAGAGCTGCCAACTCGTCGGGTTGCCTGGCGTGACCTCGCGCAGCATGTACCCGTCGAACGGTGCGACGTTCACCATGCGGTAGACGAGGACGGGGCCGACCCCGGCACCGGCCGGTGCCGCAATGTCGGCGGCGATCTCGCCATCGGCGAAGTTCTGAACTTCGAGCGCGGCACCGAGCATGAGGGCAAACCCGGAAAACGTGTCCGCGGTAGCGCCCGACGACCACGCCAACCGGATCTTCGACGACACCGACGCCGTCGTGATCGTGTTGTTCACCGACGTATTCGACGCCAAGCCCGTACGGCCCGCGATCGTCGACCCGGCCAGGTACGACGAGTACGGGACCGTCACCGCACACCCTCAACGACTGCCAACGTCTCGGCCAGCTTCGCAGATGGTGCCGGGACAACCATCGTCCGGCCGACCAACGCATCGCGGACAAGCACAACCGCCGCCTTCGTTTGCCAGTCGTGTCGACCCACCCAATGGGCCGTCGTCGACCCGTCGAGGCGGTCGCGGCACAGCACCATCGCATACGACACGCCCTCGTCGGCGGCGAGAAACGCCCGGATCGGTTGACTGACCTTTGGGTGCGGGTCGACAAGCATGCCGTCCACGTCGACCGCGTTACGGTCCGTTTGTTCGCCTCGCGCATAGTCGACGAGTTGTTCACGGGTCGGCATCCGGGCCTTGTACGTCGACCGGTCCGCGTCAGGGACCGACGCGGCAAAGTCGACAAGGTGCCGGTCTGTCAACCCGTCCAAGAGCGTCTCGGTGAGGACGGCAAGGGTCAGAGTCACACAACTCCATCCTCATCTCTGCGCCGTTCGATCGCGTCGAGGCGC
>Ga0105050_10009017_pt1 | contig 11298 bp, 10 predicted proteins | sample FRY01_FD_78088 | JGI IMG/M metagenome (GOLD analysis project Ga0105050, IMG submission 78088) | Freshwater microbial communities from Lake Fryxell liftoff mats and glacier meltwater in Antarctica - FRY-01 | ecosystem: Environmental > Aquatic > Freshwater > Ice > Glacier meltwater ... | reverse complement strand
GCGGCGGTCAATGCACCGTCATCTGAGTTGGATTGAGAGGCCGGAGACATGGGAAGCTTGATTCATGCCAAGAGTCCCGCGTCAAGCGCTCAATCGAAAACGCCTACCTGGGCTGTTACGATTATTGCAATAAAACCGGGACCGGGGCATTGTGACTGCAACGACGGGAAAAATCTCCCGCATGCAGGCGTGATCGGAGAGGCAGGTCACATGACAATTGACAGATTTATCAAGGCCGCTGTTGCGGGCTTTGCCATCGTGGTTGCCACGGTGCCGGGGTCAGTGCCAGCGGAAACGTTGCAGGTCATGCGCGGATCGCCGTCATCGGCGCTTCAGGTGCCCATGAACCGCGCCGTTGTGGTTGAAAGCGACGTGCCATTTACCGAATTGTCGATCGCCAATCCGGGGATCGCGGATATTTCCTCGCTCTCGGATCGCACGATCTATGTGCTGGGCAAGGCACCGGGGCGCACCACGCTGACTTTGCTGGGCGCCGATGGCCGCCTGATTACCAATGTCGAAGTGCATGTCACCCCCGATATTGCCGAATTCAAGGAACGTCTGGAGCAGATCCTGCCCGGCGAGCCGATCGAGGTACGCACCGCCAATGACGGGATCGTCCTGTCCGGCACGGTGAGTTCGATTGCACGGCTGGACCGCGCGCTGGAGCTGGCAGAGCGTTATGCGCCTGAGCGTGTATCCAATCTGATGAGCGTCGGCGGCACCCAGCAGGTGATGTTGCGCGTCCGTTTTGCCGAAATGCAGCGGTCGGTATCAAAATCGCTGTCATCCTCGCTCGGACTGCAGGGCATCGGCCTTGGCGGCGATCTGGGTCTGGCGGGCGGCACCAACAGGCTGAACAATGCGGGTGGGCTTGCCGGTGCGCTGGATGGCGTCATTCCGGGCAGCAATGACAATAACGGAGCGATGCTGTTCGGCTTCAATGCCGGTGGCGTCGAAGTCGGTGTCCTGCTCGAAGCGCTCGAAGCGCGCGGCGTGGTGCGCACGCTGGCAGAGCCAAACCTGACTGCGTTGAGCGGTCAGGAGGCCCGGTTTCTGGCGGGTGGCGAATATCCGGTACCCGTGAGCCAGGATGGCGGCACGATTACCATTGAATACAAGCCTTTCGGGGTAGAGCTGAACTTTATCCCGCGGGTGATTGATGGCGATATCATCAATCTGGAACTGCAGGCGGCGGTGTCATCCATCGACCCCTCGAACGGGTTTACCGCGAACGGCTTTACCGTCGATGCCTTCCGGCGCCGCGAGACATCGACCACGGTCGAGATGCGCGACGGCGAGAGTTTTGCGATTGCGGGCCTGTTGTCGGATGATTTTATCGACCTGAACGGTCAGGTGCCATGGCTGGGTGATATTCCGGTGCTGGGCGCGCTGTTCCGGTCGGCGGAATATCAACGCCAGCAGACCGAACTCGTCATTATCGTCACCCCGCATCTGGTAACACCCACCCGTGGCGAGGCGCTGGCCTTGCCGACGGACCGGGTGCGCCCGCCTTCGGAAAGCGAATTGTTCCTGTTTGGACGGGTCGCGGCCAGCGAGGCGCCGACTCGCGGCGGTGCGGGAGAAGTTGCGCGGCAAGATTTCAGTGGCTCATATGGCTACGTGCTCGACTGACACCGGCACGATGGCAAGGAGATCGGGGCGATGAATAGATTAGTGATCCCGGCGGTAGCGATAGCGGCGATAACCTCGCTCGCTGCCTGCGCCCAAGACCCAACATACTCCTCGTTCTTTCGCGAGGCCGGCCTGCCGCAGAATGATGGCGGGTTCGGCAACGCGACGCTGAACAACATGGCGGTGCAAAGTGGCGAGGCGGGTTATACCCTGAACCTTGCGCACAGATTTGCGGCAGAAGTGCAGTCGACGGTCAATTTTCCGTTCAACTCCACGGCCCTGGATGAAGAGGCCCGCGCGATCCTGCGGCAACAGGCGGCATGGATCCGGCAATTTCCCGAAGTCCGGTTCAAGGTTTATGGCCATACCGATCTGGTCGGTTCGACCGCCTATAACCGCAACCTGGGTCTGCGCCGCGCGGAAACTGTCGTGCTTTACCTGACATCGCAGGGCATCGACCGCGCGCGTCTTGAAGCGGTCGTCTCGTTTGGCGAGACGCAGCCACTGATCGTGTCCGAGGGACAGGAACGGGCGAACCGGCGGACCGTGACGGAAGTCACCGGCTTTGTGCAGAATCACCCGATGATCATGAACGGCAAATATGCCGAGGTGATTTTCCGGGAATATGTGCTGAGTGCTTCGCCTGCTTCAACCCTGACCGAAGGTTTGACACTGGAAGCACCGTCAGGCGGCTGATCGCCGGCGCTGGCACAACGCAAGACCTTGAAACTGACATGCCTGCGCCAACGCGCGGGCATTTCCCCCTACAATCGGCACTTTGGATGCCGGATCGTAGCAAAACTCCCAACAATTACAGTTTTTCGGCCCCATTCTCGTCACCTTTGTCGCCGACCTTGTTCCCAATGGGAAACTTCGGTCCGCAAAAAGCGGGTCGGGCGTTGACGGGGCAGGACCGGGTCACGAGCTGATCAGGCACCTGCATGAGGCCCCGCAGCGCATCCTCTGGATAAAGGACGTGAGGCGATGAGTATGAGTGCCGTACTGCAACCGGAACCGCAACCGATCCTGGCCTGTACCATCAGCCGGGACGTGCAGATTTTTGACCTTTTGATTGAGGATATGGAAGCCGCTCTGGGTGAAAACTGGGGCGATCTGAACTTTGGCGATGCGCTGGCATTTCTGGAGCAGCCCGAGGCGGGGCAGCTCGAATTCGTCGCGGTGGCGCTGGACGCGGAGGATGAGGCCGACTTGTCGCTGGTCATTGATATCATTGCGGCGGCCAAGGTCCGGTCGATCAAGGTGATTCTGATTGCCGAGGATGTAAGTCCGGCGGCGCTGCACCAGTTGCTCAAAGAGGGCGGTGACGAATTCATCCCCTATCCGCTGCCTGATGGCGAGTTGTCGCGTGCGATTGCGCGGGTGCAATCGGCCGAGACCCCTGCCCCGCCATCCGCACCGGCACTGCCGCGCAACACGCTCAAACCTGCGGACGACCGCGCCGGCGTGGTGATTCCGGTGCAGGGCATGGCCGGTGGCACCGGTGCCACGACATTTGCGGTCAATCTGGCCTGGGAGCTGGCCAATATCGACAAGGAAAACCCGACGCGGGTCTGCTTGCTCGATTTTGATCTGCAATTCGGATCGACTTCGACCTATCTGGATTTGCCGCGCCGCGAAACCGTGCTCGAACTTCTGTCCGATACCGAAGCGATGGATGCCGAATCTTTTCTGCAGGCGCTATTGCCGTTCAATCAAAAGTTGTATGTGCTGACCGCCCCGACCGACCTCATTCCGATGGATCTGATTGGCCCGGCGGATGTGGACCGCATTATCACCATGGCGCGGGCCAATTTCGACTATGTCGTCATCGACATGGCAAAGACGATGGTCGATTGGACCGAAACCGTGTTGCAGGCGGCGCATGTGTATTTTGCCACGCTGGAACTCGACATGCGTTCGGCACAAAACACGCTGCGGATGAAGCGGGCGCTGACGGCGGAGGGTCTGCCCTTTGCCAAGCTGCGGTTCCTGCTGAACCGCGCGCCCGGATTTACCGATCTGAACGGCAAGAGCCGGGTCAAGCGGCTGGCCGAAAGTCTGGGTATTTCCATCGAAGTCCTGCTCCCCCATGGCGGCGCACAAGTGGCACAAACCGGCGATCACGGTGTGCCGCTGGCCGAAGGTGCGCCGAAGAACGCGCTGCGCAAGGAAATCGCCAAACTCGCCAAGTCGGTTCACGACGTCAATATGGCCGACATGGCCAAGGCAAAGGCGAAAGCCGCCGGAAGGGGATAAGCCATGTTTGCGAAATACAAGAAATCCGCCGAAGTCAAACCTTTGCCCAGTGCAAGGGCTGCTGTTCCGGTGACGCCAGTGGTGGCCAGCGAGCCTGCCCGCGCGTCGCTGATGCGGGCGATGCCAAGCAAGACCGCCGAGAGCGTGCCGCAGGACAAAGAGAAAAAGCGCAAGGAGCGCCTGTCCGAAATCAAGCTGGAACTGCACAAGGCCCTGCTCGACAACCTCAACCTCGCCGCGCTGGAAAAGGCGAGCGAGGTGGAATTGCGCCAGGAGATCAATGCGATCGCCACCGAGACGCTCGAAGAAATGGGCGTGGTCCTGAACCGCGAAGAACGCCAGACCCTGAACCAGGATCTGTATTTCGAGGTGGTAGGGCTGGGTCCGCTGGAAACCCTGCTCAAGGATGACACCATCAACGATATTCTGGTCAACGGCCCACAGCAGATCTTTGTCGAACGCGCGGGCAAGCTGCAACTGACCGATGTGACCTTCAAGGATGAAAAGCACCTGTTGCGGATCATCGACAAGATCGTGTCGGCCGTGGGCCGCCGCGTCGATGAAAGCAACCCCTACGTTGACGCCCGTCTTGCCGACGGGTCGCGTTTCAACGCGATGGTGCCGCCGGTGGCGGTGGACGGAAGCCTCGTTTCCATCCGGAAATTCAAAAAAGACAAATTGGCGATTGATGATCTGGTGAAATTCGGCGCTTTTACCGAAGAAATGGCTGCGTATTTGCAGGCCGCCGTTGCCACACGCCTGAATGTGATCGTGTCCGGCGGGACGGGGTCGGGCAAAACCACCACGCTCAACGCGCTCTCGTCTTTCATCGACAACAATGAGCGCATCCTGACCATCGAGGACACCGCGGAACTTCAGCTACAGCAGACCCATGTGGGCCGGATGGAAAGCCGTCCGCCCAACGTGGAGGGCAAGGGCGCTGTCACCCAGCGCGACTGTCTGCGCAACGCCCTGCGGATGCGACCGGACCGGATCATCGTGGGGGAAACCCGCGGCGAGGAGGTTATCGACATGTTGCAGGCCATGAACACCGGCCATGACGGGTCGATGACCACGATTCACGCCAACTCAGCCCGCGACGGGGTGAGCCGTCTGGAAAACATGATCGCCATGGCCGGCATCGAAATGCCGATGAAAGCGATGCGGTCCCAGATCGCATCGGCTGTGAACCTGATCGTGCAGGCCAGCCGTTTGCAGGACGGATCGCGCCGGATGGTGTCGATCACCGAGATTACCGGGATGGAAGGCGATGTCATCTCGATGCAGGAAGTATTCCGCTATCAGCGCGTCGGCCTGACGCCGGACAACAAGATTATCGGCCATTTCACCGCGACCGGTGTGCGCAGCCATTTCTCAGAGCGGTTCCGGCTCTGGGGATATGACCTGCCCTCATCGATCTTTGAACCGACATTGGGAGACTGACGATGGAAATCTCTACCGAATTCATCATCTATGGCGTGATCTTTGTCGCGGTATTGCTGCTGGTCGAAGGCATCTATCTTACGGTGTTTGGCAAATCCATCAGCCTGAACAGCCGCGTCAACCGCCGGCTGGAATTGCTGGAAAAGGGCACCGGCCGCGAGCAGGTGCTGGATCAGCTGCGCAAGGAGATGACGCAGCATATCAAATCGCGCCAGATCCCGCTGTATTCGATCCTGGCGACCAAGGCGCAAAAGGCCAATATCGCGTTTTCGCCCAGCCAGCTGATCATGATCATGGCCGGTCTGTCGATCATGGCATTTGTCGGGCTGACGGTTGGCACCTCGACCTCGGCGATTGTGCGCGGCGTGATTGCGGTCCTGATGGGCGTCGGTGGCGTCTATATCTGGATCGATAAAAAGGCCAAGACCCGCACCGGCCTGATCGAAGAACAACTGCCAGAGGCGGTGGAACTGATGGTGCGCAGTCTGCGCGTCGGCCATCCGTTTTCATCGGCGATCGGCATTGTCGCCAAGGAAGTGCCCGATCCGCTGGGGACCGAGATGGGTGTCATTTCCGACGAGGCCGCCTATGGCCGCGATATGGGCGAGAGCCTGAAAGCCATGGCCGAGCGGATGGATATGCAGGACATGCGGTTCTTGGCGGTGGCTGTGAATATCCAGCAGACCGCCGGTGGCAACCTTGCCGAGATTCTGGACGGTCTGGCCAAGGTGATCCGTTCACGTTTCAAACTGTTTCGCCGGGTCAAGGCGATCACCGCCGAGGCGAAATGGTCGGGCATGTTCCTGTCGATGTTCCCGCTGATGGCGCTGGTTGCGATCAACGTGCTGGAGCCGAACTATTATGACGATGTGAAGGAAACCTCGTATTTCATCCCGGCCTGTCTTGTCGTGGCCGCGTTTCTTACGGTGAACATCTTTGTCATGCGTCACCTTGTGAACATCAAGGTCTGAGGGAAAGCATATGGAATCGCTTAGAAACATTACCGGGAAACTGACCGATCTGATGGGTCCGATGGGCCCGCTGATCGTCGTCGGCGGCCTTGGCGTGATCCTCATGCTGTTCGCGCTGCCGGTCCTTTTGAAGAGAGTGGCCGATCCGCTGGACAAGCTGAGGGCAGACAATCTGCCGAAGGTAATTAAGCGGGGCGACAAGCTGCGTTCAGCGCAGGGCAAGGACAAGCTGGAGAAATTCTCCAACTTTCTGGAGCCGCAGGATGAGGGCGAGTATTCCGCCATCAAACTCAAGCTGTTGCAGGCCGGTTATCGCACCAAGAATGCGGTGCGCATCTATCATTTCATGCAATTCGCACTTGGTATTGGCCTGCTGATCCTGGGCGCTGCCTATGCCGTGGTGTTGTCGCAGACCGGCGAGCCGTCGACGCAGAAGACCGTGCTGACCATTCTGGTGCCCGCTGTCGTGGGTTATATGGCGCCGAAATACTGGGTCACCCGGCGGCAGGCCGCGCGCAATCAAGCCATTACCAACGGTTTTCCCGACTCGCTCGACATGATGCTGGTCTGTGTCGAGGCGGGACAATCGCTCGATCAGTCGATCATCCGGGTGTCCAAGGAATTGCGCGCCGGTTTTCCGGAACTGGCCGAAGAATATGAAATGGTCAGCCATGAGATGAAGGCAGGCAAGGACAAGGCATCGGTGCTGCGCGACATGTCCGAGCGTTGCGGCGTGCAGGACGTGTCGAGCTTTGTCACCGTGCTGATCCAGAGCCAGCAGTTCGGCACATCGATCGCCGAGGCGCTGCGGATTTACGCATCGGAAATGCGTGACAAAAGGGTCATGCGCGCCGAAGAAAAGGCCAACGTGCTGCCCACAAAGATGACTTTGGCCACCATGATGTTGACGGTGCCGCCGCTTCTGATCATCCTGATCGGGCCCTCGATCTTTGAAATTTCGGTCACCTTGGGCGGTGGTGTCGGCGGCACGCAGGAATCGCCGGAGGAATAACAGGCAGTCACAGGCGGATGGTGCGCGTAACTCTGACCTTAGGAATTGTGGTAATCGCCTCGCTGGCCGCCTGTTCATCGGGCGGCCTCGACCGTTCGGGCGACGGGGTCTATGCCCCCGGCGTTGCCGGTGAGGCCGATATTGACGGGCTGATCATTGGCCACAGGTTGATGGCGGCGCGGGAATACGAACTGGCGCTGGATGCCTATACGCTGGCTGCCGGGCAACAGGGCCTGAATGTCGATACGCTTTCGGCGCTGGGCTCGGCCAATCTGATGCTGGGCAGGCTCGGGCAGGCTGAAGGGCTGTTGCGCCGTGCGGTGGCGCTCGACCCCAACTTTGCCGCCGCCTGGAACAATCTGGGCGTCATTTTAATGGAACGCGGCAATATTGGCGAGGCGAGCGAGGTGTTTCGTCGCGCCTTTGCAACGGATAGCGGCAATAGTGAACAGATTCGCGCCAATCTGCTCTTGGCACTCGCCAGATTGGACGACCCGCTGTATGAAGATCCCAACGAGAATGAAACATTCCAACTGGTGCGCCGGGGCGCGGGAGAGACCGTGCTGTTGACGTCACTTTGAGGCCGAAGCAGTAACAAGGACGCAGGCAAAATGCGCCACCCTATTCTTACTACCCTCTCGGTTGCGGGGCTATTTGCGCTTGCAGCCTGTGGTCAGTCCGGTGATGAGCAGGTCGAACAGGCCATGCGCGATGCCGCAGAACTGAACGATTCAAACCTTGGCGACATGATGCTGACGGTGGGCGATCCTGCCGAGGCGGTGAATTATTTCACTCGCGCTGCCGCGACAGATCCCGACGATATCGCGCTGCTGCGCGGGCTTGCCACGTCGCTGGTGCGTGCAAGCCGTCCGACCGAGGCGGTCCCCGCTTGGCAGGCCGTTGTCGCTCATGCCGAGGCGACCCCGGATGATAGTGTCGATCTGGCCGATGCCCTGATCCGCAACAATCAGTGGGATGCCGCCGAGACGGTGCTGAACACGATCCCGCCGACGCATGAGACGTTCAAACGCTACCGTCTTGAGGCGATGGTAGCGGATGTGAACGAGGATTGGACCAAGGCCGACAGTTTTTACGAGGTTGCCGTCGGTCTGACCACGACCCCGGCCGGTGTCTATAACAACTGGGGTTTTTCAAAGCTGACGCGCGGCGCCTATACCGATGCAGAGCGGCTGTTCTCGGATGCCCTGCGCTATGATCCGAGCATGTTCACCGCCAAGAACAATCTGGTCCTCGCACGCGGCGCGCAGCGCAATTACGACCTGCCGGTCATTCCGATGACCCAGAGCGAGCGGGCGCAGCTGCTCTATACCCTTGCCCTGACCGCGATCAAACAAAACGACATCACCATCGGCAAAGGGTTGCTCCGCGAGGCGGTGGATACGCATCCGCAGCACTTCGAAGAAGCCGCCCGGGCGCTGCGTGCGCTGGAAGACAATGTGACGAACTGACAGGCATGGAAACGACCGTCACTGCCGCGATGTGGTTTTTGCCGGCTGTCCTGCCCATATGCCTTTATGTGGCATGGTCGGACATGCGGCGGATGAAGATTCCCAATGTCGCGGTCTATGTGCTGGTCGCGGTCTATGCGGTGCTGGGTCTGATCGTGTTGGACCTGAACGATTACCTGTGGCGCTGGTCGCATCTGGTGGTGGCGCTGGTGGTGGGCATGGTGCTGAATGCGCTGCGCCTGATCGGTGCGGGCGATGTCAAATTCATTGCCGCTGCCGCCCCGTTTGTGGCCTATGGCGATCTGCGGGACATGCTGCCGATCTATATTGTCTGCTTTTTGCTGTGCTATGTTCTGCACCGCATCGCCAAGTTCAGCCCGTTGCGCCAACTGGCCCCCGACTGGACCAGTTGGGATGCTGGCAAGCGGTTTCCGATGGGGTTTGCGCTGGCGACGACGCTTGTGGTCTATCTGGCGCTGGCGTTGCGCCCGGACTGGTCTGCGGCTGCCTTCGGGTTTTTGCCGGCTCTGATGGCGCTGTGATGCCCGCCGCCTGATGTGATTTCTTCAAACTTTCGCCATAAATCCCGCTCATAGCCTGCCTGAGGCAAAAAGCAGGATGGGTGACCCCGCATGAACATGCAGACCACGACCGTGATGGCCCCGCCGGCCCCGAAAACCATGGCGGGTATGCTGCTGCATCCGGTGATGATGCGGGATATCCTGCTGAAAACCATGTTTCGCATGAACGTGACCATGGTGTCAGAGGTGGCCCGCGCGATCTGCCTGCCGATCCCGGTGACGCAGGAACTGATCGATCTTGCGCGTGGCCAGAAACTGCTGGAGGCGATGGGCACGCTCAACGCGAACAGCGGCAATGAGATGGGTTATCAACTGACCGAGGCCGGCAAGTCCCGCGCGCTGGATGCTTTGGCGCAGTCGGAATATTATGGTGCCATGCCGGTGCCGCTGGCGATCTATACCGAACAGGTCAAACGCCAGTCGATCCGCAACCTGCATATCACCCGTGATCAGCTCACCGCCGCGATGGGCCATCTGATCCTGCCGCCTGATCTGCTGGGCCAGTTGGGGCCTGCGGTGGGTGCCGGGCGCTCGATCCTGATGTATGGCCCGCCGGGCAACGGAAAATCCAGTATTTCCAACGGCATCCGCGACGCATTGGGTGACAAGATCTATGTCCCGCGCGCGATTGAATATTCGGGGCAGGTGATCGTGGTCTATGACCCGATCGTGCATTCCGCAGCCGAGGAGGATCTGGATGATCCCAACAACCTGCGCCGCACCTCAGGCCGCTATGATACCCGTTATGTCCGCTGCGAGCGGCCCACGGTGATCACCGGGGGTGAATTGTCCCTGTCGATGCTCGATCTGGTCTATAATCCGGTGGCGCGCACCTATCAGGCGCCGCTGCAGCTCAAAGCCACCGGCGGCATCTTTATCGTGGACGACCTTGGCCGTCAGGCGGAACCGCCGCAAAAGCTGGTCAACCGCTGGATCGTGCCGCTGGAAGAAGCTCGCGATATTCTGGCGCTGCAATCGGGCGAAAAGTTCGAGGTGCCGTTCGACACGCTGGTGATCTTTTCCACCAACTTTCACCCGAACGAGATATTCGACAAGGCCGCGCTGCGCCGGATTTTCTTCAAGATCAAGATCGACGGCCCGGTGCAGGAGGATTACCTCAAGATTTTCGCCATGGTCGCCCGCAAGCGCAAGATGCCGTTGGACGAGGCGGCGCTGATCCATCTGCTGCAGGTGAAATATCCCACGATCAATGATGTTTACGCCAATTATCAGCCGATCTTTCTGATCGACCAGATGATTTCGATCTGCAATTTCGAGGGGATACCTTATCAGATGTCGCCCGAGTTGATCGACCGCGCATGGGACAACATGTTCGTCAAGGAAGGCGCGATTATTCACTGAGGGCGGGAGTCCTGTTTTCCCGATTTGTCACCAGACAAATCGGGACGCGCCTGCCTGCCCGTGGCAGGCGCGCCCCGGTTGGCGCCGTCTCACAACCATCACAAAGTGATTACCCCGAAGGCTTGCGCCTTTGGCAGGGCACCGGACGTCTGTCCGTTGGACAGGAGTCTGATCGACGCCCTAACGTTCAACCCGCCCCGCCAACGGCAAGACCCAGTCGTCCGGACCGGCCCAGTTGAACCTGACTGCGGTCAGATCGACGGTCGGGTCGATCAGCGGCTGAAGGTGCTCTGATCGGAAAAGTTCGGGTTTTGCATGTTTGACAACCGCGAGCGAAGCCTATGTTATGACGGATGCATCAGCCGTTGGAAATGTCCATGACCGCGCAGGACCTGTCGTCACAAACCGGCACAGTCGTCGTCCATGACGGTGATTGCCCGGTCTGTTCGCAGTTTGCCAAGCTGATCCGGCTGCGGGCGACGGCGGTGACGCTTTTCGATGCGCGCAAGGACACGCATCCGGCGGTGGCGCTCTGTGTCGCGGCGGGGTTCGATCTGGATGCCGGGATG
>Ga0105050_10009010_pt1 | contig 11308 bp, 10 predicted proteins | sample FRY01_FD_78088 | JGI IMG/M metagenome (GOLD analysis project Ga0105050, IMG submission 78088) | Freshwater microbial communities from Lake Fryxell liftoff mats and glacier meltwater in Antarctica - FRY-01 | ecosystem: Environmental > Aquatic > Freshwater > Ice > Glacier meltwater ... | reverse complement strand
TCGTAGGCGAGCTGGTAAACCTGGCGGTGGCCATTGGTGTAGTGAATTTCGAGCGCCGATTCAATATGCACGCTTGCCATCGCTTCAGCATCCCTGAGCGAAGGCGCGGGCATACCCTGAAAGCTGGCTGATTCAAACACGGCCTCTGTGTCTGTGGCCCCAGCCAGTGCGGTAACGGGGAGCACAGCGAAGGGTGTGCTTGACGCCAAGGGTAAGAGCGGCACGCTTGCAATCAGTTTTAATACGTCGCGGCGAGAGTAAGGTGTCATGGCACGGAAAGTGGGTTGAGGGGCACCGACAGAGAGAAGCAGCAGTGTGTTTGACGATCAAACGGATGTGCCGTGGTCCAGGCGCCGATTATCCTAAATTTTTAAGCTGACAGCATGATGAAACCAAGAGAGGTTCGTCGTGTGGCCTGTCGTTTTCCGCATTTGCATCGCGGATGCCGATGTGCAGGTGAAAGCTGTTCGAGCCAAGGTCTATTGCTGCCAGCATGGTGCTGTGTTCCTTTGTGGCCAAACCAAAAGCTGTGCAAGCTAGGGCTACAATATTACCAGATGATGACAGATCGGAGTCCTGATGAAAATTCTTTACAACTCTGACGATGATTGGCTTTTTTGTTGTTTTTTTGTCTGATTTAACATGATCAGTCAATCATTTACTGCATGTCATCAACTTGAAAAATTTCCTCAAGATAATCCTCCTTCAGTAATCACACGAATCAGCAGGCTTGCGCATGCTGAAGTTAATCGAAGTACTGATTTTTTTGGGGAGCTCTACATGAAAAAAACCTTAAGCACTTTGATTTCCGCCAAGCGAGTAGCTGTTGCCGTCGCTACTGTGTTTGCCACGCTGTCTGCACCAGCTTTTGCTGCTGAAGACAACAAAGCTGTGATGGACCTGATGTTGAAAAAAGGTTTGATTTCACAGCAAGAATACGACCAGCACATGAAGCTGGCCGAAGATGCTGCCGAAAACAAGGCATTTAAAGAAAAGCGTTTGGATGATGACATGGCCAAGGCGAACAAATATATGCTGAAAAACGCCGAAGCCGGCTCGGTGATGAAAAATGGCTTGGGTATCCAATCAGCCGATGGCGCTTACTCTGCACAGTTAACCGGTCGTGTAAGCATGGACTATCGCAGCTTTAGTCAGTCCGGTGGTACGGATGCCAACCAGGCCAAGTTTGATTATCGGCGCGCCCGGTTTGGTTTGCGCGGCAACATGAGCAAAGATTTTGAATACATGTTGTTTGCTAATTTCACTGATTCTGCCGCCACTGCTGATGAAGCCTATCTGACCTATGTAGGCTTTAAGCCTGCGCAGTTTAGGGTGGGTAAATTTAAGATGCCGTTTAGTCTTGAGCAACTCACCAGCTCCAATAATATTGACTTTATGGAGCGCAGTTTGGTTGGCTCTGTCGAGGGTGAATTTATCCCGGCCAAACAGCAAGGCGCCATGCTATTTGGTAGCCCCGTTTCGGGTTTGAGCTATGCGGCGGCCTTGTCCGTGGGTACAAATAAATCAGCGACTGTTGATAAGCCTGAATTCATAGGTCGTGTGTCCGCTAACTTGGCTGAACTTGCCGGTAATAGCAGTGTCGTGACCCACGTTGGTCTGGGTTATAGCATTGGTGAAATTACGAGTATTTCATCAGCACTCACCGCTACAAACGAGGGTCGAGGCGCGACGAAGCCTTTTACCTCGGTAGTTGTTGGTGCAGCAGACCGGACCAGAACCGGGCTTGAGTTGGCGATTGCCTATGATGCCTATAAGCTGCAGGCCGAGCGCTTTGACTTTAAATATGACCAAGTCACAGGCGCCACACTCAAGGCTGATGGTTATTACGTACAGGCGCTATGGAACATCACCGGTGAAAAGCATAACTACAGCAACAGTTCGGGCACGTTTGGGTGGATAAAGCCGACAACTGCGTTTAGCACCAGTAAAGGGGGTTTGGGTGCCTGGCAGCTGGGATATCGCTATAGCAAAATCGATGGATCGGATGGCTTGGGTGCTACCGGCAAGGCAGTGGCTGATTCAAATACCATCGGGCTTAATTGGATTGCGAACAGTAATGTGCGAGTCATGCTTAATTTTGTGACGACCAATCACGCGGTTGCGATTTCCAGCATCTCGCAAGAAAGAGCCGTTAACCTGCGTGCACAAGTCTCGTTTTAAGGAGAGAAGTTACGCCTCTTGATTGGTGAGGGCTTTGCGGAGCGCCCCTTTTGGGGCGCTTTTTTGTCACAGAGATAACTGATCGTATTGGTCATAGCGGCAAAACAAGCTGCATCTGCTCGTGGCGGCTTACGTCTTGGTATGGATGTCATGAAGGTGTCATGTATTTCCATATAATTGGAAACATGAAAAACGCCGACGCCATTGCCGCTTTCCTTGCCTTAGGTCAGGAATCCCGCCTCAATGTATTTCGTCTGATTGTTCAACGGGGCGATGTTGGACTGCGACCTTCTGAGATTATCGAAAAACTGGGCATTCCCAATGCGACACTCAGTTTTCATTTAAAAGAGCTGGTGCGCGCAAGACTGCTTGTCGTGGAGCGCCGGGGTCGTTATTTAATTTATCAGCCGAACGCTGCCATCGTGCAGGCGCTCAGTGACTTTTTGCTCGAAAACTGCTGCGGCGGCAAACCGTGTTCACCCCATTCCCTCAACAACCAATCACATTTGCCATGAAGACCTACAACATCTTATTTCTTTGTACCCATAATTCAGCGCGCTCCATTTTGGGTGAAGCCCTGGCGGCGACCGACCGTAGTGGAAGATTCATTGGGTATTCGGCGGGCTCTACACCCGGCGGCAAGGTACATCCGCTAGCGGAACAGGCGGCGCTGCAAATGGGGTACGCGAAAGAAAAAATGCGCTCTAAGAGCTGGGATGAGTTTGCTGCACCTGGTGCGCCGAAAATGGATTTTATTGTGACGGTATGCGACAACGCAGCGGGTGAAGTTTGTCCGGTGTGGCCCGGTAATCCTGCGACGGCGCATTGGGGTTTTCCGGATCCTTCCCAGGTGGAAGGTAATGATGAAATGAAGCGTCTGGCATTTAAAGAGGTCGCCGTGGGTCTGAAACGGCGTATTGAGTTACTTGCTGCTCTGCCGCTGGAGAAGCTCGACGCACTCAGCGCTCAGACGGAATTAAAGAAGCTGGCTAAGCTTTAAATTTTAAAAATAACGATAAGAGGACACCATTTTATGGGGCTGTTTGAACGGTTTTTGTCTGTCTGGGTCGCGCTCGGGATTGTTGCGGGGGTAGTACTTGGGTTGACCATGCCTGCCGGTTTTGAAGCGATTGCAAAGCTTGAGTACGCGCATGTCAATTATGTCGTCGCCGCGCTGATTTGGATCATGATTTATCCGATGATGATCCAGATCGATTGGGCCGCTGTAAAAGACATCCGTAAAAAGCCGCAAGGCTTGCTGCTAACCCTTGTCGTGAACTGGTTGATCAAGCCGTTCACGATGGCGGCGTTAGGCGTGCTGTTTTTTCAGTTTATTTTTGCGCCGTGGGTTGACCCGCAATCCGCCAAAGAATATATCGCGGGCATGATCTTGCTGGGCGTGGCGCCTTGTACCGCCATGGTGTTTGTGTGGAGCCAGCTTGTCAAAGGCGACGCGAATTACACCCTGGTGCAAGTGTCAGTCAATGATCTCATCATGGTGGTCGCATTTGCCCCGATTGCAGCGTTGTTGTTGGGGGTGACTGACGTGACGGTGCCATGGCAAACGCTGGTTTTGTCGACGTTCTTGTATGTGGTGTTACCTTTGCTGGCCGGATTGATGACGCGGCACCTGTTCGGTGGCAACACCGGTCGTATCCAGGCTTTGGTTGCATGGCTTAAGCCTTTTTCGATTGTCGGATTAATCGCTACCGTCGTGCTGTTGTTTGGGTTTCAGGCAAACACCATCGTGGCGCAGCCGGGGATTATCGTCTTGATTGCGATCCCTTTAATTATCCAGACCTACGGTATCTTTTTTATCAGTTGGTGGGCGGCCAGAAAGTTGAAGCTTGCGCATGATGTTGCGGGGCCAGCATGCCTGATCGGCACCTCTAATTTTTTTGAATTGGCTGTGGCTGTCGCCATTTCGCTTTTTGGCCTGAACTCAGGTGCAGCATTAGCGACTGTGGTGGGGGTGTTGGTTGAAGTGCCCGTGATGTTGTCGCTGGTGGCATGGATCAATGCCCGGCGTGCTGCGCCGGCTTTGCGCTGAAGGGCAAGGCCGGCACAACGCTTTACGGCTTTATTTGTACCGGGCGCGATCCAGGATCTTTTGCGCGAGTGCCTGGTTTTTGCCAACGACGGCGATCGATATATTTTCTGCCCTGAACTTACCCATGGCGTCTAATGCCGGGTTTTGGATCACAGCGTTCGGCACAGCCGGCCACTCATTGTTGCCGTTGGCCAGATAAGCCTGGGCCTCATCACTGGCGAGATACTCGAGAAACTGGACGGCAGCTTCACGATGTGGGGCATGGCGCGCGACCGCCGCACCCGAGATATTGATATGCGTGCCTGAGGTTTTTTGATTGGGCCAGATGATGCCAACTTTACTGATGACTTCTTTGTCTTCAGGTTTGTTTGAGCGCATCAGACGGGCGAAATAATACGTATTGGTCAAGGTTACGCCGCATTCCCCGGAGGCGACGCTTTTTATCTGGTCAGTGTCGCCTCCGCGGGGTGCGCGAGCGAAGTTGGCTACCATGTTTTTGGCCCATTCCTCGCTGGCCTTTTCGCCGTTGCGTTCAATCATGGAGCCGAGCAGGGACAGCATGTACGGGTGCGAACCAGAGCGCGTGCAGACTTTGCCCTTGTTTTTGGGGTCTGCCAGAGATTCATAGGTCGGCACATCTTCGGGTTTGACCGCCTCTTTGTTGTACACAATGATGCGTGCCCGCGTTGACATACCAAACCATTCCGGACCCTGGCCCTCGTCCACGCCACGAAGTTGACCGGGTATACGCTGCATCAGGACGGCGGACTTTACTGGCTGGAACAAACCCTCCGTTTGAGCGCGCCACAAGCGCGCAGCGTCCACCAGAAGGATCACGTCCGCCGGGCTGTTTTTCCCTTCGTTTTTGAGGCGCTCAAGGATTTGGCTATCGTCGGCTTCAATGCGGTTTAACTTGATGCCGGTTTGTCTGGTGAAGTTGGCATAAAGCGCTTCATCGGTCTGGTAGTGGCGGGCTGAATAAAGATTCAACACATTGTTGTCTTGTGCCTGGACGGCTAAGGTCGATATGCCAAGTGTGGCAGCGGCAACGAAGCGGGTCAGGTTGGTGAGTGCGGTGAAGCGGATCATAGGGCTCCGGTCTGGCAAAGAAATGAACGATTTTCAGCATGAGAGTATAGCGCTATTTTCAGTAATGCTAATCATTCTCAGTTAAAGCGCCCTGAAAAATGCCCACAGCACGCGTGAAAAGTCTGCAGACATGGCGCGAGACGATTTATTGCCGGTAACATCCGCATTACCTTCCGCATTTCAGCGGTCGTTTTTTTTATTGGTTTTTATGCGCCTGCTTCGTTGCTTTGTTCTTGCCGGGTCGATCATTTTGGCTTCTTGCCAGACACCCTCACCAGTCTCATCGCCTGCCCCATCTGTGACCTTGCCAGCGAATGGTCCGGTTGCCGCTTTACCGGAGCCAGCCGCCCGACCAATCCGCATTGGTCTGGTGCTAGGCGGTGGCGCAGCACGGGGATTTGCGCATATTGGCGTCATTAAAGTGCTGGAAGCGCAGGGCATCGTGCCGGATCTGATCGTGGGTACGAGTGCTGGCAGTCTGGTCGGTGCGCTTTACGCAGCGGGCAATAACGGTTTCGCCTTGCATAAACTGGCCCTCGAGATGGACGAGGCGGCCATGTCCGACTGGTCAGTGCCCTTGTTCTCACGCACAAGCGGGGTGCTCAAAGGCGAGGGCGTGCAACAGTATGTGAATAAGGCGGTCAATAACATACCTATTGAGAAGCTTGCCATCCCGTTTGGCGCCGTGGCCACGGACCTGCATAGTGGTCAGGCGATTCTTTTCAGGCGGGGTAATACAGGGCTGGCTGTGCGGGCATCGTCAGCGGTGCCCGGCGTTTTCCAGCCAGTACGGATTGGTAATATTGATTATGTTGACGGGGGTCTGGTCTCGCCGGTGCCGGTCAGTTTTGCGCGCAAGATGGGGGCCGATTTTGTGATCGCTGTGAACATTTCTGTCCAGCCAGATGCGCAAGCGGCGAGCTCGACGTTTGAGGTTCTGCTGCAGACTTTTGCGATCATGGGGCAGAGCATTAATCAATACGAATTAAAGCAGGCCGATATCGTGATCCGGCCTGATCTGGCCGCCATGCGGGGTAATGATTTTGGCGGCAGGAATCTGGCGATTCTGGCGGGAGAAAAAGCGACGCTCCCCTTAATTGGAGAAATCCGGCAAAAGCTCAAAGCCCGACAGGAAGCGTCCTCGACTAAGCCTTGAGGCCAGGGATGCCGTTAGTTCTGCTGAACCTTGCCGTCGATACGGCGAGCGCCATTGAAACGCTGCTTCCAGTACGCGATATCCATGTTTTCTATCCGCACTGCGCCGCCGGTTGAAGGGGCGTGGATAAATTTGTTATCGCCCAGATAAATGCCGACATGCGAAAAGGCGCGCTGCAAGGTGTTAAAAAACACCAGGTCGCCGGGCTGCAAGTCTTGTTTGGGCACGGTTTCGCCTAGTTTGCTGATTTCTTCCGCCGTGCGCGGCAAGTCGTCCCCTTGCACCGCTTTAAATACATAGCGCACCAGGCCACTGCAATCGAGTCCGTGTTCAGGTGAGTTGCCCCCGTACCGGTAGTGAATGCCGATCAGGGATATCGCTTCAAGAACGAGGTTGGCTGCCTTGTCGGTGAAGCTTTGGAATGCGGTCACTGCTTTGTTTGCTTCTGGTCCGGCGCCCCGCTCTGCCGCGAGAATCTCGCCGCACGTGAGCGCTGCAACGAGGGCGCACTGTGCCTGCGTTAATCTGGTGAAACGGCTGCGGTCTCGTGAGGCCAAGTTGCGCAAGGAGGGTACCTGTGGGATGTAAACGCCTGCAATGTAAGCCAAGTTTAGAAAATTGTCAAAATTTCATCTATTTGATTCATGTGCTTTCCAAATGTGAAAGGCCAATGGGGACTTGTCGTACAATCCTCGCTTTTTTAAAGATAGGGAACAGCATGCTGTCCAAACAGGTAATGACGCTTGATGATGTGAAGAAAATTGCCGTCGCTGCCGAAGCCGAAGCAGTGGCCAACAAGTGGCCCGTGACGATTGCCATCGTTGATGATGGTGGTCACCTTTTGTGGCTGCAACGCATGGATGGTGCCGCGCCCATTTCAGCGTCAATTGCACCCGCGAAGGCGCGTACCGCAGCACTGGGCCAGCGGGAAACCAAGATCTATGAAGATGTGATCAACAATGGCCGTGTTTCGTTTTTGTCTGCACCCAATATCGAAGGCTTGCTCGAAGGCGGCGTGCCTGTCATGGTGAACGGGCAGTGCGCGGGTGCCGTGGGCGTCTCAGGCGTTAAATCACAGGAAGATGCGCAGATCGCCAAAGCCGGTATTGCCGCACTTGGCCTGTAATTAACCCGATAATTCAGTCCCAAAACGCAGGCCTGTAGCGGGTCTGCGGCTTGCTCCTGGTAGCTGGTTCGGGCTATAATCGCAAGGTTTAGCCTATTTACCCGGCCGCCGCGCACAGTCCCTTCCATTCACGTCCTGCACCGAACAATCACGTCACCCTTCATCGGATACAGACGTGTTGAAAATCGTGCTGGCCGCATGCTGCGGCGGTAACAAACCAGGAGTTACCTTTGCCGCCATTTTTTACGGCCAACACCGTTCTGGCCATCCTTGCGCTCGCCGATGGCACCGTTTTTCAGGGTATTTCCATCGGGGCTAGCGGTCATACCAGCGGGGAAGTTGTTTTCAACACCGCCATGACCGGCTACCAGGAAATTCTCACTGATCCCAGTTACAGCCGTCAGATTGTCACCCTGACCTATCCCCATATCGGTAACACCGGCGTGAACCCCGAAGATGTCGAGTCGGACAAAATCCATGCGGCCGGTCTCATCATCAAAGATTTGCCGCTGCAGGTTTCTAATTTTCGCGCAACCCAAAGCTTGTCGGACTATCTGAAGGCCAAAAACATTGTGGCCATCGCCGGCATTGATACCCGCAAACTGACGCGTCATTTACGCGAAAAAGGGGCCCAGAGCGGCGCCATCGTGGCAGGTCCTGATGCCAGCGTCGAGATGGCTCTGGAACATGCGCGCGCGTTTCCTGGTCTGGCCGGTATGGATCTGGCCAAAGTGGTCTCGACCGCGACGCCTTATGTCTGGACTGAGACTGAATGGCAACTGGGTCGGGGCTACGGGCAGCAAACGACACCCGTGCATCATGTTGTCGCATTTGACTACGGGGTCAAATTTAATATCTTGCGCATGCTCGCCCAGCGCGGCTGCAAGGTCACCGTGCTGCCTGCGCAGGCGACTGCGGCAGAGGCGCTGGCGTTACAGCCGGACGGTATTTTCTTGTCCAACGGCCCCGGTGACCCCGAGCCTTGCGACTATGCGATTGCGGCGGCCCGCGAGCTGATCGAACTGGGCATGCCCACGTTTGGTATTTGCCTGGGTCACCAGATCATGGCGCTGGCATCGGGCGCGCGCACGGTCAAAATGAAATTTGGTCATCATGGGGCAAATCACCCGGTGCAAGACCTCGAAAGCCGTAAGGTATTTATTACCTCCCAAAATCACGGTTTTGCCGTTGACCAGGCCACACTGCCGGCACATTGCCGTGTCACCCACGTGTCGCTCTTCGATGGTTCACTGCAAGGATTTACCCGCACCGACCGACCGGCATTCTGCTTTCAGGGGCACCCTGAAGCATCGCCCGGCCCGCATGACATCGCCCCCTTGTTCGATCGCTTTGTGGCGATGATGGAGACCCGTAAAAATGGCTAAGCGTACCGACATCCACAGCATTCTGATTATTGGTGCCGGCCCTATCATTATCGGTCAGGCCTGCGAGTTTGACTACTCCGGTGCGCAAGCGTGCAAAGCACTGCGTGAAGAAGGCTATAAAGTCATCCTCGTCAACAGTAATCCCGCCACCATCATGACCGACCCTGAGATGGCCGATGTCACTTACATTGAACCCATCACCTGGCAGGTCGTTGAGCGCATCATTGCCAAAGAAAAGCCGGACGCGATTTTGCCGACCATGGGTGGTCAGACGGCACTGAACTGCGCGCTGGATTTGCACCGCCACGGCGTGCTCGAAAAATTTGGCTGCGAATTGATTGGCGCGACACCCGAAGCCATCGATAAGGCAGAAGACCGCTCCAAATTCAAAGATGCGATGACCAGAATCGGTCTGGGTTCAGCCCGTTCTGGTGTGGCGCATTCGATAGAAGAAGCGTGGGTGGTACAAAAAGCGCTGGGCTTCCCAACGATTATCCGGCCGTCCTTCACCATGGGTGGTACCGGCGGCGGTATTGCTTACAACGCGGAAGAATTCGAAACCATCTGTAAGCGCGGACTGGAAGCGTCGCCCACCACCGAGTTGCTGATCGAAGAATCCCTGATCGGCTGGAAAGAATTCGAGATGGAGGTCGTGCGCGACAAGAACGACAACTGCATCATCGTCTGCTCCATCGAAAATCTTGATCCGATGGGTGTGCACACTGGCGACTCGATCACGGTAGCGCCTGCGCAGACGCTGACGGACAAGGAATACCAGATCATGCGCAATGCGTCCCTTGCAGTGTTGCGCGAGATCGGCGTTGACACCGGCGGCTCAAACGTGCAGTTTGCGGTAAACCCGGAAGACGGTCGCATGATCGTGATTGAGATGAATCCGCGTGTGTCGCGTTCGTCAGCGCTGGCATCGAAGGCGACCGGATTTCCGATTGCAAAAATCGCAGCCAAGCTGGCAGTCGGTTTTACACTGGACGAATTGCGTAATGAAATCACCGGGGGCGCAACGCCGGCTTCCTTTGAGCCAAGCATTGATTACGTCGTGACCAAGATACCGCGCTTTGCCTTTGAAAAATTTCCTACTGCGGACAGCCATCTCACCACACAGATGAAATCGGTCGGTGAGGTCATGGCGATTGGGCGCACATTTCAGGAATCTTTTCAGAAAGCGTTGCGTGGGCTGGAAGTCGGCGTCGATGGCATGAATGAAAAGACCACAGACCGCGAAGTGATCGAAGAAGAATTGGGCGAGCCCGGTCCTGAGCGTATCTGGTATGTCGGCGACGCCTTCGCACTGGGCTTTACGATGGAAGAAGTGCATCAACTCACGCACATTGACCCCTGGTTTCTTGCGCAGATCAAAGAGATCATCGATATCGAACTCTGGCTTGAGACCCAGACACTGGGCGCGTTGGATAAGCCCGTGCTTTTGCGCCTGAAGCAAAAAGGGTTTGCTGATCGTCGCCTTGCTACCTTGTTGAAGACGACTGACAAGGCCGTGCGCGAGCAGCGCCATGCGATGAAAATCCGCCCGGTCTATAAGCGCGTCGATACCTGCGCGGGCGAGTTTTCTACTGACACCGCTTATATGTATTCCACGTATGAAGAAGAGTGCGAATCCAACCCGACCAGCAATAAAAAAATCATGGTCCTGGGCGGTGGTCCCAACCGTATTGGTCAGGGCATTGAATTCGATTATTGTTGCGTCCATGCGGCGCTGGCCCTGCGTGAAGACGGCTACGAGACCATCATGGTCAACTGCAATCCTGAGACGGTTTCAACCGACTACGATACCTCGGATCGTTTGTATTTCGAATCGCTCACATTAGAAGATGTGCTCGAAATCGTAGACAAGGAAAAGCCGCTGGGCGTGATCGTTCAGTACGGGGGCCAGACACCGCTCAAGCTGGCGCTGGATCTCGAAGCCAATGGCGTGCCGATCATCGGTACCTCGCCGGACATGATCGACGCAGCGGAAGACCGCGAGCGTTTTCAAAAATTACTACATGAACTTGGACTGCGCCAGCCGCCTAACCGCACTGCGCGTACCGAGGAAGAAGCGCTGCGCTTAGCGCAAGAGATCGGCTATCCGTTAGTCGTGCGTCCGTCTTATGTGTTGGGTGGCCGCGCCATGGAAATCGTGCATGAGCAGCGCGACCTCGAGCGTTATATGCGCGAAGCCGTGAAAGTCTCGCATGATTCGCCCGTCCTGTTAGACCGCTTCCTTAATGACGCCATCGAGGTCGATGTGGATTGCCTGTCGGATGGCAAGCGCACCTTCATTGGTGGTGTGATGGAGCATATCG
>Ga0105050_10009003_pt1 | contig 11317 bp, 11 predicted proteins | sample FRY01_FD_78088 | JGI IMG/M metagenome (GOLD analysis project Ga0105050, IMG submission 78088) | Freshwater microbial communities from Lake Fryxell liftoff mats and glacier meltwater in Antarctica - FRY-01 | ecosystem: Environmental > Aquatic > Freshwater > Ice > Glacier meltwater ... | reverse complement strand
CCCGCGAATGCCAGCGCATTGGCCAGTGACGGGTTTGACAGCATGTTGCCCGCGCCGTCTTGCGCATCAAGATAGTCCTGCCCGCCCATCATCATGGGTGCCGCCGATGCCAGAGCGTTCACCCGCTGATCGACACCGCTCGGCCCCATGTAATAGCGCATGCCCTCAGCCAGCGCATTGCCTTGCCGGTCCAGCCATTGCCGCCGGTCTTGGCCTGATGATCCGAACAGGTCCATATCAAGCCGCCCCCGCGATGATTGCCGTCACAGCCGCACGGGCCTCAGCGTCATTCGTTGCGCCGCCGACAGGTGCAACCACAGCCGCAATCGCCGCAAGCCGCGCCTCGCACGCCGTCAGCCGCTTATCAATCGCATTGAACAGCCGCATCCCTTCAAGCGTCAGATCGCCGTTTTCCGAGACGTACTTGAACCCCTGCTGCGCTTTCATCCCAGACGCACCCTGCAATCCCCGTAGAACGGCACCGCCGCCCCGGTCATGGATACACGCGCCACAACGTCCTTATGACGCCCCAAGGCCCGGAAAACCACCTGTGCGTCAAAGTCACCAACGCGAGGCAATGCCCGCATGATCGGTCGCCCGAATGTCACCCCGTTGCCAATCTCAAGCTGCATGATCGCAGTTTCAAACCCGGCTTCGGTCTGCACTTCCAGTTCGGCCAGCGTGAACCATGACGCCCGGTCGCCCAAGACATAACTGGTCGCCTCCCGGTAATGCGGCTCACCTGCATCAAACTCCGATTGCTCCAGCCGGTACACCCGCCCATCGTCTCCGCCGACCAACCAATCATCCCCGAGTTTCGCCGTTGCCCGGCACCGCCACGCCTCGCGGCGCTCGCTGCGTTCCCACCATTGATTTGTCGCCAGATCGTAAACCCACGCGGGCCGGTCCCTGAAAGTGACAGCCGCGAACTTGTGCCCGCCTTCTTCCCACGCCACGCAGCTTTCAGGTTGCCCATTCTCAATCGCCGCAGTCACCGCCGCGTTTGATATGGCCTGCGCCTGATTACCCGCCGAAAGATACACCACGTTGTCATTGCCAACCGCGAAGATCGAGCCCTCGACAACGCACACCAGCCCGAACGATTTCAGCCCCCGGTCGATCACCGATCCAGACGAGGCAAAGGCGCTCGATCCCGCGCCGGACGGAAACCAGATTTCGGTTGTCTTGGACCCCATGAGATACAGCGCGTTGCCCACGACCAAGCCCCGGATCGTCTCATCTTCGCGCGCCTCAGCCGTGGCAAAGTTAAACCCGCCAAATACCGAAGGATCAGCAATATCCGACCACGCGAATTTGCCGGTGCCGACTTCCCCGATGATCGTGCGGCCCGCCAAGTATTCAACCCACGCGACGGTCGCCACAGGCCCGGTGCTTGGCGTTGATAGCGTCGATGTGTTCACGTTCCACACAAGATATTGACCGGTAATGCACGCCGTTACAGCGTTCAAATTGCGCGAGATCGCCGCAGTTCCGGTAATGCCAGCCACCGACAGCAGCACATAGCCAAGCGCCGTCACCCGGTAAAAGCTGCCCGGCATGATGACATAAACCGCGCCATCAACCTCCGTCATGGCTTGGATGAGAACGCCATCCAGCACAGCAAATTCAGTCATGCCATAGCAGGGCTTCAACAGGTACGACGTTCGCCCGCCTTGGCCCGTAGGCTCTGGGTAAAGGTTCAGCAGCCGCGACGGGTTGGCCCCAATGCTGTCGCTGTTCTGGTTAGACTGGCCGACGAATGAAACCTTTGGCATCACCGAATACCGAACCTCGGATAAACAGCACCCCGCACCAGCGCAGTCGGCAATTCAGAAACAACGGGCTTCACCAGCGCAGTGCGCATCCCGGACTTCCATTGCTCTTCATTGAAGCCTTGGAACGAATACTCAGGTGCCAGACGGTTGGCCAGAATGAAGATCGCACCCTCCCAGAACGCGGGCGGGAACGGCACGTCATTGGTCGCGGAATATCCAATCCGCGTTGCCAGAGGCGTGCTTTCCGGCGTCTGGTCGAAATCAATTCCTTCCAGCGTCAAGGCGAACACCATCAGGTTGAACGCCTCAAGCCCCGCCGCCGCTTGTTCTGCGGTCAATTCCTGCCCATGGCCAACAACGCCAATCTTGCGGTATGCGGTGTTGATCAGTTGCGAGATGATCACGTCAGTATCCCGAACCGGGTTTCGTGCCGGGCTTTTTGACTGGCTTTTTCTTCATGGCTGGCACTCCTGAAAATGGGTGAAGGCGGGGCCATGACAGCCCCGCCCATTGCTTAGTTGGTCAGGCGCATACCCAAGCGCGGGTCGATCACCAGCGTCTCGTACAGCATGTCAAAGCGCATGGTCTGCTCGAGGGTATTGCCGTTCACAAACTCAGTGCAGGACACCGTGACCCGGTTGCCGCTCTTGGTGACGCTCTTGACGCCCTGCCCGGTCGGAATGTCCAGGGCGCGGGTGACAAGCGTCATCGCCTTGGGGTGCATCAACAGCGATTGGTGATAGCCAACGCCGCCGGTGCCGGTCACAACCACAATCGGAGCGTTGTCGGCAGGAACAGCCGATACAGTCTGGAACCCGCCCGAGGTGATGATCGGGGGCGAGATGGTCAGCGTTGCTGGGCCGGTAGAAGCGCCGGAATCAGCATTGGCAAGAACCGTGAAGTGCTGCAAGCGCCCGGTCGAAAGTTTGCTAACCGGGTTGACAGAAAACACGCTTGCAATCGTGAACACATCGCCGCGCCGCATGATGTTTACGGTGGAGTTCGTCCAGCCGTCAGTCAGCAGCGTTTGCGACCACGTATTCTTCGATGTCGCATATGTCACGTTCTGCGCGCCGCCGATGATCAGAGGCGTGCCGGTCTTGACGCCGACGGTATGCAGCGGGGCGTGAACGGTCTTGTAGTGGTCGAAGTTGGCATACTCGCCAAAGCTGGCCTTTTCCAAAGCGGTCTTGGCAATGCTCTGTACGAACACGCCCTTCAAGCCATCGGCCAGAGCGGCGGCAGTCGTCGGGGTGTGGAATCCAACGCGACCCGTCATGGGCACCGCCATGTCATCCAGCAGCGCGCCCGGGTTTGCCAGCGACAGGAACGTCGTGGGCGCAGTGCCGGGGGTGCCGGAGAAGTTGTAGAACTTGTAGTACTCAGCCGCGATGCTGGCTTCGATCTTGTCTTTCAGCGCAATCATGGCAGGCTTCACGATATCCTCTGAAAAGCGATCAAAGGACAGCGTGCGGGCCATTGCCGAGATGACAACAGGCACGGTCGCGGTCTTGGTCAGGGTGACAGGCACGGTCGCCTGCTCGATGTCCTGTGCCGCGCCAGTGATGTCGAGGTTGTTGTCGATCACCGTGTACTGCTGCGGGCGACGAATGTTGATCGTGTTGCCCACGGATTGAAACTCGCTGCTGTAATCATTGCTGATCATCGCACCGAGAACCAACTCGTTTTCCAACATCATCAGGCCCTCATTGAGAACCACCGTTGGGGTGATAAAAGCGTTAGGCATCGTCTTAGTCCTTTATGATGGACGCCACCCAGATTCGCGCGCGGCTTTGTAATCCGCGAACGAATCCTTTGTGCGTGGTGCCGTTGCCGATCCCCGCGTAGGGTTGATCGGGCTTGGGGCATTGGATTGTGTTTTAGCCCGTGGCATTGCCAGCGAAGCCTCTATCTTGCCGAGTTCGCGTGCCGCCTGGACCGGAGACATACTCAGGATGCGTGCGTTCACGTCGGGGTTCTTGCCAAGGTGATATGCCACGTCATGCGGCGCATCGCCTTCAAGGATCAACTCAGCCAGCCCTTGCGGGATGATGGCCTTGTTGAACACCACATCGTAATCCGTGTATCGGGCGCGGGCATCGGGTTCGGTTTCCTTGAAATCACGGGCAAGGGCTGCGATGCGATCACCACCCACTTTCCGCTCAGTCTCGGATGCCCTTTGAATATCCGCGCGGGCCTGTTGTGCTTCCTCGGTCCGGTCTTCCCGCTTGGCCAGCCAAAATGCTTTGGCCGACGCATAAACCAGAGGATCGTCGAAGTCATTCTCGCGCGGCTCTTTCAGCCCCGAGATGGACGCTTCGACACGCTTTAGGCGCTCAGTCGCGGATTGTGCCTCACGCCTCGCATCGTCCGCATCATCCTTGGACCGACGTTCTGCGGCATCGCGCCGCTCGCGCCGTTCCTGCGATTTCGTTTTGTCCTTGGGGGGTTCATCCCCTTCGGCGGGCTGGGTGTCCTGCCCATCAGTGTTTTCTGTCGCCTCCGACGTTTCATCATGTACAACGTTTTCGTCGGCTGCCGCATTAAGGGCTGCCAATTCTTGATCGTCCATTGTCTGTCCTGTGCTTAGAAGTTTCGTTGACCTGGCATTGCCAGCATGGGCGCGCGCTGCGCCACATTGAGTTCAAACGCCGACAGTTGGGCGTCCGTATCTGCTTTCCGCGCATCGGCCTGCGCGCGCTTGGCGTCGGCTGTGGCCTTTTCAGCCTCAGCCACAGCCTTGCGCACTTCGGATTCCTGCATCATCTGCGCCATTTGCGCCTGCTGCTGCTGTTCCTGCGCGGCCTGCTGTTGTGCCATCATCTTTTGCTGCATGACTTGCGGGTCTTGCTCTTCGTCCTGCTCGTCGTCTTCCAGCAACTGCGCCGGAATGGCTTTCTTCAACCGCGCGGCAATGCGATCCGAGTCCGGCCAGTCCTGCGCTCCGGCCACCAAATCACCGATGATCGGCGCGGCGGTTGGAATGGCTTGCAGGAAGCTCATCATGCCGTCGGATGCTTCAGCCCTCTTGCTGGCGAACGTCGGGCCAACCGATACACGCACCGAATAAGCGCCGCTCTGCATGTCGTTTTGAGTAACTGGGCCTTCTTCCGATTGCACGACTGTATTGATCGCAATCATCTTTTCCTTATCGTCAGCGTTCAAAACCCGCACAATGCGCTCGGCATCGTAAATCTCTGGAATCATTGCAACGATGACCCGGCCAGCATGTGCCACGGCCTTCACCATGTTGTCAGAATAAACCGACGTGGCGACCTCAGCCTCACGCTGGCGCGACTGGATAGCAATGCCGCTTGTCTCGTTCGACCGCGCACCAAGGCTGGCATCATAAATGCCGATGGTCGCCTTCATGTCTTCGACGGCGATCTGCGCCTCTTGCATCAAGCCCTGCGATGCCAAAGGCGGGGATTCCCGCTGCGGTCTGGCGGCGCGTTCATCCGGGTTGTAGACAAGGTACGGGCGGTTGGCTGTGTTGGCCTTACCCCACATGGCTTCAACGCCTTGCACTTGCTTTGCCGTGACCAGATAGGGCGCGCGCGGCTGGAGCAGGATCGTCTCAATCGCCGTCGTTCGCATCACGTTATAGCTGATCTGCGCATCCTTGGCGAAACGCACAACGCCGGAGCGGTACACTTCTTCACCGATATGGATTTCCTCGCCCGTCACGGCAATGACCGGAATGAACTTGCCGGGGATACGCGTCGGGCCTTCGAGGATTTCCGTCGCGGTCATCTTCACCCACATGACGCGGGGCTTCTTCACCGTGCGCTTGCGGCTGAACTCCATGCCAGCCGGGAACGGCCCCTTCATCACATAGCCGTCCGGCGTGATGGCGATTTCCATTTCGTCGTATTCGCGCCACATATACTCAGCGACAACCACGTTGTCAGCCTTCGTCCAATACATCTGGTGCTGCGAAAGGTGATCCTGCGTGAAGTCCGCAATCGCCGCCTTTGGGTATTCGTCCTTGAACCGTTCCTTGCCGATTTCCTCGATCACAAACGCAAACTCAGCATCGGAGCGTGTCGGTTCCTTGGCGCGCGGGTCATAGAACACCGCGAACGGGTTGAATATCCGCTCAAGCAAGATGTGTTGGTTGAAGCTGTATTCGTCGCAGTATTCCGACCGGATGCGAAAGTGCCCGATGCCGCATTGCGCCGCTGATTCCGCCGCCGCCTCATAGATCGAAGTCCCGTCGCAGCGGTATTCAATCTCGCGGATCAAGCCTTCGTAAACCTCAGCAACATCTTCGGTGCCGCTGTCATCCGCCGGGCTGACCTTGATCGCCGGGTTCATGTTGCGGATTTGGCCCGTGACCTTGCGGATGAACTGCGGAAAGCGATTGAATGTCAGGGTTGGTTTGCCCTCAAGATCACGCTGGCGGCGTTCCTCTTCCGGCCATTGTCCTTCGCCATTGGCAAAGATCAAGTCACTCACGCCGCGATCAATGTGGACCTGCTCCACATCGCGCGCTTCCTTGAACCGAGCGCGGGCGGCTTCAATGATGGCGTCGTTCTTGTCCGTCATGCCATCCACCTTCCTGCCGTTATTTCAAAGCGCGACACGTCTGGCACCGTGTCAACCATGTCCGGAAACAACTCAGTGAACGCCCAGACCAAGGCGTCAACCCGATCCGGCGATCCGTCGCCCTTGTATCCCGCTGTGGTCATCTGCGTCATTTGCTGCTCCAGATGCGGGAACGCCCCGACATGAGCGATTTTGCCTTGCTCGTACAGCGCCGCGATAGGCTCTGCCCGAATGTGCTTGCCGCGTGTGGCCCGCACCTCAATGATATTCACATCAGGCGCTACGGTGCGCAGCGTGTGCGCTACCATGTCGCCGCCTTGGTTCACTTCGACCACAATCCCATCAGCCCCGTATTGCCGGTACAGCGCGACTGCGGTGCGCGCCCACTCTGACGGGCTGCCCTGCCGTGATGCATCCTCAAGCACTATGCCCCGTGATCCGTCCAGCCCCGCGACGATGATGCCGTGTTCGTCGCTGTGATCCTCGTTGGTCACAGCCGGATCGACAGCCACCACGATGCGACTGCACGGCGGTGCGTCTCTCAGCCTATAGGCGTCGAACGTCGCCATCGACCACAGCGCGCCCGGCATGTCGCCAAGCACTTCGCCGTCAAGTTCCTGCCGCCCTAGTCTCGTGCCCTCGTACCGATCCTTGATCTTTGCCAAGAACGGCGCAGCGAGGTTGCTGGCGTTGTCGACCGTCCGGCCCCGTGTAACAGCAACCCGGCCCTCTTTCCCCGCCAAGAGCGACTTGATCAACTCAATCGGCATTGGTGTGGTCGTGACCATGACGCGCGGGTGATCACCGAGGCGCAGGCCAAACTGCAGCATATCCCATGTCTGGCGGGCGTAGCGCCACTTTGCCAACTCATCACACCAGGCTGCATCGAACTGCGGCCCGCGCAACTGGTTCGGCTCGGTGGCGTTGTAGCCCAGAGCAATGGCACCGCTGGGGAACGTTAGCCGCACCGGCTTGTAGCGCACGCTCGGGCGTTCATCCTTGGGGCAGACGGCAAGCAAGCCGCTCTCCCCGTTGATCATCACCTCTTCCAAGTCCTTCTGCGTCTCAGCGACCAAGGCGATGCGGCGCGATCCGGCCTTGACCTGTTCGCGCACCCATTCGGCGCCAGTGCGTGTCTTGCCCCATCCCCGGCCAGCCAGTGCCAGCCAGATATCCCAATCGCCTTCGGGTGCTATCTGATCGGGGCGGGCGTTGAAGCCGCGCCAGTCCGTCAGCAGCGACAATGCTTGTGGTGCGGTCAGGGCTGCGAACACTTCGGCCCGGTCCGCGTTACTCAGCGATGCCAGGCGTTCGGCTTGTGATGGCATTCAGCTTTGCCTCTAGAATTGACGCGGCGGTGACGTCCATGACCTGCACCGGGCCATCGTCAGGGCCGGTCATCTGCGTTGGCAGCACCTTGCCCAATAGAGCCATGAACGGGCCGGGGTTTTCCATAGCTTGCAATGTCAGGTATCCGACCATGCCGCCTTTGCCGCCCGCTGCCTTTACAGCTAAGAGGATGGCGTCCTTGAGTAGCGCGGTTGTTCTGTTCGGCGTGCCCTTGCCGCGACCCGGCCCTGCCTTGCCCGCGCCGATTTTGAGCGTTAGTTTATCGCTTTCCATTGTCTGTCACTCCGGGCTGCCCCATGTGGGCTGCCTGCTGAAAACCAAAAAGCGCGAACCTTTTGCAAGGAACGCGCCCGATTATCACGAGCCTACTGTCACTTTGCGGGTTTGTCAACTGTCAGCCGCCTAAGCGCATCGACTGCCACCCGGCCTTGGATCGTCGGTGCCTGGTCGCGCCACAGGGTCGCCTCGCCCATGAAGCCTTCAAGCCCAGCACGAATAGCCCACTTCATCTGCGGCCACGGCAGGGCGGCGATACGCGCTTGCCATGCCGCCCACCCTGACTTGGCAGCGGCAACGCGCTCGTCGTGCGTGCGAATGTCCACCCGCAATGATGGATCGGTTTCCATGCGCTCGGGAATGAAGCCTATCGCTGCGCCCTGTGGGTCGCCGGTCTGGCCAATGTACAGCATTCGATAGTTGCGATGCGCGGCACTCATGGCCTGCCATGCGCCTAGCAGGGTTGCGCGCTCATCGCCTTGGCATAGCGCCACGATGCAGCGCCCCATATCCGTCCCTAGCGCAGGGTCGAGTGCGTCCTTGCCGGTGTGGCCCGTCATGCGCTCACGGGCTGTCATGGCTGTCATGCGGGCATCATCCTTCGGCTGGTTGGTGTGGGTTCGGTCGCGGCCTGATGGCGGCTGCGGCACTGAGGCACCGCCTGCCAAGGCAATGGCTCTCTTTCGGGCGCGTCTTGTTTTGCTGGTCATTGCGTCCCTCGTTTGTGTGGTGCCGCGCCTCGGGGGTGGAAGGTGCCCCTCTGCGCGGTCTTGCGGGGTTATGGATAACCAGTCCGGTACTTCCGCATGATCCGCTGCCATTTCCCCGGCAGTCAGGGGATGGGGTCTTGTGTGATGCGGGCTACCTGCTCGGGGTCGGCAGCCATGGCGCGGATGGTTGCATGATCAATTTCGTTTTGATCCCGCGCGCCCGCCGCCGCTTCCAGCGCCCGTTTGACGGCTGCGGTGGTGGCTGCATCGGCTGTGTCCTCGCGGATGAACTCGGTTGTGTCAATAAGCGGTCTCGGTTTTTCCATGTCAGCCCCTCCCGGGCCATGTTGGGTGGTCATACCACCACCTCAAATTCAGTCCGGCAATGCTTGCACCGGCAATACAGGACGCCTTCCCATGCCGTGACCATGAGGCATGTATCATCGCTCTTGACGCGGGTGTGGCTGCATCTGGGGCATATGGTGCGGCTCCGGCCCGGTGATGGCGGCTTTACGCCAGCCCATTGCAGAGCCTCGGATTGAGCGGGGGTCATGTCATCCTGCCAGCATTTGGGAAAGCATATCGCCCGCGCCATCCTTGATGAAATCGGCCTTTGCTGCTGCCACGTTTTTGACCGCCTGCCGGTAGTATGAGCCTTTCAACTCCACACCGATACCTCTGCGCCCAAGGTATACCGGGCTGTAGACCTCAGACCCTACGCCCATAAATGGCGTGAACACGGTTTCGCCGGGGTTGGTGTAAAGTTCAACGCACCGATGAATAATGTCCAGCATCAGCGGGTGAACGTGTTTTACATCGTCAGGCTCGCGCGACTCGCCATCATCGACAACGGCGCGGGCGGGAAGTCCATCGCCGCACAGTTGTTTGTTGCTGGCGCGAATGTCCATCCATGCGCTTGAGGCATACCGTCGCCAAACATTGTGCGAAAAGCGGTTTTCCTTCTGGTCTCCAACGTGCCCCCGATATTGCATTGCTTCCTGCGGAATAGGGTCAGAACCAAAGTAGCGGTGAAAGCCCGTTGGATGCGTGACCGGCACTTGGTTGTCGCCACCCTTACGGAAAAACAGGATGTAATCGGCATTGGCGATGCTGGACCTCGAACTGTCCTCGCATATCGTCTGGTGGGCAAGACCCCGCACCATTGTGCGCAACCGAACGGCAAGAGGCTCGTTCCATTTCAGGCGGCGGCCCATGAACTTAAACCCGGCATCCTCGTGTATGCGAATGATGTTGCCCGGCAGGTCGTGGACCGTTCCCACGCTATCCTCGCCAATATCCATGCAGTGAACGGCGCTGATGCGTCCCGGTTTGGTTATCCGGTGAATATGCTGCACCAGAAACTTGTACTGGTCGTAAAACTGACCGTAGCTGGTGCAGTTCGACATATCGCGTTCGTCGCCGCTGTATTGGAAAAGCCCGGCGAACGGCGGCGAATAGACCGACATGTCAATGCTTGCGCTCGGCATTTCAGAAGTGAACTCGACGCAATCCCCGTTGTAGACTGCGTAATCGTTGGTGATGGTTTGGTTTGATACTGGCATGGTTTTTACTCCCTAAATCCAAGCCGGGAAGGTTACTTCCGTTGTGTCTGTGAAAATCCTGCGGTGTTTTTGCGCGGCCACCATATGCTCCATCATTTCGATAAACATTTTATCTGCGGCCTGCGCTTTCCGCTTGCGTGACTTGGCGACGTTGGAAAGCGAAGTAGTTCCGATCTGATGAACGGTGACCTCACTTTTTTGCCCAAAGCGCCAAAACCTGCGGACGGCCTGATAGTATTGTTCGTAGCTGTAGTCATCAAAATAGGTGCAGGCATTGCAGTGCTGCCAGTTCACACCAAGGGCTGCTATCTTGGGCTTGGTAACAAGATACTTGATCTGACCCAATTTGAAAGCGGCAAATTTTTCCTCTTTCACTTCGTCCTTATCGGCCCCTGACAGGTTCACGCCGCCCGGCAGGATTTCCGCAAGGTAATCGGCCTCTGCGTTGAAGTGGCACCACGCGACCCCGCTCTGATGTTGTGTCAGAAGTTCGGCGGCGACGTCGCATCTTTCCTTGATTGTGGCGCGGCGCTCTTCGCGCTCCTCGTTCAACCCCCGAACCGGCATGGCGAACAACTGACCGTCAAGTGGCTTACTGTCAACTTCATGGTGCAACTCGATCAGCTTTGGAAGTGTCCAGCCATCATCTGAAAACCCAAGGTCGGACGGACGGCGAATGGCTCGCGCCCATGATGCAACCCAACGCCAGAAGTGCGGCTCTGCATGTCCCTTGAACCGCCAAGGCTGTCCTGAGTGGGCCGGGTGCAATGTGTCATCGTTGGATTTGAAAAATGTCTCCAGCATGGTCATGTATGCCATGTCACCCAATGCTTCCGCACTTGTTCCTAGTTCGGTGTAATCGTTCGGGCTGGGGGTTGCGGTGTACATGCTGCGATATTTAACTTTCTTCATGAACTCTGTAATCGCGGCTTTGATTGCCCCGTCAAAGTTTTTGAGAATGCTGCTTTCGTCGCACACCACGCCGCCAAAGTCATCGGCGTTGAAATTCTGCAGCCGCTCGTAATTGGTGCAGATTATACCTTTGTTGGTGGGGAACTTTCCGTCTTGGGATCTGAAAGCCTCAATGCCGAACTTG
>Ga0105050_10009002_pt1 | contig 11317 bp, 13 predicted proteins | sample FRY01_FD_78088 | JGI IMG/M metagenome (GOLD analysis project Ga0105050, IMG submission 78088) | Freshwater microbial communities from Lake Fryxell liftoff mats and glacier meltwater in Antarctica - FRY-01 | ecosystem: Environmental > Aquatic > Freshwater > Ice > Glacier meltwater ... | reverse complement strand
TGGGACACGAGCTAGATCGCTTCACTCGGTCTAGTTTCTGGGATCGGGCACTTTCCCCAGTATCCACAAGCGTCAGCGATCTATTACTTGTTATCTACCTGTTCTTTTACTACCTGTAGGGAAAATCCTTAGAGGGCTCACCTGCGAAAACGTTGAGGGGGCGCGACAAAGTCCCCCCGTTTGCGCGACAAAGTCCCCCCGTTTTGAGCGTGAGGGGGCGCGACAAAGTCCCCCTGGATAACTTTGCTAGTCCACACCTGCGACTACATCCCCCCAGCGTGGTGCGACTACATCCCCCACTTTGGGGGCTAGGTTTGCCGGGCAAGCAAAAGCCCGCCTCACTCCGGTCAAGAAGCGGCGGGCTTTTGTAAAACAACGAGCAGGCGTAACGCTACGCGGCCACCCTTATCGGGTGCAAGCCGCCCCGCGAACGCCTGCCCTAAGTTCGAGAGGGGCCGCTGTGAGCGAGCCAACGATGGTCGGGCAGACAGATTTACTTGAATATGTCCGCACCGCTGACAGGGCAAAACTGGACCTAGCGGAACAGATCAAGCAGGTGGACCCCCGCAAAGCGGGTGCTGTTGGGTACGCCACAAGACTCTCAGCACAACTGAGCCTGCCCTACCGGAACCCCGGCGATGTGCCCGTGTGGACCCGCAGAAACGGCAACCTGAGCCTGACTGTCACCCCGGCCAACATTTACAACGATGCGGGCCTGGTCGAAAAGCGGCTCTACCCCTACGGGGCCTATCCGCGACTACTCATGGTGTGGATGGCAAGCAAGGTCCACGCCACCGAACAACGCACCCTGTCACTGGGATCAAGCATGGCCGAGTTGATGCGTGACCTCGAAATCCCCAGAGGCGGTAAGACCCGCACCGAGCTACGGGAGCAAATCAAACGACTCACCGGGGCAACCATCGAAGTCCACCGACGAACGAAGAACGATCACATTCATGGCGAGCGACTCGACACCTTCAAAGTCGCCAGCAGCCTGGAACTGTGGTGGTCAGCGCGTGACCCCGACGACGACCAGCTGCTTTCCTCAACCATCACCCTGTCCGAAGAGTTCTACAACTCGATCCTGTCCAACCCCCTTCCCGTGGATATGAGAGCTCTTGCCTACCTACGGAGGCAGGGAACAAGTGGCCTGCCCATCGATATCTACGTCTGGCTCGCTTACCGAATGCACAGCCTCAACCGAACCGGCAAAGACCAACACGTGAGCTGGAAGGCACTCCAACAGCAATTCGGCAACCAGTATCGTCGCGAGCGTGATTTTCGACCGAGATTCTTAGGTGCTCTGCCCAAAGTTTTAGCGGCCTACCCGTGGGCGCGCGAAGGTGTCAAAGTGACCGACAATGGGCTACTGCTGTCCCCGACCCGCACTCCAGTCCTTGCAAAAGGACGAATCTGACTGCCTAGTCAGCGGCCCCATTACCGAACCTGAGTTCAGGGGCCGGGTTTGTGAGTGGCTCATAGTGAGCGGAACGGCTGGGAGTGGTGTTCTAGAGCTCACGGTTTTGATGTGTGCCGTGATGGTGCGATAATCACAGTATGGATAACGACCCCACCACTGCCGCAGAGTTCGCTGCTGCCGCAGCTGAACGTTCCGGCCTGGTTGATCGGCTCAACGAAGGAAGCATCGATGCCTTCGTTGAATACCTGGAGATTGCGCCCGGTGCAAAGGTGCAATCCATTCATGCCCGCCATCTCGCGTCTCAGTGAGTCAACGCAAGGTACTTCGGGCTGAAGCAAGCAAGATTGCTCTTGCTGGGTCGCCGTCTTGCGTCATTGCGGCCACAATCCACGTTTTCTACAGTGACGGATCAGTGGATGAACGCGACGTCACATTCGAACCTGACGGTCTCATGTATGAGGTATTTCAAGAGATGGTCGCAGGAATCGCCAAACTGAACCCGTAGCAACTTTTACACTGTTTAGGCCCCACGCTTGGGTAGCTGCCCCAGCCCGCCAAATCTTTGATCTTAAGTTCGGTCGTTGGGATTAGCTTTTCGTGGGTGGTGGGTCTGAGCCACGGTTGTAGTCGAGGCGGGTGTTGAGGTCGAGTTCGAAGGTTCCGTGCAGCGCAACGTTTGACCAGAACAGTGGCGTCATCGCACGCAGGTCGTGTTCGGTGAGTCGGTCCCGCCATTGCGGCTCGGTCAGGATGCGATCTACGAACCTGGTGTTGATCAGGGCGAGTGAGGATTGCAGCAGGTGTAACGCGAGCATGGAGATTTCCTGGGACTCGCGGTCGGAGCCGGGGAGTTCGGATTCTCGCCCGTATTGGATGGCAACGTTGGCGGAGTTCCACTGTTCCACGACTTGGAGCCCTTCATGGATTTCCTGACGCAGTTTGGGATCGGTGAGGTAGTCGGCGATGAAAGCTGTTCTTACGGCTCGCCCGAGTTCCTCGATCGCCAACAGTGTCGGGTGTTTGGGTCCTTTGGTGTTGAACCGGCGAAGGATTTGCTCGGTTTCGGCGGTGCCCAGTTGCAACGCCCTCGCGTATTTGATCATTTGGTCGTATTGCTGGGTGATCAGCTCCCAGTTGATCGCGCGGGTCAGGACTGGTTCAAGCCCGGGATAGGTTGCCCCCTCGGCGGGCCGGTAGAGGCGGGAGGCACCGATGTTCTTCAGGCGGGGCAGCAGTTTGTAGCCGAGTAGATAGGTGAAGGCGAAGCCGACGACGCTGGCGCCGTGGGTGTCGGTGTAGTTAGCGGTGATCTGGGAGTCGACGTCGTCGCTGTGGCGGATCAGGCCTTCCATCATCGCCGCAACTTCCGAGGAGGAGCATTTTTTCAGCTGCGAGTAGACGCACACACTTTTGCGGTCGACGTGCCAGTAGATCATCACTCCTGGTCCGCCGTAGCGGGCGTGCCATTCGGTCATCAGGTTCGATTCCCAGGACCCGAATTTCTTGGAGTCGCTGGCGCACGCGGTACCGGTGCCCCACCAGCGTTCGTCACGGGCGCGCAGTGTTTCGTTGACCACGTCGGCGATAGCTCGGCGTAGCCCGTCACGCGTGACGTAGGTGCGGCGGGTGCCGCGTAGTTGTGCTTCGGTGACTCCATGATCACCTGCGTGGATGAGTCGTTTGATGCCGATGTTGGTGCCCAGGGCGAACAGGATCAGGAGCAGTCGTTTGCGCAGCTCTGCAGGGGTGATGTGCTCGCGGGTGGCGACGGTGGTGAATTCGGTGTGGAATCCGGTCAGCCAGTCCGCTTCCTTGAGCACGTCCAGCAGGCCCACCACGCCCCACCGGCGCACCACCTCATCTTTGATCGCGTCCAACTGCGTCGCGGCTTGTTGAGCGGGCAGCTTGGCCACGCTGATCCAGACCTGGTTCTTGCGGGTGCCGATCTTCACCCCGGCGCTGCCAGTGGGGAGTTCGCGCGCGAAGGCAGCCAAGGATTTTTCGAGGCGCTCGCGCAGGGTGGTGACGAACTCGGCTGGGTCGTGCGGCAACGCGATGGCGCTGTAATGCACATCGCGGTGCAGGTCAAAGTCCGGCGGAAGATCGGCCTCAGGATTGCGCCAGGTCTTGGCGCCTACGACCCAGATCTCGCGTCGCCGCAGCGCGTCACGCAGTGCACCGAGCACGCAAAGCTCGTAGGACACCCGCTCCACCCGATCACGCTCGTCGCGCACAGCTGCCCGCCATTGAGCCTTGACCACCCCATCGATCGGAACCCGCTCCGCTGGCTCGTAGTGGGTGAACCGTGCGCTGTGGTCCTTGTAGCGGCGCAGCAGGTCCAGTGCGTCCATCACCGGTCGGTAGGCAGTGTTGTTGCAGCGGAACTCCAGGGCGTTCAGTAGTTTGGGCAGCATGGTGCGGTAGTAGTGCGAATACGACCCGGTCAGCACGGTGCGCACTCGTGCTCGCCGCCGCGATTCGGTTGCCTTGGCCTCGGCAACGAGATCCCGCAGTGTCTGCTCGCCGACCGCTGGGTACACGACATCGCGTACCGGTTCGTCGGGCCGTTTCAAGGACACGTCGGCCAGGGTGAACAGCACGCTCTCTTTGTCACCGACTCTGCGGAACTCGGCGATCTGCTCGCGGTCGACTCGCCGTTCGGCTCTGGTGTTGATCGAGCGCACCAGATCGATGAACACTTCCACCAGTGAATCGGTGACCTCTGTCAACCGACACCAGCACAGGACCGCCAGTAACGTCAGGACCACCGGTGGCTGATGATCGCGGTGCAGTGTTGACGGATATTCCGCTGTCGCCCGAGCCCGCCATCTGGTGATGCGCATGTCTGCCACGTCGGTGAACAACTCCGGAGGCAAACCGATCGATCGGACCCGGTTCAGCTTTGTCACCTCCGCCAGCAGAGTGTCCAATCCCAGCTTCCCGGGATCAGCTCTCAGCTCAGTGAAGAAGCTGCGCTCGTCGACGGATTCGGGATCGCCGGTGGCCGCGATGATGCTCCACAGCGACTGAACGACGTCGGCGGAAAGCCGGGAGATCGTCTGGTCGCAGAACCGTTCGTCGGCTATGCGGTTCGCTGACCCAATGATGCGTTCCATCCGCCCTGGCGGTTCAACCTTTTGGGTCCTGGCACGCGCAACCACGGCCTCACGCTGACGTTCTTCGTTGAGCTCACTGGGGCAGACCTCCATAGCCAGCCAGCGGATCATTTCTTCTTCGTCAGCACGGGAAAAGACTCTGAAGCCCAGCGCCTGTCGTATCGCGGTGCGGTGCCGTTCTGCGCTGCGACCGACAACATCAAAGTCCAGCTGCTGGTCTGGGTCGGTCCCGAGCTGCCGCGCGACGAAGTCAACCGCCGTCGGTGGGACCTCGCGTCGATGGTGGGGAAATCGGCCCTCGATCTCGAAGAATTTGAGCATTAGGGCAAAACCAAGACGGCTTCCGCCGTGGACCCGAGCCAACAGGTCCTCGTCGGCTTCAAGCAATGTCCACGAGGCAATCAGGTCATCAAGTTCCCACTCACGCATCACCTGAACACCTTGCCAGCACCGCGCGGCCGCAATAGTGGGGCAATCGTGTAAGGCCGCCACCACCGTTACGCTGGTAACGACGAGATAGGAGCACATATGTACAGGTGGGTGCGTTATGAAGCACCGGTCATGGTGTGTGTCGCCATCGATGACGACGAAGCACGCGTCGTCAATGTGGTCATCGGTCAGGAACCCCAGGACATCCAGTTGGCCCGCTCCTTCGACCGGCGACCTCTCGTCTACGACGAGAGCATGGAACTACTCGACGCCGACGACCCGACCGCCGCCGAAGCGCTTAGCGAAGCCGAAGACCGGCAATGGACACCAGAGCCGGAATGGGAATCCGGTCCCGACCCGTTGCGCTTCCCCGGCCTCTACGACCCCGTCGAAACTATGGATGAATACGGCGAGAACGAAACCGACAACATCGGTCCCGTCGATCACCTCGACAGTGCTCAGGCAAGCCGACCCAACTGAGTGGCACGACACCGTTTGCAGCCCAGCGGCATGAACGAGCCGCGACGGTGGTCTATCGGAAACGGTCGTCTGCGATAGACGTTCGGCGCGCGAACAGTCAACCTGGGACTACGAGGGCTGCACCACAACAAAACCCGCCACGCAATCAACGCCACGCAACACAATTCACCCCATGAGTATCGATAGAGTCCTCACCTTGTGGGACACAACATCGGTTACGCCCGGATCAGCACAGCAGACCAAGACCCCCAGCTCCAACTCGACGCCCTCGCACTTGAGAACTGTCTGAAGGTCTACAGCGACATCGCCACCGGCACAAAAGCCGACCGCCCGCAGTGGAACGCCTGCCTGAACGACCTGCGTCCCGGAGACACGCTGATCATCTGGAAGATCGATCGACTTGGGCGCAACCTGCGCGACCTCATCGATATCGTCACCACGCTGCAAGCACGCGACGTGGCAGTCCGGTCTTTGACAAATGGAATTGTGGACACCACTACAGCGCACGGCAAACTCGTCTTCGGCATGTTCGCTCTGATGGCCGAGTACGAAGCCGCCCTGATCCGCGAACGCACCCAAGCCGGGCTGATCGCGGCCCGGGCGCGAGGCCGCACAGGCGGACGCAAACCGAAGATGACAACCGAACTGATCGAACGAGCACAACGGATGTACGACTCAAATCAACTCACCATGGCCGAGATCGCCCAATCATTCAACGTCACCCCGATGACGATCTACCGCAACATCCACACCGACCAACCGGACAAGAGAAAGAAACAGCGAGCCCCAGCATTGAGCGGGGAATCGCCGTGAGCGCGCCCGACCTGGACGTCGCCAGAGTTCGCCGATTCGCCGAGACCAGAGTTCCTGAACACGCCCGACACCAGGTGCGAATGGAAGCCACCGTGCGGGGCAACAGCGTGACGCTAGCCGAGCGACGGATTCCGTGGCATGAAGACTTCGGCCCCGAGTGGTCCACCCACCCAGTAGCCCAACTGCGCTGGAGCCCGCAGTTGAAAACCTGGGGGCTGTACTGGCGCGACCGCAACACCCGCTGGCATGCCTACCCAGACTGCGAGCCAACCCCAGACCTGGTCCGACTCCTCGATGAGATCGACACCGACCCGCTGCACGTCTTCTGGGGCTAGCATCCCGGCCAAAACGGCGGACCAACTCAGTATTGCTATTCAAGATCAAAGATTTGGCGGGCTGGGACAGCTACCCAAGCGTGGGGCCCTCCAGGGGGATCGAAGGGGGCCAAAGGCCCCCTCGCCAGCCTCGTTACAACCAACGGCAACGCCGAGCAGTTGTATAACGAGTAGGCTGGCTCACGCACTTCACGTCTTTCTATCTTGAACATACCCGCACCACACGACGCTGGCTACAGACAATCAAAAATCCGCTGAGAACGGTCTCAGCCATCCACCGCAACCAGCCGCCTACCCCAGCCCGGTAGCCACGTTAAGCGAAACGGACCCCGGCAACGAACCGCCCTATCCGTCAGCTACTCGTACTAGAAGTACGTTGAAGCTGTATCCCCAGAATCCACAGAAACCACGTGATTACTACAGGTAATTACTATAGGAAGTTCTTAACTACAGGGGGACCTGAATACGTAGGCTCTGACCTGCGAAAACGCGGATAGGGCGTCAGTAGATGTACACACCTAGCGTCAGTAGATGTACACACTTCACGCTCAAAGGGGCGTCAGTAGATGTACGTGGATAACTTCTCCTTCCCACAGCTTCGGCGTGGGGGCAATCCACAGCCTGACCTCCTGACTAGCTTGTAGCTCGTGACTGACAAGTACCCACCCTTGATTAGCGGCCAGCAGCTTGAGTTGCTGGCCAAAGCTGTCGAGATTGAACAAGCCGACGCTAAGGCGGTCGGCATGGTGGGGTACCAAGCCCGACTATGGGCCCAACTCTCTCTGCCGTACCGGAATCCGGGCAAAGACCTGCTCTATTGGGAGCGCCGTAACGGTGATCTGTCCCTGACGTTGCGACCAGGGCTGGTGCGCGCGGCAGATGGCTCGCAGGAGCCCATCTATCCGTTTGGCGTCGTCCCCCGCCTGCTGCTTATTTGGATGGCCACAGAGGCTGTCAGATTAGGTGAGCCAGAACTATCGCTAGGCCCTAACCTTGCTAGTTTCCTGAAGGGGATAGGTCTTCCCCATCGAGGTGGAGCCACGGTTAACCGCTTGAGGAGTCAGGTACAGAGCCTGGCGAAGTGTTCACTGATCGTTGAAGATGTGCGCCCAACCTCATTAGTCGGTGAGTCGTTCCAGTTCGTCGATTCATGGCAACTGTGGTGGACCCCGCGCGATGGTGACGATGAGGTTCTATGGCCGTCCACGATCACGCTTTCTGAGAAGTACTTCCGATCTATTCAGGAATCGTCTGTACCGATTGACCTGCGGGCTCTAGCTGCTCTGCGCACACACGGCGGCGGTGGACTACCCATCGATATGTACACCTGGTTGGCTCACCGAATGTCGTATTTGCGGTGTTCGACGCTAGTGCCTTGGGCGGGTTTAGCGGCTCAGTTTGGCAGCCAGTACAAGGTTGAGCGCCAGTTCAAGGCGGAGCTACTTAAGGCGATGCCGAAGGTATTAGCTGTGTACCCGCAGGCCAAGGTGAAGCCAACCGCCCATGGACTTCTACTCAGTCCCTCGCCCACACCCGTAGGCCGTCGCTAGACACCGGCGTGGGGCGGTCAGGCGGTCATCGTCTGGTCGGTCATCGGTCCTCCCGATATTGGCGGGTGATTCTTGAATGTAGTCGAGGTTTCGCAAATACCGCTGTTACATGTAACAATGGTGGTATGTCAGTAAAAGATCGAGTGCAAGCGCATCGGGATCGTATGCGCGCTCAAGGAATGCGCCCGGTGCAAGTGTGGGTGCCGGATGTGCGCAGCGAGGAGTTCGCGGCCGAAGCTCGTCGCCAAAGCGCGCTTGTCGCTGCTGATTCCGCCACTTCCGATGACCAGGACTTTATCGAGGCTGTCTCGGTACCGTGGGAGTAAGCAGAGGCCAGCTGTGGACTGTGGCCGGTGGGGTGTACGCCTCCAAACCGCGGCCAGCGCTGATCGTGCAAGCTGACCACTTCGACGATCTGGATTCAGTGACCGTTATCCCTTTAACGACCACGTTTTTGGACGCGCCGCTGCTGCGGGTTCCGGTGGAGGCCACTGCCACGACCGGACTGACGCAGCCCAGCTACGCGATGATCGACAAACTGACCACGGTGCGGCGCGAGAACATTCATACCCACGTCGGGAACGTGTCGAGTGCGCCGCTGCTGGCTGTAGAACGAGCCCTGATCGTGTTCCTTGGCCTCGGCGAATAGTTTCCTAGCCCGCTACCAGAGCGCGGTTCACTGTGCGCCCGACCTCGATAGCTGCGCTTTGGTATCTATCTTTAGAACCGCACGACCTTCGGCGGGCTTCGGTGAAACACTCCTTAACTCTGATCTCCAGCAAGGGCATCGGCCGGGGTAGTGTTTATGAGGTGGATATGTTGAAGCCGGGGTCGCCTCAGAAAACGGATCGCAGAGTACGTTAAGCCGGGTGCAGTGGGCGTAGTTCCCTGAATTTGCCCGGTCGTATCTTGTTGTTGCGCCAGGTATAGTCGCCGGTGAGGTTGATGTGTTCCCAGCCAAGTGGTGACAGGTACTGGAACAGGTCGTCATCGAGAGTTGGGTCCTATTCCTTCATGGCGTTGGTCGCCCGGTCCAGATATACGGTGTTCCAGAGAACAATTGCGGCTGTCACAAGGATGAGGCCACTGGCCCGGTAGCGCTGCTGACGCATCCCACCAAAGGACGTCGCCAAAAACCTCGGAGTGTCCGTGCCAGCTCTCTACCGGTGGCTCCCCGCGTCAGCCCACCACCAGCAAACAAGCGAGCGAAGCCGAACGCACTCCGTCAAATCAGCCACCGCGACGGCTTAACGTACTCTGCGATCCGTTTTCTGAGGTGACCCCTCGTGTGGTGGCTGTCTCTTAGAAACATAAGGACGCTGACCGTCTGGCTCGTTACAGACGACGACAGCCCCGCCCAGACCTTCATTAGCTGTCGGAACGTTCACCACTGACAACCAGACCCGCGAGCCCAGACGCCACCTCCACACACCCAACGTGCAACGTCCCCACGAAAAAGATCAAAAGCAAAACCGAAATCTAAGCCGAAGCGCTACGTTATGTATCGGCTCACGGGTTTTGTGATACAATACGTTATGGCGTTGACGTGGTCGGACAGTTCGAACAAACATGAGATCGCCCGCGAAGATGCCATACACGCGATCGCTCACGCTCTGTACGTTGAACCGGAGTTCGACGAGTCGCGGGTTCCCAGTGGCGTCCGTCCGACGCTCTACATCGGGCCGCCGCGCGCGCTGGGTGGTCCGTTACTAGAAGTGATGGCCGAAGTGACGCCCCCGCGCGAGATTCACGTCTTTCACGTGATGCTCGCCAGGGCGAAGATGTTAGAGAGGATGCCGCAATGAGTAAGGACTACGAGGCCGCCGCCAAGTGGGCCGAAGATGAAATGGAAATCGACCCCGACTCTGCCACCGCATTGCACGGTGCCGACGCCGCAGCCCACGGGCGCGCGGCATTGGAGGCCGCGCTTGGCGGCCCGGATGAGGTCGAGCGCGCGATAACAGGACGGCCACCATTAGAGGCATCCGCACCAGCTGGGGAACGCTCGCGAATCCGACACGTCCGACTCGGGCCAGCACTAGATGCACGCCTGGATGCAGCAGCAACCGACACAGTCACCCAAGCGAGCGCAATCATCCGCGACGCACTTGACCGGTACCTGCCCAATGCGTAGGACCGCCTAGCCTCAAGCCGCTTCTCTGCGTCGGCTCGCCCGGTAGCCGTGGCGGCTGAGAGTGAACTGGCACTGGTCCCGGTAGAAGGCCTCCCAGTAGCTTCCAGCGCAAAACCAACGATTAGCCCAGGAGGCCAAGCAAATCGGGCTTCAAATAGCGATCGTTTTCAGCCGAACGTGGCCCGTGGTCCCGGGTTGAGGGGTGACATTCCTTGAAAAGCTCGTTCAACCACGCGTGTTGCGCAACCCTTGTTTGCTATTCCTGGCGCGAAGTTCCTGATATCAAAACCGCCAAAAATCAGTAGCTATTTACACTCCAGGCGCGCTACCCGAAGAGGCTCAGGCCGCCCAACGATTAGGGGCAGGGCCCCTAATCGTTGATTTTGCGCTGGAAGCTACTGGCAGGCCTTTATGGACGCCTGGCGGTAGTCCTCAGTCGATGTAGGAACCGGTCGGGCAAATACGACAGCGAACGCTGCGAAAAACCCGCCATATCGAACTAACAATTACACGCCATTTCGAACTAACAGTTACAGTCTTAGCGTCCGAGCGCGACAACTAGTTGAGAACGAGTACGCCTGGCCGCGTGACGATTACGTACACCTCGAGTTGGCCCAGTACTCGGGAACGTGCCACCAACCGCAACCAACCGCGGGCGGTATCCCTTGAATCCGCCGTCGGATCCTGCGCCACTACTAGCCCAAACCCTGACAGCGCATAGTTTAATAGTTAGTGTTTGACTAGCTATTTATTAGTGGTATGGTCTTTTTGGAAGGTTCGGGTTATCGAGGGAAGCGGGTTTGTGATGGAGATGTGTCGGTGGCCTGGGTGTGAGCGCCCGGTTGTTCAGCGTTCGGGGCCGGGGCGGCCCCCGGTGTATTGCTCACTGCCTGAACACACTGCTGGGGCTGCTCAAGCACGGGAACGTACGGCAGTAACCAAAACCCGGGTCCGGGCGGCGTCGGCGGTGGCTGTGTTGTCTGAGGATTTACCGGCCGAGGGCCGGGTGCGTCTGGTTGTGGCCCGGTGGGCCGAATCAG
>Ga0105050_10008999_pt1 | contig 11320 bp, 10 predicted proteins | sample FRY01_FD_78088 | JGI IMG/M metagenome (GOLD analysis project Ga0105050, IMG submission 78088) | Freshwater microbial communities from Lake Fryxell liftoff mats and glacier meltwater in Antarctica - FRY-01 | ecosystem: Environmental > Aquatic > Freshwater > Ice > Glacier meltwater ... | reverse complement strand
CCCATTAAAATGATAACCCAATAGCTTTCAGATATTCCCATTCCATTCCATCCTGTTGAGTTTAACCAGGCACTGATATTGGCAATACTTGCAATACATATCCACGCAAAATAAATACTCAGAGGGAATTGTGTGAATATTTTTGTCGGGAATGATCGATCAGGATTTGAAATATGGGCTTTAATACTGATTTTAATGAGAGTGAACAGCTGGATCAAAATCAAAATGACTGATATTAATAGTTGCTCATTTACCCACGCAATCAGCCAAAACCCTGTAGCGATATTGTTCAGGGCAAATAGCCATCCAATATTCTGGGTATCCTGATTGGTTTGGCAACTTGAGGTTTTCGCAAATGCTTTATAGAGATGGAAGACACAAAATGCAATCAGAGAAATATAAATGAGTCCCCAAATAGCAAACGTAATCCCAGCCGGAGCAAAAACAGTATCATATCTTGCCGAGACTTGACCAACATCCTGAGAAGAAAAAGATTTTACCTGAACGAAGTATGAAATGAGCAATTGAAAACCTAGGGTTATAAAATTCAGTATCGCCAATAATCTTGTTTTCATAGTGTTTAGATTAATAAATATTTGTTCAGAAGAGAATTTTTAACCTGATAAAAATGACCTGATAGTTTAAATTTAACTCAGGAGTTAAATTCAATGAGGCTGACAATTTGTGTAAGATAGTGTTCATCGGTTTCATCAAAGCTATTTAATTCTGAACTGTCAACATCCAGAACACCGATTACATTTCCATTTCTGAGTATTGGTATCACAATTTCAGACTTTGAGGCAGCGCTGCAGGCTATATGTCCCGGAAATGCCTCAACATTAGGAACGATCATGGTTTGTGCCTGCTCCCATGAAGCACCGCAAACCCCCTTTCCCTTTTGAATTCTGGTGCAAGCAACCGGTCCCTGAAATGGGCCTAAAACCAGTTCTCCTTTTTTTACCATGTAAAAACCAACCCAAAAGAAGTTAAACTGTTCTTTCAGGGCAGCACATACATTAGCCATATTAGCAATCTCATAATTTTCACCTTCAAGTAAAGCAGAAATCTGAGGTAACAATGATTGATATTGATCCTTCCTGGTACCTGCAACAATTTTTAAATCTTCAGCCATTGAACAAAATTACCATTCAAAAATCATTCAACACCATTTTCAAAATAAAAAACTAAAAAATAACAATAATCGTATTTAATCTCGCTTAAAAGAATAATTGAACAGTTCCTGTTCCTGGGATTTTTTTTGGCTGATTATGCGAATAAACTTCCAGAAAATCCTCAAAAAGAATACAGTTAGATAAATTACCTTTGAGACCTGAAATATAAATCGTTAAGAGCAATTATGTTAGTTTCAATAAGTATTGTACGGTACAGGACATTATTCATTCCATTGGCAGTTCTTGCAATGGCGATTCACCGTATCCCTCTTTCATTAAATAAAGCCTGTACTTTCTGGAAGTTGATGGGATGTGGCAAAAATGGTTCATTTGATCTCACACCCGACTGGCAGCAGTGGGCGCTAATGGCAGTTTGGACCTCTGAGGAGGACTTTACCAACTTTAATAAAAACTCATTTATCTCTTGGTGGTGGAAAAGGTTTACAAAAGAACAATGGACACTCTTAAGTGTTCCTTTAGCAAGTCATGGTAAATGGGATGGGATAGATCCATTTAAAATGGATAGTTATGAAGTAAATTATAAGGGACCAGTTGCAGTTTTAACAAGAGCTACTATACGGCTGAATAAGTTAAGCCAATTCTGGGGCAATGTAGAGCCGGTTGCAGAAATAATGAAAAAGGCACCAGGCTTTATCACTTCAGTTGGGATTGGAGAAGCACCATTCTTTAGACAGGCTACCCTTTCAGTTTGGAGAAATGTGGATAGCATGAAAGCATTCGCATACGGCTCAGCTGAGCATGCTGAAGTAATCCGAAAAACAAGAAAGCTGGATTGGTATAGTGAAGAACTATTTGCCAGATTCCGTTTGCTATCCGGAAGAGGAAGCAATAAAGGGATAGACCCGATCAAAGAAATTCAACCAGATTTAACCAAGACTACGCAATGAGAATAATAGCAGAACTGCCACATCCGGATTGTAAGATCACCATATTCTCAATGAATCAAAAATTCATTATCAAACTTGAAAAGGGGATCTTTGAACAAAACTATAAAATATCAGAGCTTGATATTCCCGAAGGAGTGAACGGAGTTTTTCAGTTACTCGATTCAGAGTTTATTAAATCAGCAACTGAACGCTTTAATCAAATGAGGAGTGATTTTAATCAAGCCTACAAAAGATATGACAATAATATATAATAACTAACTGATATACAGAAATTTAAACACTTAAACAGAATTATATTTGGTTAAAACGACAATATTTCTGCAAGAAACTTCTATTTATATGAATATTTAATTCATATAATTTTAATTAAGTAATTGATATATAAATATTTACAATATTACACAAAATATTATTTTGTTATTTAAAGATGCCAAATTTCTGAGAGGTTTGGCGTTTTCTATATATTTAAATACATTTTAAAAGCTAAGATTTATTTTCCTATTTTTGTAACATGAAACATATCAACTCAACCCGTTTTATAGTAATAACACTTCTTATAATTGCTGCTGGCCTTACCAGAGCACTACCCTACTTGATTCCACATATCTGGAACTTTACAGCAATTGGAGCTCTGGCAATATTTGGAGGTGCTCAGTTCAATGATAAAAGGCTGGCATTCATTATACCCATATCAGCTATGGCAGTTTCTGACCTCTTCATTGGAAATGGGTTTAGCTTAGCTGTCTATACAGGCTTCGTTGCCATGGTGGGATGCGGGTTCCTGATCAGGAATAAGGTAAACACGACAAATGTAATTTTAGCATCATTCATCAGTGCATCGGTTTTCTTCCTGATCACTAATTTTGCTTTTTTATATCCGGCTACAATGTATCCGCATAATGTTTCAGGCATCCTGACTTCTTATGCTGCAGGCCTTCCGTTCTTTAGAAATATGCTAATCGGAAATATGGTATTCTCATCAGTCTTATTTGGGAGTTTTTATCTTTTATCTAAAAGGTATCCTGTTTTGGAAAAAGTTTAGACCTGATTTTTAGTGATTTCCGGCTGAATCTCTGGCCGGATTTTTTTTTGATCCTTCCGGAAAGTCTTCGAATAGAGCAATCCAAATATATCTTCATTTGGGGCTCAGATTTTTCACCTGTTCTCTGATGCTTACAAAGGCTTATTTTACACGGGCTTCTATTTGCGCTTTTTTACCATCAGCAGTAACTTCTCCGTGAGTTTTCAAATTGAATTCTTTTAAAATATCCTTAACAAAGACATCAGGAGATAAACTTTCTATAATAGCCCACTCTTCTTCATGGAAAATTTTTATTTCCACCTTTCGTCCGTATTTTTTTTGAATCTCAGGAAAATGTTTAACGAATGGCCATAGATGTAAGAAAGCTTTCTCCAAGTTAACAGGAGCCCAACAAAGTTGAGGGTTCCAGAAGCCTGTCTTTGCCAGTTCCTCACCGGCGATGCCGCATATTTTACTGGTTCCTTTTCTTGTACTTGAAACCACCACACATTTATGCTTCCATGCACGCGAATTGATCATTTGTCCGCCCGGAAAAGCTGAAGGGAAGAAAATGATCTCAGCACCCTGTTTCTGGTACATCTCCCATCCATCATCCCACAATACATCAAAACAAATCTGAACTCCTATTTTCCCAAAATCCGTTTGAATAACGGGTTGAAATAAAGGTCCGGGCATAGTTCCATCCTTTATCTCATCTTCTGTAGGATGAATTTTATGGTAAGCTCCAATACGTTTCCCCTGCCGGTCGATCACGATAGCCGAGTTATAATACATGCCGTTACCTGCAGGGGTATCAACAGCACAAATAGTATAGCACTTGTTTTTTTTGGAGAAATCGGAAAACTGTTTTAACACTTCTTCTGATTTAGTTATCCTTTGTTCTGTACTGAGCCTAGCCTCGATTTTAGTATTAGCAATGTAGAAACTTTCAGGGAGGCAAATCACATCGGGGACAAAGGGTTCGACACCACGTAGATATTCCATCACGCTTTTTACCATAGTTTCCGTTGAATCTGTGAAGAGTCTTTCCTGTGAAAAACTTGCAATCCAAACCTCCCTAGGAAGTTTTTCTACTGGGTTTTCTGGAGAATATGATGGATTATCCATCCCGAATGATTCAGCCAAGCCCATGGTACCAATAGATGCCAATCCGGCAGTTAATGCCGATTTTTGTAAAAAATTACGTCTCGAGTTTGAATTCATTTTCATCAGTATATAATTGTTTTTAATCCCTCAGGTGTGGGATTAATCTTGCATGAGCTTATATTTATTTTTTGGGTGAGTGGTAAAGGTTTCATATCAACAAATTTTAATCTGGTTTAATTCAAACTCTTTCCCGAAAGTAAATATAAAGCTAATCTCCAAGATAATTTTTAAGCTATATCGCTCAAAACTAAACAAAACCGGTTTCTTTAGGGCGAAACCACGAGCTAGCTCTAAGGTATCTATGGTGCGTAATGAAAGTGGCTTATATCGTATAATGGCTTATTGATTTAACAACCGCTCTACCAATACAGGAACACCATTAACAGCGCTTTCAGGGATCATTTCTATATTACTTGCAGATATCTTCAGAGCCTTGGGATCTATCAGAAATTTCTGCGCTTTCGCCGGTACCAGATCAATGAGTCCTGCTGCCGGGTAAACCTGCAATGAAGTACCTATAACTATGAATATATCAGCACCAGAGCATATTTCAGCAGCTTTTTCAATCATTGGAACAGGTTCACCGAACCAGACTACATGTGGACGCAACTGAGATCCTAATTCACAGAAGTCTCCCTTCTTTAATTCCCATCCGAAAATATCATAGACGAGTGCCGGATTTTTATCTGACTGAGATTTAGTGATTACTCCATGGAGATGGAGTACATTCGAGGACCTCGCCCGTTCGTGCAGATCATCTATATTTTGTGTAATTATTGTTACCTCATACTTTTCTTCGAGTTTAACCAAAGCGTAATGAGCGGCATTCGGCATGGCTTTAAGTACTGATTTACGGCGCTCATTATAAAACTGTTGTACCATATCCTGATTTCGATGCCATGCTTCTGGAGTTGCCACATCATATACATTATATCCTTCCCACAATCCTCCGGCATCTCTGAAAGTATTTAAACCACTGTCAGCGGATATTCCTGCACCTGTTAAGACAACCAGTTTTTTCATTTTCATTATCAAAGGATATCTATAAATAAAAATCCATCTTCATGGTCCATCTTTTTAGTTTTGATCATTAGTGGCTTATATAAAAGCTCTCCCGTTTGGTAAGGTATTGCTTCTCTATATATTGGACCGGCATAGCAAAAAGTATGAAATTCGCCATTTTCTCCGCATGGATCAACTTTTTCAGGAAGTTGTTTCAGGAATTGTTCATCAATCTGCCTCCCTATCCATGAATTATCCAATGATTTTAAACTGATACAACAGGTAATTGTACGGAAACCTAGTTCAAGAAATTCTTTTATTAGTTGCTTAGTGCGGATTTTCCATAAGGGAAAGTAGGCCTTTAAACCAATCTGATCCAATAAATTCTCCCGGTATAAACGCAGGTCATCTAAAAAGATGTCACCAAAAATAACAGTATCAATTCCTTTTTCCTTTAAATTCAGGCATACTTTCAGAAATTTTTCTTCATACAAATTATTGTCAGGTTCGTTTGGAACCCACATTTTAATAATAGGAATTCCCAATTGCACAACCTGCCTGTCGAGTATAGTTTCAGAAATACCATGCATAGAGATACGCTGATATTTCTCATTCAGCGTAGTTATAATTGCAATCAATTCAATACCAGGGTCTTGTTGAACTTTATGCAGAGCCATTGCCGAATCTTTCCCCCCACTCCAGAATAAAACTGCCTTCTTCATGAAAATCTGATTTAAAACAAAAATAGCGATGAATTTGCATCCATCGCTATTTATTATTTGGTTTGTCTATTTATCTGATATCCAATCTTAAACCAGCATTAAAATTGGTTCCTTTAGTTTGATAACCAGCGAATTCGACATATTTCTCATCCAATACATTTTTAATATCTGCAAACAAGGTAAGCCTAGCAGAAGCTTTGTACTGAGCATAAACATCAAGAACATTAAATGAGCCTAGTTCTGCCTCTACGGTTTTAAAGGTTTTTCCATCAAAATATTTGTCTCTGCGGTCACCTGTAAACTTATAAATCAAATTAAAACTGAGAGTTTTACTTAATTCAAGACCTGCATTCAATCCGAAAGAATTCTTCGGCCTCCTGAAGAGATTAAATGATGTACCTGCCGGAGTAGTCACCTCTCCATCAACATAAGCGTAAAAGGCATTCAAATTCAGTAAATTATTGGGTTTGTAACTTAGTTCTATTTCGTATCCTTTATCATTCTGTTTGTTTTGGTTTATATAACCAAATTTACCCGCAGAAACCTGACCGAAATCAATTACATTTTCAATATCCCTCTTAAAATAAGAGAGGGAGAGATTAAATTGCGCCGTAAAATTCAGATCAAAACCTGCTTCATAAGTACGGGATGTTTCGGGGCTGAGGGCTAAATTTCCGTATTCTGAGAACAGCTGATAAAGAGAAGGCACCCTGTAAGCAGATGAAAGGTTGGCATATAGTTTATATCGGTCGGCAATCAGGTAAGAAGGGTTCAATGTATAGGTAAAATTACTACCATACTCACTGTGATCATTAAATCGCCCGCCTATTTCTGCCTGAAAGCCCATTTTAGACTTAATAAAAAGAGAGCTAAAGAGACTTTTAATATTATTATCCGCAAATAACCTAGAACTGAATGGATTCTTCTGATCTGTACTCAGATTCCTGTAAGAAATACCACTTGCTATATCAATAAAATTATTAAAAGCATAATTAAGGTTACTTTCTAGATGAGTAATATTCCCTGTATTATAGGTAAGTGAACCCTGATTGTTATATTTATTGTTCAGGTTATTCTGGCTTAGATTGAAATTGAGAACGGCTTTATTTAAATGTAGCTTCCCACCAATTCCTGCCAAAAATGAAGTTTTGCTATAGGTATAGTCCTTTGCATCATTAAATGCACCATTATCCAAATCGGCGGCATTATTGTTAGCCTGGAAATTCCCTCTGAGTAAAAACTTTTCATTGACCTGATGGCCCAAGTTAAACATCATAGATTTCTGATGGAAACCATCCTTGTCAAAGCCAGGTTCACCATTTGCAGGTATTGCTGAAGAGAAATTCTTTGAATCCAGATTCGAAGCATTAAATGAAACAGAAGTGTTTTCGATTTGTCCGCTCAAACCCAAAACCTGTTTATAAGTCCCGTAACTACCACCTGTAGTAAGGAGATTTGCTGCTAATTTTCCACTGCCTTTTCTAGTAATAATATTAATAACGCCCGCTACTGCGTCAGAGCCATATAAAGTAGAATTCCCTCCTTTTAAAATTTCGATGCGCTCAATATTTTCAATCGAAATGGCTGAAATATTGTATTCACCGGATATTTCTGATGCGTCATTTACAGGAATACCATCAATCAGTATTAGTGTATTAGCAGCACTTGCCCCACGGAGGTAAACGGCCTTAATATCTGCAGGATTCCCTCCATTCCCTCCTATTGTTAAACCTGCTACATTATTTAACAATTCGGGCAAGGTTCTGCCCTGGCTTTTTGAAATAGTTTCTGCAGTGATTACCCGAACCACTTTACCTATTTCCGACAATTTTTTGGGCGACCTACTGGCGATTACCACCACTTCATCGAGATTTGACGCAGGTCTTTCCTGTGCCAATGTACTGCTGCTTAGCAATACCAGTTGTGCAAGTCCTAGACTTACTCCAACGTAAAGTTTTTTTGTTTTCATTTTGTTGTGAGTTTTTGGCCCACAGCAAACAGATAATGAAGGAATACCAGAAATGGAGCTATTCTCTCGAATAGTCCTTCTCCAAGCTTCAATCCCCGAAAGCTATGAATTATTATGCAGAGGCAGGTCTTCTGACTTACTCCCGGTTTATCCTGCCTTCCCATCCGCTTGAGGCGAAAAGTGGCTTTATTATGGATACCGTTATGGAGAACACAGCAGCGGGACTGTCCGGGATTCTAACCCGGTTCCCTTTTAATTCCGATTTTTAATTCGGAAACCTAAAGCGTTGTAAAATTAGAATAAGTTCAAACAAATCCAAATGAATTTTATGAAGAATGTTCTGTTTTTAGGCTTATTAATTACCTTTAGATATAAAGATTAAATGTAAACGATTGAATATCAAACTATGGCGGGTCATGTTAATCAGTGAACTATTTAAGCAGAAAAAAACGAAATCGACGATTTTAAGATTATTTAATAATTACTAGTTTAAATGGCCTTAAAATTGTAATGAAAACATTATGAATTAATTTATGAAGGAATTACCGCTTACCGTTAAACGATCAATAGAATTAATGGGTATTTGCCTGTTAGGCTTTATCCTGGCTTATGGCCAGCAGATTATTATGCCTGTAATTCTTGCATTTTTTCTAAGTATAGTTCTGCTTCCGGTTTATAGATTCCTAAGATCAAAAAGAGTACCTGAATTTTTGTCGATCCTCTTACCTATATTACTAGGTGCGATTTTAATTGCTCTTGTGATCTGGTTCTTCACCGGACAAGTGAATAGCCTGATGGCTGAATTTCCAAAAATCCGAAAAAACATTTCAATGCATTTAGGTCACTTGAGTGGATGGATTAACCAAAAAACTAATTTTTCAACTTCTGAACAGCTAAAATTTATAAATGAACAAAGCAATAAAGTTCTTGCCAATGCCGGAACTATTATGGGTGGTGCTGCAAACTCAATCACCAATATTTTAATTTACATTGGCCTTGTACCCATTTACATCTATTTATTCCTTTCCTATAAAAATCTGCTCATACGATTTGTATTTGTATGGTTTGCAGAAGCAGAGCATAAAAAAGTTGAGGAAGTAATGAAAGAGACCGAAGGGATAATCAAGGGTTATCTAATCGGTCTGATGATCCAAATCAGTTATATCATTATTCTCTTGGGTGGACTATTATTACTTTTTGGCATAAAGCATGCGCTGTTAATAGGTGTGATCTTCGCCATATTAAACCTTATTCCGTACATAGGTGCGCTGATAGGAAATATTATCGGTGTACTCCTTACACTAACCAATTCACAGGAAATATTACCTGTATTTATTGTTTTGGGAGTGATTGCAGCAGTTCAGTTTCTTGATAATAACATTTTAATGCCCAGAATTGTAGGTTCAAAAGTAAGAATAAATGCATTTGCAGCAATAATTGGTGTATTTGTTTCAGGAAGTCTTGCAGGTTTTACAGGCATGTTCCTAGCTCTGCCAATGATCGCAATTTTGAAAGTAATTTTTGACCGTTCTGAAATGTTTAAGCCCTGGGGGATTCTCCTTGGTGATGAAGTAATAGTAAAAAAACCGCTTAAGTTTCCAAAATTAATGGTTAGAAAAAAGAAGGAAGAAACAGAAGTTTAAACAAAATGATGAACCAAGTTAGGGTTAAATAGGCTCAAAACATTCAGATAATCCGTGTTTGAAAATGTTCTTCAATACCCAAACCAAATAAAGCAAAATCATATTTGACGGGGTCAAGCGGATCAAATTTGCGAAGGTTCTCGGTAAGTTCGCTTGCAGTTATCCAATCCACCTGCTTGCGGCTGATTAGCTTTAACTTTCTGGCAACACGTTCAACATGAATGTCTGTTGGACAGATCAAATCTGAAGGAATAATACTGTTCCATATCCCAAAATCAACACCACGATCATCCTTTCGAACCATCCAGCGCAAAAACATATTCAGTCGTTTACATGTTGATTTTTGTGAAGGAGAACTGATATGCTTTTTAGTACGTGTTGGATAGTCAGGCATTGAGAAAAAATAGGCCCTGAATGAATTAAGGACATTTTCTATAACAGATTCTTGTTTTATATATCTTTGTTCGCCCAAGTAACAAGGTGCAGAAGCAATTTCAGTGTACTCTTTAAATTGCTCTATTTCTTCAAAAAAATCTTCACGGAAAGTATTCGGTCTTGAAATAAAAAAGGCGGTTTCCAATGTATCAGACCTTGAATAGTGCTGTCTAAAAAACTCAACAAAATACAAAGTATCCGTTTCATTAAAGGTACGGTGCTTAAAATTCACAAAACGTTTCAAATCATTTTCCTGATGATTTAAAATAAAATCATAGGGAGCACCGTCCATGAGACTAACGAGTTCTTTACACTTATTAATTATTGTTTTCCGCTGGCCCCAAGCCAGAATGGACGCCCAAAAACCCATAATCTCGATATCCTGTTTTTTGGTAAACAGATGAGGAATGCAGATCGGGTCGTTTTCTATAAAACCGGGTCGATTATACTGATCGAATTTGATATCCAGAAATTCTTTAAGATCCTGAAAAGTGTGAAACGAAGCCGGGTAATCTGCCATTTGTATTCTTCCTATCAGGAAAGTGCTTGTTTCAAATCATCAATTAAATCCTCTATATCCTCCACTCCCACACTTAAACGTAAAAGATTATCTGTTACTCCAACTTTATCTCGTTCTGCCTTAGGAATAGATCCATGTGTCATAGAAACCGGGTGATTAATGAGAGATTCAACACCGCCAAGAGATTCTGCCAATGAAAATACTTTAAAAGAGGAAGCTACTCTAAATGTCTCCTGCAAATCAGCCCCTTTCAGTGTTATAGAAATCATTCCGCCAAAATCACGCATTTGTTTTTTTGCAATATTATGGTTCGGATGATCGGTAAATCCAGGCCAGTATATTTTATCTACTTTAGGATGACTTTTCAAGTATTCTGCAATCAGTCGACCATTTTCACAATGAGCTTTCATGCGAAGATGTAGAGTTTTTAGACCCCTTAAAACCAGAAAACTATCCATCGGACCCGGTGTTGCACCACAAGCATTGTAGATAAACCAAAGGCGCTTATAAAGATCATCATCATTCAGCATTAATGCACCCATTACAACATCCGAATGTCCACCAAGGTATTTGGTGACAGAATGCATGACGATATCCGCACCTAAGTCAATTGGATTCTGAAGATAAGGAGATGCAAATGTATTGTCGACAGCCAGTAATATGTTATTTGCTTTTGCAATTTCAGCAACAGCCTCAATATCAACAATCTGCATGGTTGGATTGGTGGGTGTTTCGATCCAGATCAGTTTGGTATTCTGATT
>Ga0105050_10008995_pt1 | contig 11326 bp, 10 predicted proteins | sample FRY01_FD_78088 | JGI IMG/M metagenome (GOLD analysis project Ga0105050, IMG submission 78088) | Freshwater microbial communities from Lake Fryxell liftoff mats and glacier meltwater in Antarctica - FRY-01 | ecosystem: Environmental > Aquatic > Freshwater > Ice > Glacier meltwater ... | reverse complement strand
TGAATTGTGAATTGTGAAATGTCAATTTTTCAATTTTCCCTAATCCTCTTTCTTTGGGCGCCATTTCCTCGCCTTCCGGGTTCCGTTGCCTGCGCCAAAAGTACAAATCGCTGAGGCGCAAGCAACCAAGCCTACAGTCTAGGGGCGCATACATTTCTGATTTTACTTCCATTAGAATAATAAATTTGAATTTCTTTAATTTCATTAATAGATGTATTTAGTTTTATTTCATCAATAAATGGATTTAGGAAAACATTGAATTTCTGTTTATTAATATTAGCTAAAATACTTGAGTGAGGCACCGCAATTGGATCCTTTTGAAAGATAAGAATTGAAGGCAATTACACATAACTACCACCTATATAATTATGATATATAAATCCAATTGCTATGGGACCTTTAAACTAAGATGAATGCCATTTTTAAATGTAAGTTTTACTGGGTCTTGAGCAGAATAATTATTTACAAACTTATTTAGGTTTAAATAAACGAAACATAAATTTTATTGCTAGAAAGTTTAATTCTTCCAAAACCTGGCTCAGTATGTTTGTATTTGTAAATTCCTGATGAATTTCCAAAAGAACTGTATTTTTTATGATAAACATTTTTTACATTTGAATAACCTAAAGTTAAATTAAATTTTTCTTTAGTGCAATAGGTGTTGAAAATTTTAGAAGATTTTGGTGCTGGATATTCTTCCGCTATTAATTCGAGAGTTTTTTTAACATCATTTTTTCTATAAATATCGTAATAAGTGCAGTTATTGCTAAATATTTTAATCATTACATTAGCATCAGGGTATAATATTTTTTTTGCGGTTGAAATTGGCAAATACTCATGCGTTGTGCTATCGCTCAAAGCACCAAAACCACTTAAATCCCAATAAGCATTGCTACCATTATCAATAGGCGAAAGGCTAGCATTGGTATTACAATTTGAATAAACTAATTTGTCATAATTAGTAACAAAGTTATTTATTCCAACAACTTGATCATCAAAAATTTAAAAATTAATAACGATTGAAAAAGTATAGCGTATTTTCATTCTACAAAGGTATATTATGGAAATTATTTTTAAATATTTGTTTTTCATCATTGTTTATTTGACTTTAGTTTATAACCCTAATTATTTTTTAGGCAAAACACTTTTAAGAATTACGAAACTATTTAATGGGATTTGCAATTTTAATTTCTTCTAAATGACATTCACCTCGGCCTCTAGCTTGATGCCAAATTTTTGAAAAATATCGTTTATTATTTCGTTGGCAAGTGCAAAAACCTCGCTGCCTTTTGCTTCACCATAGTTAACTAAAACCAAGGCTTGGGTGGCGTGGCTGCCTGTGTTGCCAATGCGTTTGCCTTTCCATCCGCTTTTCTCTATCAACCAAGCCGCAGGCACTTTAACACCATTGGCTTGCTCATAGCATTTTATGTCCGGAAACTTTTGTTTCAATGTTTCAAACTGTTCGAAAGAAATTGTAGGGTTTTTGAAAAAACTACCGCTATTGCCCAACACAGCCGGATTGGGAAGTTTGCTTTGTCTTATTTCAATAACCGCATCACTAATATCTTTAATACTTGCGTTTTCTTTCTTTATGTTTTTTTTCTCTAATATTTTTTCAATGTCGCCATATTCGGCAGATATTTTAGGTTTCTTTTGCAACACAATATTTACCGAAAATATAAAATACAATCCTTTTAGCTTTCTTTTAAAAATGCTTTCTCTGTATGCAAACTCGCAAACAGATTTATCGAAATATTCTAACTTTAAGGTTTCCAAATTAAGAGCTTCAAGGCCAACAAAAACTTGCTCTAGCTCTACCCCATAAGCCCCAATATTTTGCATTGGCGCAGCCCCAACAGTGCCCGGAATTAAAGACAAATTCTCTATGCCGCCCCAATTATTGTTAACGCAATAATGCACCAAATCGTTCCAACCTTCGCCACTATATGCCTTTAGCTCAACGGTGCTGTCCGTTTCATTAACGATTTCTATGCCTTTAATATTATTTTTTATAATTAAACCAGCATAATCTTTTGTAAACAAAACATTGCTGCCTCCGCCCAAAATCATAAAGTTCTCTTCCGTTCTGTGCAAAAGGGTTTCCTTTAGCTCGAATAAAGAATTTATTTCTACAAGGGCTTTGGTTTTTACATCCAATCCAAATGTATTGTATTGTTTTAACGATATTTCTGGCTTTTTTTCGATACTCAAATTATTTATTTAATCTTTCCTTTAAATCCAACCTATGCAAGCGGGCTGTGTCTTTTGCAATGTCGTATCCAGCATCGGCATGTCTAATAACCCCCATTGCTGGGTCGTTGTGCAACACCCTTTTCAATCGAACTGCCGCATCCTCTGTCCCATCGGCCACAATAACCATGCCCGCATGAATGCTATATCCAATGCCAACACCGCCTCCATGGTGCAAACTCACCCAACTTGCCCCTCCGGCAGTGTTTATTAGTGCGTTCAAAACTGGCCAATCGGCAATGGCATCGCTGCCATCCAACATGGCTTCGGTTTCTCTATTGGGCGAGGCCACAGAACCTGTGTCTAGGTGGTCTCTGCCTATCACAATGGGTGCGCTAACTTCTCCGTTTTTCACCATTTCATTAAAAGCCAAGCCTGCTTTTTCTCTTTCGCCCTGCCCAAGCCAACATATTCTGGCAGGCAAACCCTGAAACTCAATGCGCTCCTGCGCCATGTTTATCCATCTTTTTAGACCCTCATCTTCAGGAAAAAGCGCCAATATTTTTTTGTCTGTGGCATAAATATCATCAGGGTCACCGCTCAAAGCCACCCATCTAAAAGGCCCCCTGCCCAAGCAAAATTGAGGACGAATATAAGCAGGCACAAACCCCGGAAAATCAAACGCATTGGTCAATCCTTTTTCCAACGCTCGGCCCCTCAAATTGTTGCCATAATCAAACACCTTGCTGCCTTTTTTCTGAAACTCTATCATCAATTCAACATGCTCAACCATGGTTTCATAGCTTTCTTTAACATACCTTTCGGGGTTCACTTTTCTTAATTTATCGGCACTTTCCACATCATATCCTTTAGGAAAATAACCCACCAATGGATCGTGCGCACTTGTTTGGTCAGTTAAAGTATCTGGCAAAACGCCCCTTTCCTTTAATCTTTTTAGCAAATCTACAGCATTACAGCATACCCCAATAGAAACCGCATCGCCATTTTCTTTAGCTTTTAGCGCCATGTCAATTCCTTGGTCAATGTCTTTGGTCATAAAATCGAGATAGCGGGTTTCCAATCTTTTTTTCATGCGCCATTCCTCCATTTCGGCCGCCAAACAAACGCCTTCGTTCATAGTGATAGCCAGCGGTTGCGCCCCGCCCATGCCACCCAAACCAGCCGTAACATTCAGTGTGCCTTTAAGTGTACCTCCAAAATGTTGGCGCGCACACTCGGCATAGGTTTCATAAGTGCCTTGAACAATGCCTTGCGAACCAATATAAATCCAACTACCTGCCGTCATTTGTCCATACATGGTGAGCCCTTTGGCTTCCAAAGCTCTAAAATTTTCCCAATTGGCCCAATGCGGCACAATTTGCGAATTAGAAATAATAACCCGTGGGGCATCCTTATGAGTAGGTAAAATGCCAACCGGCTTACCCGATTGAATCAGCAAAGTCTCGTCCTCATTCAAATCCTCCAACGCTTTAACAATCAAATGATAGCTTTCCCAATTTCTAGCCGCCTTGCCCGTGCCACCATAAACCACAAGTTTTTCTGGCTTTTCAGCCACATCGGGGTCTAGGTTGTTCATCAACATGCGATACGCGCCCTCGGTTACCCAATTTTTGCAATGCAAAGTGTTGCCAATAGGCGATTTTACAACTGTGTCCATAGAAGAATTATTTGACATAATAAGAATGACAAATTAAGTGGTAAATTGTTTTTAGAAAAATATATTTTACATTGTTGGACTTTTTGAATTGTTGAATTGTAAATGGAGAATTGTTGAATTGTTGAATTGTTGAATTGCCTGAAAACAGTTTTCTGCAGCTGACTCATGCCTTTTGACTTCCAGCTCCCAGCTAATTCCTAATTTCTATTCCCTAAGCACTGTTTCTTTGGGCGCCATTTCCTCGCCCTTTTGGGTTCGCTGCGCTCCGTCTCGTCAAAGCACGAGACCTGCCGCAGAGCCGGCAGCCACCGGTCTCAGGGCGCAGGTATTTTTCGTTTTTTTATTTTAAAATTTTGATTTTCCCGAATCTATATAGGCGAATTGCATTCGCCCATTTCCGCTACTGCATCCGTAGAGGATTGGGCTTGCCCCTGCCCTATTTCCATGCGTCATTTAAAAAAACATTTATTTAACTATCGGCCTCAATAATTTTTCAAGTTTTTCATGGTCGCCTTCTTGCCCAAAATTTTCCTAATTAGCATTCGTGCCTTTTACTTGATTAATTTTCATAATCATTTCTAGGCCGTATTTTTGCAATTTTGCAGATATTTTAAAATTTTATTCTGTATTCTATATTTGCAATAATACTTCTTGTCAATCCGTCTGGTCTGGCCTTCCTAACAATAAATGGCATTCCAATGTTTAATTGTAAAATATTTTTCGTATTTATTTCATAATCCAAATAAATATTGCCATTTAATGTTAATCCTTTTGAGCCAATTATTTCTCTTTCAATATTTAATTCATTCACAAATTTGTCGTTCGCTAAATGATAAATTGGCAATATACTTGGTGTTAATCTTAGCTTTGAGCCAATTTCAATTGGATAAGAAACCCTTAACAAAACATCGCCACTTCTAATAAATCTATTTGTTGATTGAAAATCTTTAAGATTAGAATTGATGGGATAATTACTAGATAAAAACTGATTTTTATTTTGAGTTAATGGTTGCTGAATGGCAGCCACAATTTGTATTTTTTTAATTTCATAACCAAGCCCAAAAATTAAGTCAAAAGTTCCGAGGCTGCTTTGATAATCCATTGGCAATGGCAAACCATTTTTAAAATTGTTGGCATTTGTTAAAGGTAATTTTGCGCCTAATGTGATTCTAACTTTTTCATTTGCACGGTAATTTGCATTTATAAAAGCATCCGAAAGGCCAAATGTTGAAATTCCGTTTCCGTTTTGTGCCAAGGTTGTCAGTTTTAGGTCGATACCAAAGCTTTTATTTAATTGTCGATTGAACTCTAAATAGTTGCCATAAACGCTAATAGAATTGTCTGCATTGCCATAAAAAGCGCCTATTTTAAATTGGTTTTTTAAGGCTTTGTTGCTGTCTGTGCTGCCAGGTTTAAAACTGTTAATGGTACAAAAACCAGCATCGCTGCAACCTTGCGCATTGGTCTGATTGTATAAAAAAAATAATGGAATTAGAAAAAGATACTTCATTTCATTGCAAAAATAATGGAAAAATTAATGGATTTAATAAAAATATTTTTGAATAAAACGAATAATTACTAAACATTTTTGGGGAGGAAATAGTATTTTAAGGTTTTAACTTTCAATTTTTGATAGACGCATTTCCTTTTTTATAATTCATGCCCTTTTTGTTAAAATTAAATATCTAAATCAAAGGTATCATGAAAGCATATCGGTTTTTCTTGACCCGATTATTTGCCATCATGACCATTCCACAATCAATCATTGACCATTCCACCATTAACAAATTGTTGGTTTATAAAATTGATACTGGTTGTATTGAATATTTGAGGTTGCTCTACATTGACCACATGTCCGCAGTCGGGAATAACAAAAAGTGTGGACGAGGGATGGTTTTTCACAAGTTTGGATATTGATGGTAAAAACATATAATCTTCAGCTCCCATGATATAAAGTGTTGGCACTCCGCTATCTTTTATTCTGAAAAATTTTAGCAAAGGGTTTACTTCTGAAACCAAAGTAAACCATCTTATAAATTCTTTTTGATAAAGTTTTTTAGCTTCGTTTATAAATAAGTTGCGAGATTCTCTGTGTTTTTTTCTAGGCATAATTATCAAAGCAAAAAATCTATATAAGATTAAATAAGGTAATACAGATTTTAGCAATACACCTGTATGCATCAACAATTGCCCTCTGAAATTTAGCTTCATTATGGCTCCCCCTAAAATTAATGTTTTGCTTCGTTCAGGGTGGCGTTCGGTTATTTCCCTAACAATGATGGTTCCCAAAGAAATGCCTACAAAATGTGTAGATTCAATTTTTAAAAAGTCTAGAACCTCAATGACATCGCTGCCAATGGTATCAAATGTGTATTGTTTAAGTTTTTCATAAAAGTCTTTTTTGGATTTTCCATGACCTCTTAAATCAATTAATAAAACATTAAAATGTTGTTTGAAATCTTTTATTTGCTTAAACCAAATACTGCTACTGCCGCCAGCTCCATGAACAAATGTTACCCATTGATTTGAGGTTTTATGAATGTAAGTGTTAAAATACAGCACTTTATGTTAACCAAGTTATTTATATTTTGTTTTATAGTTTCGTTTTTTATCAACTTCTTGTCTTTTATTTTAACAAAAAAATAAAACAGGGTAGCCGATTTTTGTTTTGCAAGCGTGCAATAAAATTAACAAGGAATAACATCATTTTTTTATAAAAAATGATTACTTTTGCGCTCAAATACAATAATTTTCAAAAATGGCAATTGCAATTAAAGTTCCGAGTCCTGGCGAATCAATCAGTGAGGTAACTGTTTCTAAATGGTTAAAACAAGTGGGCGACTATGTTAAATTAGACGAACCGCTAGTAGAATTGGAAAGTGAGAAAGCAACATTTGAGGTGAATGCTGAAAAAGCAGGCATAATTACAAAACAATTGGCTAAAGATGGTGATGATATCAAAGTTGGTGATGTTATTGTAGAGATTGATGACATGGCAAAAGCTCCGGAAGGGGTTGCTGCGCCAAAAACTGAAACAAAGAAAGTTGAAGACGCAAAACCTGCCGCAAAAGAAGAGAAAAAAGTAGAAGTTGTGAAAGAAGTAAGCCCTGCTGTTTCAATGGATTCTGATGTGCACATTGCGCCATTGGCAAAGGAATTAATGTTGGAACATGGCATTAAACCAAGCCAGATGAAAGGCAGCGGACCTAACGGAAGAATTACAAGAACGGATGTGTTAGAAGCGATTGTTGCCCAAGGTGGTGGCGGTGGTTCTGGCAATAAATATAGCAACCCAAGTGGCGAAAGAAACACAAGGCTTGAAAAAATGACCAATTTGCGCAAAACGGTTGCTAAAAGATTGGTAGCTGCAAAAAACGAAACCGCCATGTTAACCACTTTTAACGAAGTGAATATGAAACCAATTATGGATTTGCGTGCGAAATACAAAACTACTTTTTTAGAAAAACACGAAGTGGGTTTGGGTTTCATGAGTTTTTTTACACGCGCTTGTTGCATCGCGCTAAAAGATTGGCCAGCTGTGAATGCTTTTATTGATGGCGATTCTATTCAGTTTAATGATTATTGCGACATTTCAATAGCGGTTTCTGGACCTAGAGGCTTAGTGGTGCCTGTTATCAGAAATGCAGAAACTTTGAGTTTGGCTGGTATTGAAAAAGAAGTTAAAAGATTGGCTGGAAAAGCCAGAGACAATAAATTATCAATGGATGAAATGACGGGTGGCACATTCACAATTACAAATGGTGGTGTATTTGGCAGTATGTTGAGTACTCCAATTGTAAACCCTCCACAATCTGCTATTTTGGGCATGCACAACATTGTTGAAAGAGCCATGGTAGAAAACGGGCAGATTGTTATTCGTCCTATTATGTATGTGGCGCTGAGCTACGACCATAGAATTATTGACGGAAGAGAAAGCGTTAGCTTTTTAGTAAGGGTAAAAAACCTGCTAGAAAATCCTGAAATGTTATTTGATGGAAAAACACCATTTGAAAAAGTTTTAGATTTATAAACAATGGCTGAAAAATTTTATTTTCACCCCAGTGCAATTATTGATGAAGGTTGCGTCATTGGCGATGGTACAAAGATTTGGCATTTTAGCCATATTATGTCCAACTGTGTGTTAGGCGAAAAGTGTAATATTGGGCAAAATGTTGTTATTTCTCCAGAAGTTATTTTGGGCAAAAATGTAAAAGTACAAAATAATGTTTCTATTTACACTGGTGTAACCTGCGATGACGATGTTTTTTTAGGTCCAAGCATGGTTTTCACAAATGTAATTAATCCGAGGAGTGCCGTGAATAGAAAAGACCAATATTCAAAAACGCATGTAGGCAAGGGCGCTAGCATTGGCGCCAATGCAACCATTGTTTGCGGACACGATATTGGGCAATTTGCTTTTATTGGTGCAGGCGCTGTGGTAACCAAACATATTCCCGATTTTGCACTAGTGGTGGGCAATCCGGCTAAACAAACTGGTTGGATGAGCGAATATGGTCAGAAACTAATTTTTGATGCAAACGGCTTGGCAACTTGTTCGGAAAGCGGGCAAAAATATGAGTTAAAAGACAAAACTGTAAAACGAATTTCATGAAAAACATTCTTGTTACAGGCGGTTTAGGGTACATTGGTTCGCACACTGTTGTTGAGCTTTTAAACAATGGTTTTGAACCTATTATTATTGATGACCTTAGCAATACAAACTTTTCTGTTTTAAGCAACATTGAAAAAATAACGAATAAAAAATGTGTGTATTATCAAAATGACATCAATGACAAGAACGCTTTATCGGAGATTTTCAATAAACACAAGATTGATAGTGTCATTCATTTTGCTGCTTTCAAAGCCGTTGGCGAATCGGTTGCCGAACCCCTAAAATATTATAGAAACAATGTTGGCGGACTTATTTCTCTTTTAGAAGTGATGGCATTGAAAAATGTATCTAAAATTGTTTTCAGTTCATCGTGCACTGTTTATGGAGAACCAGACAATTGTCCCGTAGATGAAAATTCGCCTATAAAAACCGCCACTTCTCCTTATGGCAACACCAAGCAAATTGGCGAAGCTATTTTAAAAGATTCTCTAAATTTTCACACCATTGCTTTAAGATATTTTAACCCAATTGGTGCACACGAATCTGCCTTAATTGGCGAGTTGCCGCTGGGCGTACCCAATAATTTGATGCCCTTTATTACCCAAACTGCTATAGGCATTAGAAAAGAACTTACTGTTTTTGGCAACGATTACAAAACTGCCGATGGCACTTGCATCAGAGATTATATCCATGTTGTGGATTTAGCTAAAGCGCATGTTTTGGCTTTGCAATATTTAGACAACAATGCAAATATTCATTTTGATGTTATAAATATTGGCACCGGAAATGGTTTTTCTGTGATGGAAATTATTGATAGTTTTGAGCAAAACAACCACATAAAACTAAATTATAAAATTGGTAGTAAAAGAGCTGGCGATGTTGAACAGGTTTGGGCAAACAACTACAAAGCAAAGCAATTGTTAAAATGGAATGCTACCCACGATTTAAAAAGCATGGTGCAGTCGGCATGGCTTTGGCAACAAACTTTAGAGAAGCGGTGAGAAACCCCTTTGTCGTTTGGCTTCAAATAGTAAAATGGCGCTTGCCACAGAAACATTCATGCTGTCTATTTTGCCTAACATTGGTATTTTTATAATGTTATCCGTTGAATCTATCCATTCCTTGCTCACACCCGTTGCCTCTGTGCCTACAACAATGGCGGATGATTTTGTGAAATCTTTTAAATAATAGTTTTCTGCGCCTTTTAAATCTGTGCAAAAAACAGTAATCTTATTATTTTTCAGCCATTCAATGGCTTCTTGATTAGAACTAACTGCAATGTCCACCGTAAACACCGTTCCCAAACTGCTTCTTATCACATTTGGATTGTATATATCCGAAGGCAAATTGCAACAAATAACGCCATCAACACCACTGGCATCTGCGGTTCTTAAAATGGCACCTAAATTGCCGGGTTTCTCCACCCCTTCTACAACCAAATACAAACCATTTTCTTTTACAGGCAAATCTGCAATTGAATGTAATTGGGTTTTTACAACCGCAACAATACCACCTGTGGTTTCTCGGTAACTCAATTTTGAAAACAAATCTTGCGTGAGTTCATAAACTTGCAAATCAATATTTTTTTCTTTGATTAAATCCAACAAACGGGGGTCATGTAGTTTCTGAACCACATAAACAGACTGAAAAACATAGCCCCCCGCCAATGCCATTTCAATTTCTTTTTCGCCCTCCACCAAAGCCAATCCGTGTTGTTTTCTGGACTTCGATTTTTCTAAATCTAATAAAGATTTAAACTTTGGGTTAGTTGCGCTAGAAATGAGAAGCATTTATATGTTTAAAAATGTTTTTATCGATTCGCTAAAAATCTTTGTTTTGTCTGATTCAGAGATATGGAGATTGGTTTCTATAAATTTTCCATGTTCCAAATCACCCAGCGGAAAAGGATAATCTGTGCCATAGCATATTTTATCGGCTCCAAACATATCTAATAAATAATCAAAAGCTTTGGTGTCGTGCGTTATGCCATCTACCCAAAACTTACCGATATAATCAATAGGATTTTTTATATTGTTCAAATTCACCAAATCGGGGCGAACATTCCAACCGTGGGCAATGCGGCCAATTGTGAAAGGAAAAGAACCTCCGGCATGTGCAAACATTACCCTAAGTTTAGGGAACTTATCAAAAATACCGCCAAAAATCATAGAACAAATTGCTCTACTTGTTTCCGCAGGCATGCCCACAAGCCATGGCAACCAAAATTTTTGGGTAACCTCCTCTCCCATCATCTCCCATGGATGCACAAACAACGCAATGTCCAAACTCTCTAAAGCTGCATAAAAAGGCAAAAAAGAATCGTCATCCAAGTTTAAATTATTGATATTTGAGCCAATTTCAACTCCTTTGATACCGATGGTTTTCAATCTCTCCAATTCTTTAATGGCCAAAGGAATATCTTGCATTGGCAAGGTGCCCATGGCTATAAATTTATCTGGAAAATCATTCTGAACCTTTGCTATATGATCGTTTAAAAAAGCCGACCACCAAGCAGCGTCTTTCGGTTTTGCCCAATAATTGAACAAAACGGGTACCGTGCAAAGCACCATTTTATCAACATTGTTGGCAGACATATCCCAAAGAATGGCCTCTGGATTAAAACAATTTTGTTCCACTTTTCTAAAAAACTTGCCGTCATCCCTCAACATATCGGCCGTGTTTGTTTTTTTATCATGTTGCAAATGAATAAATCCACCGTAGCCAAACTTGTATTTTAAATCGGGCCAAGTTTCGGGCATAATGTGGGCGTGGCAATCTATTTTCATTTGTGCGAAAATATTATGAATTAAGCACTTAAACCAAATTTATTTTGCACATGTTCC
>Ga0105050_10008990_pt1 | contig 11328 bp, 12 predicted proteins | sample FRY01_FD_78088 | JGI IMG/M metagenome (GOLD analysis project Ga0105050, IMG submission 78088) | Freshwater microbial communities from Lake Fryxell liftoff mats and glacier meltwater in Antarctica - FRY-01 | ecosystem: Environmental > Aquatic > Freshwater > Ice > Glacier meltwater ... | reverse complement strand
GGTTAGGTTGCCGCCGACGAACACCATCCAGAAGTGGATCTTGCCCAGCACCTCGGGATACTGGCGGCCGCTCATCTTGCCGATCCAGTAGTAGAAGCCGGCGAAGATCCCGAACACCGCACCGAGGCTCAGCACGTAGTGGAAGTGGGCGATCACGTAGTAGGTGTTGTGCACGTACTGGTTGATGCCGGCCTGGGCGAGCACCACGCCGGTGACGCCGCCGACGGTGAACACGAAGATGAAGCCGACGGCCCAGAGCATGGGCGTTTTCATCTCGATGGAGCCGCCCCACATGGTGGCGATCCAGGAAAAGATCTTGATGCCCGTGGGCACCGCGATGATCATCGTCGCGGCCATGAAGTAGGCGCGGGTGTCGACATCCATGCCCGAGATGAACATGTGGTGGGCCCAGACGACGAAGCCGACCACGCCGATCGACACCATGGCGTAGGCCATGCCGAGATAGCCGAAGATGGGCTTGCGGCTGAAGGTGGAGATGATGTGGCTGATGATGCCGAAGGCCGGCAGGATCATGATGTACACTTCGGGGTGGCCGAAAAACCAGAACAGATGCTGGAACAGCACCGGGTCACCGCCGCCCTGGGGGTCGAAGAACGCTGTGCCGAAGTTGCGGTCGGTGATCAGCATGGTGATGGCGCCGGCGAGAACGGGCACTGCCAGCAGCAACAGGAAGGCGGTGATCAGCATGGACCAGACGAACAGCGGCATCTTGTGCAGCGTCATGCCCGGGGCACGCATGTTGAAGATGGTGGTAATGAAGTTGATGGCGCCCAGCAGTGACGAGATTCCGGCGAGGTGGAGTGCGAACAGCACGAAATCCATGGCCGGGCCGGATTGGTAGGTTGAGTTGGACAGCGGCGGGTACAGCGTCCAGCCCGAGCCGGCGCCCTGGCCCACGAACTGGCCCATCAGGATCAGGACGAAGGCCGGCACCAGCAGCCAGAAGCTGATGTTGTTCAACCGCGGGAAGGCCATGTCGGGCGCCCCGATCATCAGCGGCACGAACCAGTTGCCGAAGCCGCCGATCAGCACCGGCATGACCGAGAAAAATATCATCAGCAGGCCGTGCGAGGTGACGGCGGCGTTCCAGGCCTGGCCGGAGGAGAATATCTGCATGCCGGGGCTTTGAAGCTCCATGCGCATCAGCACGGAGATGATCAGCCCGATGATTCCGCCGACCAGGCCGAAGATGATGTAGAGGGTGCCGATGTCCTTGTGGTTGGTGCTGAACAGCCACCGTTGCGCGAAGGACAGCTTGGGGTGGTGGTGGTCGTCGTGGCCGTGCCCGTAGCCGGCAGCGTGGTCATGTGCGCTCATCTGTCTGCTCCTGCTGCCCGTGTCCTAGTGGCGCGCCGCGGCCAGGACGGTGTCCGGGCTGCCTTCGGTTGCCGCCCGAACGGGGGCCGTCTCGTTGGTGGCGAACTTCTTCTTCGCCTCGACCAGCCATGCGGCGAACTCGGCGTCGGTCACCGCGCGGACGGCGATCGGCATGTTCGAATGGTCCTCGCCGCAGATCTGGTTGCACTGGCCGCGGAAGGTGCCGACGCGGTCGATGCGCACCCAGGTCTCGATGAGGCGGCCGGGGATGGCGTAGCGCTGCACGCCGAAGGCGGGGATGAAATAGCTGTGGATGACGTCGGCGCTGGTGGCCAGGATGCGGATGTTCTTGCCGACCGGCAGGACCAGCGGCTCGTCCACGTCGAGCAGGCGGAGCCCTTCCTTCCAGGCGCCGTCCTTGGCATCGAGCGGGCGGCTGGCGAAGTTCAGGCCGTCGGCGTCGGGGTAAGTGTATTCCCAGTACCACTGCCGGCCGGTGACCTTCACGGTCATGTCGGCTTCGGTCGTGCGGTCCTGAAAATAGACCAGGCGGAAGCTGGGGATGGCGATCACCACCAGGATCAGCACCGGCACCACGGTCCAGGCCACTTCCAGCACAGTGTTGTGGCTGGTCTGGCTCGGGTTCGGGTGCTTCGCTGCGGAGAAGCGCCATATCACGTAAACCAGCAGCGCGCCGACGAACAGGGAGATGAGCGTGACGATCACCAGCACCAGGTTGTGCAGGCTGTGGACGTCCGCCTGTACCGGGCTGGCGGCGGGCTGCATGCCCATCTGCCAGGGTTGCGGCACATCGGCGAACGCAGGGTCGCCCAGCCCGACGGCGACGGTGGCCAGGGCAAGGAGCGCCAGGGTGACGGCGGCAGCCAGACGCCGAAAGAGTTGCATCGTACGATCCATCCCGCTGAGGCGCACCGGCACAAGCACGCCGGGCAATGCATGATTTGGGCTACTCCGCCGCCGTGTCTAGATCAAGGGCCATTGGCCAAAATCCGTCGCCTCGCCGCACATGACGGCATCCATGGCACTGCGGCGAGCGCAGGTATCAATCGCCAACCCAGCCATGGCGGCGGGGCGCGGGCCGCGCAGCCTCAGTTGCGGAAGGTGGCGAGGGTGAACAGGCCGAACGGGGGAACCGGTGAGAACTGCGCGCTGGCGCGTTCCTCGGGGTTGAACAGGGCATCGACGGCGAAATCCGGATGCCAGCCCAGGGCGCGCGAGGCCGGCGCCATGGTGCGCTCCGTCCACCACCGCAGCCCGCCCTCGGCTGCGAAGTGGTTCACGAACAGGATATGCCCGCCGGGGCGGACCACGCGGCGCAACTCGGCCATCAACATGCGCGGATGGGGGACTACGGAGGCCACGAACATCGCCACCGCGATGTCGAAGCTTTCGGCCGCGAAACCGGTCGACTCGGCGTCGAGCTCCAGCAGCGCCTCGACACTGGACAGGCGCTGGGTGGCAACGCGCGTGCGGGCGCGCTGGAGCATCTCGGCGGACAGGTCGATGCCGGTGATGCGCTTCTCGGTGCGGTAGTGCGGCAAGGCGAGGCCGGTGCCCACGCCGACCTCCAGCACCTTGGTCCCTGGCAGGCGATTCACCTCGGACACCGCACGGCGGCGGCCCCAGCCGGAGATGCCACCGAACACAAGGTCATAGACCCCAGCCCAACGACGGTAGGCCGCCCGCACTGCATCGGCATCGAGCGCGGATTGCGGCCCGACCGTCTGTTGCGGTCGGGAATACTGACTCATGAGCTAGCTCGTCCCTCCGGTCACACGATTGGGCCGGGGGCCCGAATCGTTGGTGACGCTTAACACGTTCGCGCCGGTCGGGGGAGTCTCCAACCTGTATTCTCCTCCCCCGCCATTGCCTGCCGCGGTGGAGGGGCATCCGGACGCGATCACACAACCCGATCCCTGGGGATCAGGCACGGTCAGTCGGCGGACAGGTTCACTGCCGCCGCCCGGCCGTTGGGCTGTTGTTCAATCTCGAAATTGAGCTTTTGTCCCTCATTCAGGGTGCGCAGCCCTGCCTTCTGGACCGCGCTGATGTGCACGAACACGTCCTTGCCCCCCGTATCCGGGGCGACGAAGCCGTACCCCTTGGTTGGATTGAACCATTTCACCGTTCCGTTCGGCATCGACTTCCGCCCTTTGTTGTGGGGCGTCCGTCCCGGACAACGCAGACCGGCGGCCGGTGGGCTGACAGTCGGGTCTTCGCCTTTCGGTTCTTCACCTTCGGGTCGGCGCGGCTGGGGTCGGCTGGGCAGGATTGGACTCCCTCGTGCTTGCAGGTGCATCCGACCGATGCATCTGGGCGGCGAGTTCCCTGATTCTGTTGCGGGACTAACCCACGGCCACAATCAGCTTACGCCCCGGTCCGGACGCAATTCAAGAAGGATGCGGCGGTCCAACGCGTGGATATGCGAATTGATCCGCGCTCGCAGAGACGTGAACAAGCGCCGTGCAACCCGCGCCGGCGAATACCTGCGCCTGCCGCTGCCGCCGGTCAGCCCAGTTGGGGGTGCATCCGGTCGGTGCCGGCCGCCCGCTCCCACGCGCGAGCGACCTGGAACAGGGTGGCTTCGTCGAAATGCCGGGCGACGAACTGGACCGAAAGCGGCAGTCCCGCCGCGGCCAGCCCGGCCAGCATCGCCAGCGCCGGGTGGCCGGTGGTGTTGAACGGGGCGCGGGCCTGGCGGGGATAGGTGCGGGCGGTTTCCTCGGCGTCCTCGATACGGCTCGGCGGGTCCATGGAACTGGCGCAGAGCAGGACATCGACCTCTTCCAGCGCGGCGTCGACCAGGGCGATCATCTCGGCGCGGCGGCGCTGGGCGGCGAGCAGGTCGCCGGCGGAGAGGAAGGCGCCGGGCATCAGCCGGCGGCGGCCGAGCAGGCCATAGTCGCCGGGGCGCTCGCGCAGCCAGGGCGCGTGGATCGACCAGGCCTCGGCGTTCAGGATCACGCGGTTGACTGCAGCGAACTCGCCGAGCGTGGGCAGGGTGACGTCGCGCAGGATCGCGCCCTCGCCGGCCAGGGTGCGGGCGACGGTGTCCAGCCCGGCGGCGACCTCGGGATGGGCGGGCATGTCGTGCTCGTGGAAGTGGCGGACGAACCCGATGCGCAGGTCGCGCACGCCGCGTTCGAGCCGCGCGGCATAGTCCTGGCGCGGGGGGGCGACGCTGCCGGAATCGTGGGGGTCGTGGCCGGCAATGGCGTCGAGCAGAAGGGCGTTGTCGGCCACGTCGCGCGTCATCGGGCCAACATGGTCGAGCGAGAACGCGAGCGGGAAGACGCCGCGGCGGGAGACCAGGCCGTAGGTGGGCTTGAGGCCAACGATGCCGCAGGCGCTGGCCGGGTTGCGCACCGAGCCGCCGGTGTCGGTGCCGAGGGCGAGCGGGAAGAAGCCGGCACCGAGGCCGGCGCCGGAGCCGGAGGAGGAGCCGCCGGGGTGGTGGTCGCGGTTCCAGGGGTTGCGCGCGGGCGGCCAGGGCAGGTCGAAGCTCGGGCCGCCGATCGCGAATTCATGGGTGGAGAGCTTGCCCATGACGATGGCGCCGGCCTGGCGCAGTTTGGCCACGACCACCGCGTCGGCAGTGGCGGGGGTGGCCGGCATGACCTTCGAATGGCAGGTGGTCGGCAGGCCGGCGACGTCGATGATGTCCTTGATGCCGACCGGCACGCCGTGCAGCGGGCCGCGGATGCGCCCGGCGGCGATCTCGGCCTCGGCGGCGGTGGCGGCGGCGAGTGCGCCTTCGGCATCGACACGGATGAAGGCGTTCAGTTGCGGGTCGAGCCGTTCGATGCGTGCGAGCAGGGCGCGGACCAGCTCGGTGGGTGAGAGCCGGCGGGCGGCATAGGCGCGGCTGGCGGCGGCGGCGGTGAGCCAGTGCAGGTCGTCGGTCACTTCGTGCCTCCCACCTTCATCGGCGGCCAAGGCTCGGCGGCGGGGTTGGCGGGGGCGTGGATCTCGCCGCTGCGGCCGAGCGCCTGGGCGGCGGCGTTGGCGACGCAATCCGGGAATTCGGCCAGCGCACGCTCCAGCCCGGCCTGGCGGGCCAGGGCCTCGACGAATGGCTTGTCCATGGAACACCCCCTGCGGTTGCGCGCCGATGATGGGGCGGCGGGCGGCCGGGGCCAAGGGGCCATGTCAGAAAAGGGGCAAAAAAAGGGCGGCCCGACCAGGTCGAGCCGCCCGAAGGTGGCGCCGGGCAGATGGGCCGCCGGCGCGTAGGGGGAGGAGTCCAGAACAATGCGAATGGCCGTCGCCGGCCACGAGGGACATATTGCCACCCGATGGACTAAGGAAAGGTTAAGGCCGGCGGACTTCGCGGTAATGCGGCGCCGGTTTTTTCCTGTTGCACGCCCCCTGATGCACGAAGAGGTAGCCATGAACGTCCCGCCGCCGCGAACCGGACCCCTGGTGGGGCTGAAGGTGCTGGAGCTCGGCCACTACATTGCCGGGCCGTTCTGCACCCGCGTGCTGGCCGACCTCGGTGCCGAGGTGATCAAGGTGGAGCCGCCGGCTGGCGACCCGGTGCGCGGCTGGGGGGCCACGGTCAACGGGCATCCGGTGTGGTTCAGCATCCACGGGCGCAACAAGCTGTCCGTCGTGCTGGACCTCAAGCGCGACCGGGAGCGGGCGCTGGCGCTGGCGGCGCGCGCGGACGTGCTGGTGGAGAACTACCGGCCGGGACAGTTAGAGAAGCTCGGGCTGGGGCCGGACGTGCTGCATGGCGTGAACCCGCGGCTGGTGATCGCCCGCGTGTCCGGCTACGGCCAGGACGGGCCCTATCGCGACAAGCCGGCCTTCGGCGCGATCGGCGAGGCGATGGGGGGCATCCGGCACCTGACCGGGCATCCCTCCGGCGCGTCGGAACTGCCGCCGCCGCGCTGCGGCATCTCGATCGGCGACGATCTCGCCGGGCTGTATGCCGCGGTCGGGCTGTTGAGCGCGGTGTACGAGCGCGATGTGACCGGCACCGGGCGCGGGCGGATCATCGATGTGAACCTGGTGGATTCGATCGTCAGCCTGATGGAGGGGATGCTGCCGGAATTCGCCATCGACGGGCGCATTCGCCAGCCGGCGGGAGCGGCGATCCCGACGGCGGCGCCGACCAACACCTATCCCTGTGCGGACGGCAAGTGGCTGTGCGTTGCGGGCAATTCCGACCTCATCTTCGCGCGGCTGATGGCAGCGATCGGCCGACCGGAGCTGGCCACCGAGCCGCGCTTCGCCACCAACGCGCTACGCTGCGCGGCGGCGGGGGAGCTGGACGACGCCATCGCGGCCTGGACTCGCACCCTGCCGGCAGCGGAGGCGGAGGCGCTGCTGGAGGCTTCCGACGTGCCGTGCTCGCGGCTGTTCGACATCGCCGACATCGCCGCGGACCCGCATAACCGGGCGCGTGGCGCGGTGTTGGAGGTGGAGGACCCGTTGATCGGCCGTACGCTGCATTTCGGGCCGACGATCCGCTTCGACGGCATGGCACCGGAGGAGACGGTCGGCTGGACCGGACCGGCGCTGGGGGCGCATACCGACTACGTGTTGGGGACGATCCTGGGGGCCGGCCGCTAGGGGTTGTGGTTGCCCGCGCACCGGGGGTTTGGCAGCAATTTCCGTGCGTTGGCGTTGCGATCTGTTATAGTGCAGGCATGACGTCCAGAAGACATCTGATCCGACACCTGTTGCCCCCGATAGCGTTTGCCGCCGCACTGGCCGGCTGTGGCGGCGCGCGCCGCACCGCCTCCACGGCCAGCGGCCCGGGCATGAGGGTGCCTGGCATCAACTGCGCCCCCTTCGCGCGCGAATTGTCGGGCATCGCACTGTATGGCGAGGCGGAGTCCTGGTGGCGCAGCGCCGAGGGGCGCTACACGCGCAGCGCTCGGCCGGACACCGGCAGCGTGCTGGTGTTCCAGCGCACCTCCCGCCTGCGGTCGGGCCACGTGTCGGTGGTGACCCGCGTGGTCAGCCCGCGACAGATCCTGGTGACCCAGGCGAACTGGGTGGCCGGCCACGTGGACGAGGACCAGCTGGTGGTGGACGTGTCGCCCGGCAACGACTGGAGCGAGGTGCGGGTGTGGTTTCCGCCAGTGAGCCAGCTGGGCAAGAATGTCTATGCCGCGCACGGCTTCATCCATCCGCGACGGCCGGCAAGCTATGCCGAGCTGGCGCGCGCTACGCCGGTGGCGGCGCGCTACGCGCTCGACACGTCCGGCCGCCCGCCGCCGCGGGCGCGCGGCGACGGTTGACGGGTGACGGTCGGGCAGCGTTCACCTGCGGAACGGCTCAAACATCGCTTGCATCGGGCGGGCCGCCGGGCCATGTGAATACCTCGTGGGGAAAGACCCCGGTTGGAGGATGTCATGGGTAGCTTCAGCATCTGGCACTGGCTGATCGTGCTGGCCGTCGTGCTGCTGCTGTTCGGCAGCGGCAAGATCAGCGGCCTGATGGGCGACTTCGCCAAGGGCATCAAGTCGTTCAAAAAGAACATGGCCGAGGAAGACGCCTCGATGGAGGCCAGCGCCACGGTCAAGCCGTCGGGCACCATCCCGGGCCCCGACACCGGCACGCCCGGCGCCAATCAGTCCACCACCTCGGCCCGCCAGGGCTGAGCCCGCGCGGCGCTGGCCGATTGCGCCACGCGCATCGACATGCCGGACGTCGCTGGCATGCTGGCCGAGATGCCGCGGATGGTGCCGGACCAGCCCGAACGTACCACCCTGCGCCACTGATCCGACCGCGAGCTCAAGCTCGCCCTGCCGCAGGGGATGATCGGGGAACAGGGCCATGCCGACGACGCGCTGCGTGGCGCGGTGTTGCTCGACATCTCACCCTGTCTATGTGTCTGGTCGGCAAAAATTGTGAGGATCTTCACCTGCACCTCCGGGTCGATCCATTCGCAGCGGCTGATTTGCGGCGACTCCGTCGACGGCGACCACTCCAGCCTGATCGCGCGGTTCTCCGGCACGCGGATCGCGGCCAAGCGTGACCCCGATACTCATCCGCGCCTGGCAATCAGCATAAATGTGCCGATGGCGTCGGCCACTTTCCTCTCGGACGTGGAGGCGAAGCTGGACGCCACCACCACGGCGGGCATGCCCGCCTGCCGCATCGTGCGCCCGGGGACGGACACGAGCCGTCAGACCGCCATCCCGTCGTCTGCGACTTCGCCACCGCGGCATAGCTTCTCGGCTTGCCGGGCAGCCAATAGGGCCTCCCATCCGGGCCCACTGGTCCCGCGCCGCGCAATGGGCGACGATGCGGGGTTGGAACTCGGAGTGTGTGGATGACCGTGCATCATGTGGCTGCCACCCCGCGAACAGTGCGCTGGGGCGTGTTCGATTCAGCGATCCCGCCGGTGGTCACGGTGCAATCAGGCGACACGGTGGTGCTGGAATGCGTCTCTGGCGGGCCGGACGTGATGCCGCCGCCGGACTCCGGCCTGCGCATTCCGCCGGCGCTGGCCGCGATCCATGCCTCCGACATTCCGCGCGCCGGCGGGCACATCATCACCGGGCCGGTCGCGGTTGCGGGCGCTATGCCCGGTGACATGCTGGAGGTGCGGATCGACCGGATTGAGCTGGGCAACGACTGGGGCTTCTGCGGCTTCCGCCCCCTGGCCGGCACGCTGCCGGAGGATTTCCATGAACGGTTCCTGACGCACATCCCCGTGGACCGGGAGCGGATGACCTGCCGCCTGCCCTATGGGGTGGAGCTGAATCTGGCGCCGTTTTTCGGGGTGATGGGCGTGGCGCCGTCCCCTGGGTATGGCACCATCTCCACGATCCAGCCGCGCCAGCATGGCGGCAACCTGGACAACAAGGAGCTGACCGTCGGCAGCACGCTGTTCCTCCCGGTGCTGGCCCCGGGCGCGCTGTTCTCGGCCGGCGACGGCCACGGGGTGCAGGGCGACGGGGAGGTGTGCATCAACGCGCTGGAGATCTGCCTGAACGGCACCTTCACCCTGGTGCTGCACAAGGCCGCAGGCAGCGAGCCGGCGCTGGCCTATCCGCGCGCGGAAACCGCGACGCACTACATCAGCATGGGCATGCACGAAGATCTCGACCAGGCGATGAAGACGGCGTTGCGCCAGATGATCGCCTTCATCTGCGCCCGCTCCAACCTCTCGCGCGAGCAGGCGTACCAGTTCTGCTCGCTGGCGGTGGATTTCCACGTCACCCAGACGGTGAATGGGGAGAAGGGGGTGCACGGGATGCTGAAGAAGGGGCTTCTGTTCTAGCCGCGCACCGAGTGCGCCCCAGAAATGACGACAATCGCCCACATCTTGGGGTGCAGCACAGGGTTGTCCACAAGATTCTGCGCTTGACCCCTGATTCGAGCGTTGACCCAGCCGTGGATCGGGCTACCGTATGTTGTGTCAGAAGCGCGGAGGAGCCACGAGATGGAGTGGAACGAAGAGACGATCGCACGACTGCGCGCCCTTTGGGCCGAAGGTCTTTCCACCGCCGAAATCGGGCGCCGCATGGCGATCTCGAAGAACGCCGTGGTTGGCAAGGCGCACCGGCTCAACCTGCCGCCCCGCCCGTCGCCGATCCGCCGCGACGGGGCTGCCGCTGCCCCGCGCCAGGCAGTGCCGCGCCGCTTGAGCGGGCCGACTTTGCCGCCGCTGCTGGCTGCCACCGCGCCGGCGCCGCACCTGGTCGCGGCACCGATCACCCCGCCCCCCGCGCCGGCACCACCAATGCCGTGCGTGGTCGCGTCCCGCCCCGCCAGCACCACTTTCCGGGCGATCAGGCCGCAATCCTGCTGCTGGCCGATCGGTGAGCCCGGCACCAAGAGCTTCCGTTTCTGTGACGCCGAGGCGACCCCGGGCAAGCCCTACTGCACCGATCATGCCGCGCTGGCCTATGTGAAGGTGCGCGACCGCCGCGACGAAGCCGCCGCCTGACCTCCCGCCGGGCGGTTGCGGCACGGGCCTGAACCAGCGCCGGCGGCAGCCCCCTGCCGCCGGCGCTTCGGCGGTCAGTGGAATACGCGCCCGGCGTCGATCACGATGGTCTGGCCGGTCATGGTCTCGGTGCGGCACATCGTCACCACCATGTCGGCGCAGTCGTCCTTGTCGGCGGCCTTCTTCAGCAGCGCGGAGGAGGCCGCGTTCGTCACCTGCCCTGGCCGCAGGTTGGCGGTGGCGCGCGTGCCCTCCAGCAGGCCGGGGGCGACGCAGTTCACCAGTGTTTCGGGCGCCAGGGCCACCGCCATGCAGCGGGTCATGTGGATAAGGCCCGCCTTGGAAATCGCGTAGGCGATCGACGAACCCGTCGGCGTGAGGCCGGCCACCGAGGAAATGTTGACGATGCGGCCGCGGCCGCCGGCCTTCATGACCGGGGCCACCGCCTTGGTCAGGCGCAGCGGGCCGGTGAGATTCACCGCCATGATCTTGTCCCATAACTCCATGGTCATGGCATCGAGGTCCTGGAACGGCACGGATTTGTTGAAGGCGGCGTCGTTGACCAGAATGTCGATGGCGCCGAAACGTGCGCGCACCGCAGCCACCAAGCCCTCGACCGCGGCCTGGTCGGTGATGTCGCAGGCAAAGGCGGCGGCGTTCACCTGGTAGGTGGCGGCGAGCTCCTGTGCCACAGCCTCGGCCTGGTCGCGGCTTTGCGCATACATCACCGCAATGTGGGCGCCCTCGCCTGCCAGCTTGTGGCAAATGCGCTGGCCCAAACCGCCATTGCCGCCGGTTACCAACGCTATTGCGCCCCTGAGTTGCATGATTCTTCTCCCTGATGGTTTGGGTAGGATAGGGGAAGTGGGGGAGGAGGGAAGGGAGGGAAGAAGTCTTCTTTTGGTGAACAAAAAGGTAACTCCCAAGTCCCCCCTGTAGACCGTTACGCGGCGAGGAGTTTCATGAGATTATCGCGCGGCATTGCCAGGGCGCGCAGGATGTTGATGCCGTGCTTTCTGGCGGTGGAGATGACCGAGCGCAATGTTGCGAAGATCTCT
>Ga0105050_10008988_pt1 | contig 11332 bp, 9 predicted proteins | sample FRY01_FD_78088 | JGI IMG/M metagenome (GOLD analysis project Ga0105050, IMG submission 78088) | Freshwater microbial communities from Lake Fryxell liftoff mats and glacier meltwater in Antarctica - FRY-01 | ecosystem: Environmental > Aquatic > Freshwater > Ice > Glacier meltwater ... | reverse complement strand
GACGTTCTGTTCTTCGTCGACAACATCTTCCGCTTCACGCAGGCCGGTTCGGAGGTGTCCGCACTTCTTGGCCGTATTCCTTCGGCTGTGGGTTATCAGCCAACGCTGGCAACCGACATGGGCCAGTTGCAAGAGCGTATTACCTCGACAACCAAGGGTTCGATTACCTCGGTTCAGGCCATTTACGTTCCCGCAGATGACTTGACCGACCCCGCGCCTGCTACGTCGTTCGCCCACTTGGACGCGACGACCACGCTGAACCGCGCAATTTCCGAATTGGGGATTTATCCCGCTGTTGACCCGCTTGACTCGGTAAGCCGCGTTTTGACCCCGGCCGTTGTTGGCCAGGAGCATTATGACACCGCCCGCCGCGTTCAGGAAACGCTGCAGAAGTATAAGTCGCTTCAGGATATCATTGCGATTTTGGGCATGGACGAATTGTCGGAAGACGACAAATTGACCGTTACCCGCGCGCGTAAGATCCAGCGCTTCCTGTCACAGCCTTTCCACGTTGCAGAAGTCTTCACCGGCATTTCGGGCAAGTTCGTTCAGGTCGAAGACACCGTGAAGTCATTCAAGGCAGTCGTCGACGGTGAATATGACCATCTTCCGGAAGCGGCCTTCTACATGGTTGGCGGCATCGAAGAAGCCGTTGCCAAGGCCGCCAAGATGGCAGCAGAAGCGGCTTAAATTTATTCCCCCTCTCGCCTGCGGGAGGGGAGAAGGACATATGAATGCCATTACATTTCGAACTTGTAACACCTGAAAAGCTCTTCCGCACGGACGACGTCTATATGGTCGTCGTTCCCGGAACAGAAGGCGACTTCGGTGTACTTGAGGGCCATGCCCCGATGATGAGCACCTTACGCAGCGATGCAGCGCTCGAAATTTATGCGACTCAAGGTGCGACCCCTGAACGGCTTAACATTGCTGGCGGTTTTGCCGAAGTGAATGAACACGGCCTAACTGTATTGGCGGAACGCGTCGAAGCTTAAGCTTCGCGCGTCAGGCCTCAAGGCGCTTCGTCGCCCCAGATACGGGCGATTTCGATATAGCCGTAGCGACCGGCATTTTCGAACCGGCACCAACCTTTTTCACATTCGTCGATACGACCGACAACGCCGGGTTCGACGCGCCATGCAATGGGGCTTGTCGGCGACGGTGCTTCGCGCAATGCGCCAATACCAGCGCCGCTGACAATTGCCGTCCGCTTCGGGCTTAACAAACGCACATGTACCCAACCCTGATCGCCATCAGGGTCTTCCACCTTGCGCCACACGCTGTGGATCGCCACGACCTTCACCGGCAGGTTCTGCCGTTTGTAAATCCATTTCACCGGAAACTCGGTGCTTGGTCCCGTGCGCATCCGCGCTTCTGATTCCTCAATCGAGGCCCAATAAGGTGGCTTCTGCTGTGACTGCGCCACTGCACCAGTCGCGCCAAGAAGCATGGCCGCCGCCAGTGAACTACGAAAAATGAAATTTAGCTGATTTGCCATAATCTTACACCACCAACGTGCTCTATACCGTATCCAAAGCAAACAACGCAACCATCCTGCCTTGACCTTGTCACAAAATCCGCTTTAGTCAGCCAATGCCCGAGCTCAGCCGAATTGAACGACCTTCTGTCCGCGTAACCCGCAAGCTGCTGCCTGCGGTCGAAGAACGGATGGCCGAGCTGTTCGATGTGCGCTTCAATGAGACTGACCAGCCTTTAACGCGTGATGAACTCATCCGTGCCATGGACAATAACGACGTGCTGGTGCCAACGGTAACGGACAGCATCGACGCCGAACTTATCGCCGCAGCCCCGCCCCGCTTGAAACTGATAGCCAGCTATGGTGCCGGTGTGAACCATATCGATTTAGCCGCCGCAAAGGCCAAGGGGATCATGGTCACGAATACGCCGGGCGTATTCACCGATGACACCGCTGATTTGACGATGGCGTTAATTCTCAACGTGCCAAGACGGCTTGGCGAAGGCCACCGTGCCTTGCGCAACGGCGAATGGGCCGGCTGGAGTCCGACAGGGATGCTGGGCCATCGTATTGGCGGTAAAACACTTGGGATTATTGGCCTTGGCCGCATTGGCGAAGCTGTCGCGATACGCGCACGCGCATTCGGCCTGAACATTATTTATAACAAACGCAGCCGTCTGCCCGCCAGCATCGAGGACGAGCTTGGCATCACGTTTGAACCTGATCTGGACCGGCTTGTCAGCCGTTCGGACATCATCAGCTTGCATTGTCCGCTGACCAGTGAAACCGACAAGATTATCAACACACATCGCATCGCGATGATGAAGCCAGACGCCTACATCATAAACAGCTCACGTGGGGAGTTGATTGATGAAGACGCCCTGATCGACGCGCTGCAACAGGGACGCATCGCTGGCGCAGGGCTTGACGTCTACACACATGAGCCAGCCGTTGACTCGCGGTTTTTCGGCATCCCGAACGTCGTCTTGCTGCCGCATCTGGGTAGCGCAACATTCGAGGGCCGCGAAGCATCGGGCGGACGCGTGATCACCAACATCCGCGTGTGGGCAGACGGCCACCGGCCACCGGATCAGGTCCTCGACGGCTGGCAGTAGGTAATTTAATTTCGTGCGGAACGCGTTAACTGTAATTTTGTCCATTGAGACTTAATCTTTGCCCGCTTAAAGACGTGTCGCACAAAAGGCGGGGGAAAAATGATCCACAGATTTATCGGGACTGCGCTGATGTTCGGCGTACTCGCATCCACCCCTGCCTTCGCGCAGGAATCGGTTATTGCCATACCTCAAGTCGATAGCGGCGATAGCGCGTGGATTTTGACGGCTTCGGCGCTTGTTCTGATGATGACACTGCCCGGCCTTGCGCTTTTTTACGGTGGGCTGGTGCGTGCCAAAAACTTTCTATCTGTTCTGGTGCAGTGCGGCGCAGTTGCCGCCTTGGCCTCGGTGATCTGGATCGTTGTCGGCTACAGCCTCGCCTTTTCTGTCAACGGAAACGGCTTTATCGGCTCGCTTGAAAACTTCATGTTCAACGGTCTGCTGGAATCGATACGCGAAGGGCAATCGACAGGGGAGCTTGCTTTTGCCCTGTTCCAGATGACCTTTGCCGTCATCACGCCAGCGCTGATCGTCGGCGCGTGGGTCGAACGTGCCCGCTTTGGCTGGGTGGTGGCTTTCAGCGCGCTGTGGTCGTTGCTGGTTTACGTGCCCGTGACACGCTGGATATGGGGCAACGGTTTCCTCGCGGAACAAGGCGTTATCGATTTTGCTGGCGGTATCGTCGTCCATACCACAGCCGGTATTTCGGCTCTGGTCGTTGCCCTTATGCTCGGCAAGCGCATCGGTTTTCCCAAAACACTTATGCTGCCGCATAGTCCGGCTTTGACGGTTGCGGGTGCTGGCCTGCTCTGGGTGGGCTGGTTCGGCTTTAATGGCGGCTCTGCTCTGGCGGCCAATGACGCCGCCGCCAGCGCCATTATCAACACCCATGTCGGTGCATCAGCCGCAGCTCTGGTCTGGATGCTGATTGAACGGATTAAGGTTGGCAAGGCAACGGCCGTGGGCTTCGCAACGGGCGCTGTTGCGGGTCTTGCAACCATTACCCCTGCTGCAGGGTCCATCGGACCGGGCGGCGCAATCGTTCTGGGCATACTCGCAGGCGTGGTTTGCTTCTGGTTTGTGGGCCTTGTCAAAGGCACGTTGAAAATCGATGACTCGCTTGATGTGTTCGCCGTGCATGGCGTTGGCGGCATGATGGGTTCAATCCTCCTAGCCGTATTCGCAAGCGAGGCACTTGGCGGCGTAGGTTACGCCGAAGGTGCAGGCATGGCCTCGCAATTGTGGGTCCAAGTTAAAGGCGTTGCGATTGTGGCGGCCTACTCTGCCGTCGTTACGCTCATCATCGGCTATATGGTCGCCATGGTTATCCCCATGCGGGTCAACGAAGATGCGGAGCGCGACGGCCTTGATATTTCAAGCCATGGCGAGCGGGCGTGGGATTTGGATTGATCCCCGCCTTCCTTTAACGAAGCTTATTTTCGTTGGTCGAACCTTCGCCCCACCATTGCACTGGCGATGTTCACCTTCTGAATATCGATTGCCCCGCCAGCAATGCCCCAGCCCCACGCATCACGCATGCGGCGTTCCATTGGGTAAGCGGTCGAATAGCCATAGCCCCCCATCATTTGCACGGCGTTGCCCGTTACGTTACGCGCAATTTGGTTAGCAAAGCATTTCGCGGTACTGCTGTCTAAGATTGAGGGCAGTCCCTTGTCGGCATTGACGGCAGCCCGCCAGATCAGCAGCCGGGCGGCTTCAACCTCCATCTGCATCTCGGCCAGCTTCATTTGTACAGCCTGAAAATCGACGAGCGATTTGCCGAATTGCTGGCGTTCTTGCACATAGGCCAATACATCCTCAAGCGCGCCTGACGCCTGCGCAAGCGCCATGGTTGCATTGCCGCAGCGTTCGAGATCAAACGCCTCCATCAACTTCGCAAAACCGCCAGCGGGAACGACGATATTACCAACGGGCACGCGCACATTATCGAGATAGATGTCAGCCGACGGGACCCCGCGGAAACCCATCAGTGTTTCCGGTTCGCCAAAGCTGAGGCCTGGCGTATCCTTTTCAACTAGGACAGCGCCCACGCCCTTTGCTCCGGGCGCATCAGACAGTCTGGTATAGACCAAATATGCGTCGCTATGTCCGCCACCGGAACACCATCTTTTGGTGCCATTGATCGTCACATGGTCGCCATCGACGATACCGCGTGTCTTCAAATCGGTCAGCGCTGTGCCGGCGTCAGGCTCCGACATCGACACGGCCAACACCATTTCGCCGCGGCACACCGCAGGCACAATGCGCTGCTTCAATGCTTCGGGGGCAAAGTGGCGAATGGCATGGACCGGGCCCACATTGGCCTCGAAGCACGGAAAGGCGACCGCGCTCGATACTTTGGCGAATTCTTCCAAAACAATCAGCGCGTCGAGATTGGAAAGCCCCAATCCGCCCAGCTCAACCGGGATATTGATGCCGAGAAAGCCCATCTCGGCCATTTTACCGACCATATAATGTGGCAACGGCGTGTTGCCCGATTCAAGTTGCGCAGCTAGCGGCGCAAGTTCTTTTAGCGCGAAGGCGCGCGCGACCTGTTGCAATGCCAGCTGTTCTTCGTTCAGACCAAAATCCATATCGCAGCCCTTAATTTAATCATCTGATTAAATCATGGACGAGCAACCAAGGCCGGTCAACCAGCCTGTAATGTCAATTGGCGGAATAGAACGCGTCAATCGCCGGTAAGAATGCGGTCCACCAGTTGCTGCACGGTCGGGACAAAGCCATTCGAGTAGAACGGGTCCTTGCCGAACAAATAGGCGCTATGCCCTGCAAACATAAGGTTTTCGTCGATAGGTGCACCATGCGCAATATTCTGCAGCGCCTTTTGAATGCAGAAGCTGCGCGGGTCAGCAAGGCGGCCGGTGGAGTTGTTGTCATGGTCCTTCCACGACGAGAACCCGCAATGCGACAGGCAACCCATGCAATCCTTCTGGTCCTTGCGGATTACGTCGCCCGACGGCGGCGTTACAAACACCACGGTGTTATCAGGCGTTTTCAGCGCAACAGTAAACCCACGGGCATCCCATTCGCGGGCCTTCATCAGGTCGGCTGGCTTCACCCAAAAATTCTTGCCTTTCACACCCACATCAAGCTGAGCAGTATGTTCGGCGTCTGCGGTTTGCAAATAGGCAATCTGTCGATCCGTGCGTGCCTGCAATTCCTGCAAAAACGGATTGATGACAGCACTCGAATAAAAACCGGTCGGCGAAAACTGGTGCAACAACACGCCATCTTCCGGAATCTGCGTCAGCGCATCTTTCCAACCCTGCGGAATGGGGCTTTCCTGAGTCAACAACGGACGCGTCCCCAGCTGGAACGCAATTTGGCCCAGTTCAGGATTATCGATCCAGTTATTCCAATCGCGCAAAAACCAGACGCCGCCCGCCATTACGATTGGCACGTCATCCGAAATGCCCTCAACACGCATCACATCGCGCAGTGCCTTCACGCGTGGATAGGGATCTTCGGGACTGCGTGGATCTTCGGCATTGGAAAGACCGTTGTGGCCGCCCGCCAACCAAGGATCTTCATAGACCACAGCGCCCAGCCATTCGGGCACCTTGTGATAGGCGCGTTTCCACAATGCACGGAATGCGCGCGCGGAGCTCACGATTGGTAAATAGTATACGCCATATTGAGCCGCGATTTCGGACAGCTTGTACGGCATCCCCGCGCCGCAGGTTACGCCTGTAACCATGCCACGCGTCTGTTCTAGAATGCCGTGGAGGATGCGCTGGGCACCCCCCATTTCCCACAATATGTTGATGTTAATCGCGCCCTTGCCGTTCGCAATTTCATGCGCCAGCTTCACCTGTGCGATACCGCCGCGAATGCCGTATTCTACCAGCTCTTCATGGCGTTCTGCGCGGGTCTTGCCGTGAAAGACCTGCGGAATCATGTCGCCATTTTCGTCATAGCTATCGGCGTTCACCGCCGACACGGTGCCAATGCCGCCAGCTGCGGCCCATGCGCCTGAACTTGCGTGGTTGGTCGCAGCGACCCCCTTGCCGCCTTCAACCAAAGGCCACACTTCGCGGCCACCGTACATGATGGGTTTCAGACCCTTGAACAATATTCCAACCCCTAAAGTAATGCAAAAAGCGCCGTCTAGCGAGCTCCCCTGCAGGCGCGCTATCGCAAATGTTCAGCTTTGTCGCGCAAAATCGGCACGTTTCATGGCCGAACCATATAGCTGACGATAGCGCGCAAACATCGCCGCTTCATCATATTGCGAACAAGCGAGAAAACGATTTGCCTCGCCAATAGTTTCGCGCAATTTACGGTCAGCGGCAAGATCGCGGATGGCTTGGGCAAATGCCATATCATCGCCACGCGGGACCACATATGGCAGATTCGCGCGCGAAACGATATTGCGCACGTCCCCAACATCAGTTGAAATAGCAGGACGTCCGCTGGTCATCGCCTCGACCAACGATATCGGATATTGTTCGCTGTCAGATGACAATGCGAAAATGTCGAACAGGCCGACATAGCGCGCTGGATCACGTAAGAAGCCTGGCATCATCAAACGGTCGGCTATCCCTAACTTTTCAGCCTCTGATATGATGGCCCCGCGCTCTGGGCCTTCGCCGACAATGGCCAGCCGAACATTCGGTCCAGCGGCAGCAACCGCCCGCACCATCAGCGGTAAATTCTTCACGGTGCGAAGACCCGCGATCGTCCCAACCACGATTTCGCCGTCACGCTTCTTGAAACCGGGAAAGGCCCCTCTCTGTGGCCGCCGGTTGAAGTGATCCGTGTCAATGCCATTGGGGAAACGGCTAATTTTCTCCAGCGGTTGGTGCCACGTCGTTCGGGCGATTTTCTCAAGCGTTTTGGACGGCACGACAATGCCATGGGCGCGTTGCAGGGCGATCGTCCGGAACCAGTTGCGCCGCTTTTTAAGCCGGTCGATTTCGTCGTGATTGAAACCATCCTCATGGTGGATGAGCGGTGGTAAGTTCATGTTGCTGGTGAACAATGTATTGGCCATCACCCCGTCCATGGAACCCCAGTTGTAACTGAGGACCAGATGGAATTTCTTCATATAGCTGGCGAGGCGGTGATAGCGGCGCATTCCTGGCATACCGGCGAGCGACGGAGCCGCGTCCTTGGGGAAGTTCACTTTGACGCGTCTGTCAATTGCATCGGCCGCACCAAAGGCATTGTCGACCGCAGACAGGACGGTGTGCTCGGCTTGATCGCCAAAATGATTCATGAGGCGAACCGTGCGCGATTCCTGACCGCCCAGGTTAAAACTGCTGTGTAAATGCAGAATGCGGACTGCCGCCATACTTGTGTTTCCCCTCAGCACCGCCCAGATGCCAATTATGAATATCAAAGCTTCTTCATCCCCCTACCGTCCCGATCCGCAAATCGCTAGTCTTGGCGCGAAAATCGGTGAACCAGTGCAGGCCGCGAACTTTCCCGCGACGTACTTGCGTTTCCGCAACGACCGATGGGCTGCGACGGTTGGATTAGATAGCTATAACGACGCTGCATGGATCACCCATTTTGGCCGGTTTACGCCCCTACCCGATAATATGCCCGTGCCGCTGGCACTGCGTTATCATGGCCACCAGTTCCGCGTATATAATCCCGACATTGGCGATGGCCGGGGTTTTCTGTTTGCACAATTGCGCGACGGGCAAGATCGCTTGCTCGATCTGGGGACAAAAGGTTCGGGCACCACACCTTATAGCCGGCGCGGAGACGGACGGCTGACGCTGAAGGGCGGTGTCCGTGAAATATTGGCGACGGAAATGCTGGAGGCACTTGGCGTCAACACCTCCAAGACTTTTTCGCTTATCGAAACTGGTGAAGAACTTATGCGCGGGGACGAACCCTCCCCCACACGGTCCGCAGTAATGGTGCGCCTAAGCCACAGCCATATGCGCATCGGCACGTTCCAGCGTGTCGCTGCGGAGGGCGACGCTGCCTTTATGGAGCAGTTGGTCACCTATGCCCTGACGCAATTACACAATGTCACCCCGTCCGAAAATCCCGCCGCTCAGCTGCTTGGACTGGCGGTAGACCGCGTAGCTGACCTTGCCGCGTCCTACATGGTGGCAGGTTTCGTTCATGGGGTACTGAATACCGATAATATCAATATCACTGGCGAAAGCTTCGATTATGGGCCGTGGCGCTTCACGGAATTTTGGGATCCTCGCTTCACTGCTGCCTATTTCGACGAAAGCGGCCTCTATGCCTTTGGCCGTCAGGCCGAAGCGCTGCACTGGAATCTGGGGCAGCTTGCAGTCGCACTGCGGCTGATATCCGATGCGCCCCCGCTTATTGCGGCGCTGGAACGTTTCCCCGACCTGTACCAACATGCCATCATCACGCGTTTTCTGTGGCGGCTTGGTCTGACATCGCGCAGCGCGGACGTGGATCGGCAATTGGTCGAGGCTGCCGAACGGACAATGTCGCGCGAACAGATACCGATTGATCGTTTTTTCCATGGCTATCGGGGGGGGCGGACGGATAGGTTCAGCGACCAAGGTGAATTTCAACAAGCGTTCGAAACAATCTTGGCCGATTACGGCCCTGCAACCTCGCATGCAAACGCATATTGGCACGCGGACACGCCCTGTTCGATGCTGATCGACGAGGTCGAAGATATTTGGAAGGCCATTGCCGAAAGGGATGATTGGGACCTGTTGCAACACAAGGTTTTGGCCATCCGCAACATGGGTGCAGCGCATCTGTAACGCAATTCAGGCCTGATTTTACACGCGCGATTTACCGGATATAAAATTCTTCGGTATTAACCGTATTATTGTCGACCACATCCCGTCGGCAGAAAGCGCGCTTTGCCCGAATTGACTTCCTTTGAACCAGCCACAGGTGCCGAACTATGGCGTGGCAAATCAAGCGATGTAGATCGCGAAGTCACTGCGGCGCGCGCTGCATGGCCTTTGTGGGCTGCTGCGCCTTTGGCCCACCGCATTGAACGCGTGCGCAATTTCGGCAACCGGGTACGTGCCGACCTTGAACAATTTGCTGACCTGATTGCCCGGGAAACTGGCAAACCTCTTTGGGAGGCACGCGGCGAGGTCGAATCGGTTGTCGGCAAGGTCGACATTTCGATCCGGGCTTATGCGGATCGCACGGCGCAACGGCGCTTGGAAGGCAAGGTAGGCACCCGAAGCGCGCTACGACATAAGCCACACGGCGTGCTCGCCGTGCTTGGGCCCTATAATTTCCCTGCGCATTTGCCCAACGGGCACATCATCCCTGCCCTGATTGCCGGCAATGCTGTTGTTTTCAAGCCGTCGGAAAAAACGCCCGCAGTCGGCCAAATGCTGGTCGATTATTATCACAAGGCCGGCATACCTGAGGGCGTTGTGCGCATTGCCCAAGGTGGACCTGAAACCGGTAAGGCAATATCGCAACACCCTGATATTGACGGGTTGCTTTTCACCGGGTCGTCGCAGACGGGCATTGCCCTTAACCGCCAATTTTCCAACCGGCCAGACAAAATATTAGCGCTCGAAATGGGCGGAAATAATCCCGTGATAGTCTGGGATACCAAAGACATTCACAGCGCGGCGGTTATCGTCATCCAATCGGCATTTTTAAGCGCGGGGCAACGTTGCACGGCAGCACGCCGGTTGATTGTCAATGACGGTCTATACGAACCCCTAATCGATGAAATTAAAAAAATCGCCGACCGACTGGTTATCGGCGACCCGCATGGCGAACCGCCACCATTTATGGGGCCAGTGATTGATAATAACATCTGCGACAATCTGGTCGAGAGCTTCCTCGCGTTGATGAGCAGAGGGGGGCACCCAATCAAGCATATGACCGTCCCTGTTCCCGGCCGGCCTTTTTTGACGCCCGGCATCATCGACGTGACTGATATGGCCGATCGCCCTGACATCGAATTGTTCGGCCCATTGCTTCAGGTTATCCGTGTGCCCGATTTTGCAGCGGCCATTGCCGAAGCGAATAATACGCGTTTTGGACTATCGGCATCGCTCTTGGGTGGGACCGCAGCGCAATATGACGAATTTTGGGCCAACAGCCGCGCTGGTATAGTGAACTGGAATGCACCGACCAACGTTGCCTCGTCCTCCGCACCATTTGGCGGCATTGGCCTATCGGGCAATCACAGACCAAGCGCATATTATGCTGCGGATTATTGCGCTTACCCAGTGGTATCATCGGAAAACGACGTGCCCAAAGCCGTCATCGGCATCGGCCTAAGTGATGACGAGACAGCCTATTCCCAAGACAGTAAATGATATGTGCTTCTGTGTGATAAAGTTTTTTTTACCGTGCGCCAACTTATCCTGATTTGAAGATACCTCTCGCCATGCGCAACATTGTAGCATGGAAAACCCACGAGTCTATTTGGTCGGTGCTGGCCCCGGCGACCCTGATCTCCTTACGTTGAAGGCAGCGCGCCTGATCGCGCAGGCGGATGTCGTTGTGCACGATGGCCTCGTCGACGCTGCAATCATGGCGATGATTAGTCCATCTGCTCGGCTAATTTCAGTCGCCAAAAGCCGCTCCAAACATTCCGTGCCGCAGGAGGGCATTAACGACATATTGGTCCGGGAAGCGCGCGCTGGCGGCTGTGTGGTGCGTTTAAAAGGCGGCGACCCGTTTATCTTCGGACGCGGCGGAGAGGAGGTCGAGGCATGTCGTGATGCAGGCGTAGAGGTTGAGGTCGTGCCGGGTATTTCGGCGGCCATGGGTGGTGCGGCTGGTG
>Ga0105050_10008983_pt1 | contig 11335 bp, 22 predicted proteins | sample FRY01_FD_78088 | JGI IMG/M metagenome (GOLD analysis project Ga0105050, IMG submission 78088) | Freshwater microbial communities from Lake Fryxell liftoff mats and glacier meltwater in Antarctica - FRY-01 | ecosystem: Environmental > Aquatic > Freshwater > Ice > Glacier meltwater ... | reverse complement strand
TTGAAGAAATTTCTGAAATGATTAATATTAGTAGTCCTGATTCTATAATAAACTTTTAGTAAAAATTTCTTTATAAATTAAAAATAATTAAAAATATGAATATAAATGTTTTAGACTTCGAAGAGATTTTAAAAAACTTCACACCTTACCATGAATCATTAAAATCTATACAAAAATATAAACAAGATTTTTCTGACATTATTAAGGATATTAAAACAGAGATGGAATCTATTGCTAATGGATCAAAATCATTAATACTTGATAATTCAACTATACAAAAGAGTGAGATTAGATTTAAAGAGTTACAAACAAAAGCTTTACAAGCAGAATCTGAATTTAGAGCAACTATTAATATTAAGCAAAATGAAGAGATAGATTTAAATTTTAAACAGATTAATAAAATTGTCGATTCTTATTCAGTTTTAAATAATATAGATTTAGTTATAAATAAGAACTCAGTAGTTTATAATACTGAAAAAATTGATATAACATTAAATATAATTGAAGAAATTAAAAAAATTGGTCTTTATAATGAATATAAAGAGAATTCTTACAACTTAGCATAAATGAAAAGTCTTAAAAGATTGTATGTGGATATGGATGGGGTTTTATGTGATTTTCTAAAGTCATATAACCATTATAGAGAATTATATAGTTCTCAACCATATCCACAATCACAATATGGCTTTTTTTTAAATTTAGAACCAATTGATGGAGCCATTGATGCTATGTGCATATTAGCAGATAAATATGATGTTTGGATACTAACCAGACCATCTGTGAACAACGTAATGTGCTATAGTGAGAAGGCTCAATGGATTAAGAATCATCTCGGTTTTGATATGCAGGTTAAGACAATTATTTGTACAGATAAATCATTGTTGAAAGGTGATTTATTAATTGATGATCAAACATGTCATGGTCAATCAGAATTTGAAGGTAGACATTTGCATTTTGCAACAGAAGATTATCCAGATTGGAAATCTATACTTAATGAATTAGTTTAATGAACTTCATAATTATCTAAGTTAATTTCTGGCACTTCCCTATTTAAAGTATAGAATATCTCTTCTAATCTATCCAATATAACTACCTTACCATCCTGTTGTATTACACCATATTCATTCAATAAATCTATAAATTTTCCTAATTTATGTGACTTCGTATTAAATAAATTTAATATCTCTTCAACCATATTATCATTATGAACTACTTAGGGAGACACGGCTCCTTCTTTTTGGACGTTTCGTCGATTGATAATTTTTAATACTATACTTTTCACATATAGAATTAATATCTTCTTCAAATGATTCGTATAATTTAATAAACTTCATAATTATCTAATTCAATTCTCGGAATCCATATAAATCCTTTAATTTATTTTCTCTGAAATTAAAATCACCGCCTACTGATTTTGGACACCCTTCTAATGATATTAATTGATTAAAACCACAATCAAAATCACCGCCTATTGATTGTGTACAACCTTCTAATTTAGTTAAGTGATTAGAACTACAAAAAAAATGACCACCTACTGATTTTGGACATCCCTCTAATGTAATTAAGCTATTAGAACTACAATCAAAATAACCACTTACTTTACCAAATTTTAAGGGCAATTTAGTTAATCCAAAATTAAATATATTAACATTACCAGCTACATCTACACGACCATCCGAATTTATAGTATAATTTTTAATTCTATACATTTTACATATAGAATTGATTTTAAAGTTCAAACAATATCTAAGGCTAAACCATAATTATGGTAAGAACGTCCACCTTTTGCGTTGGTAACTTTTTTACCCTTAATTGTTCTACCTATTGCAAACAAGGCATCTTGCTCTTTATCGGTTCTCAATGTATGTGAGAATCGACAATAAGCATTACCCGTTAAGGCTTTACAAATTTCACCATACATTACTAATGCCTTATCCCTTACTAAAGGGTGCAGCAATGCTATTCTGTTAACTGTTATCTTATCCATATCTAGTGATTAATGATTAAAGAGTGAGTGATATCAGTCGAAGTAACTCCTACAGTATCATAATAAGATACGTTATTATTTCCACAATTGTAAGTAATAACTGACATTAAAGGTTGTTTAGTATTGTAGTTTTAAAAAGCTTTATCCAATATACATAAATGAAATTGGTGAAGGCCTGCTACCTATATTCCAGTTAATAGTGTCGTTTAAAACACCACCGAAACTCCATATAGTTTGTCCTTGTGAACTATCTATTCTAGTTCCATTTACATATACTACTGATTGAGATGCACCATTAATTAATGTCCAAATAGCTCTGGTAGATGCGCTAGATGATACCATTGATATACGAGATGCGTTAGTTCCTAATAAATTTACACTATTACTAGTGGTATAGGTAACACCGCTTTGAAGTGTAATTGCTGAACCTGCTACCGAACATAATAAATTAGTACAATTCCATCCATTACTTCCATCGAAAGTGATGTTGTTTTGAATTAGTAGGTTATTACTAATGTTTAGTGCTTGATTAGTTGTTATTGTGTTAGTGACACTAGCAACAGTTAAGTTATACCAATTGATACCACTTGTATTGATTGTTGTATTTCCATTGATGTTGATTGTAGTTAACCCAACATTAACAGTACCGCTTGTATATGTTATAGTTTTTCCGTTGCTGAAAAATAAATTACTTATTACTGTTATTACACCAGGAGTATTGATTTCAAAATCTATTCTAAAACCCCTAGTAGCAAATGCTGTTGTATCTGATAAATTACCAGTGCCTGTCATTGCTAAAATAGCTGTACCTGTTATCCCACCATTTTGAGCTACAGTTAAGTTACCTCTACAATTCAATCTCAAACCTACACCATTAATAAGCAACACGGTACCTCCTGAGATACCTCCAAGGGTAACGTTATTGAAGTTAGCGTTTGATAACAAAGTTACTACTGTATTTCCTCGAAGAATCATATCCGCAAATGGATAATTGTTAGTATCAAGTGTTAAAGATTGCCCAGTTCCAGTACTAGTTATAAGGCCAGGTGAATTTATTAGAGTACCGATATTCACATATTTAATAACGCAACCTGTACTAAAATTAAATTGTCCTAACGTTACTGTACCAACAGTATCAAATGTTATTGGATTCGGAAAACCACCAACAACTGGTACACAAGATACGGTACCTGTTCCGATTATAATAAACTCAGTAGTTCCTGGAACTGTACCACCATTGGCTGAATGTGTAAAGTTACCACTAACAAATATCCTACCACTGTTGAAAAGTACAGCACCTGTATTAATGTAGTTGGTTACAAAACTCGCTACAGTCCAATCATCAACTACTGTATATGTTTTTACACTAGAATTCGTAACTAATGGTAAATTTAAAGCTTTGCCGTTTGATGTTAAAGTTGCTGATGCTGCCGTTGTTTGTAATACAATAGCTCCTACCCCAGCAAAATTCGCTGTAGTTAAAAGTGTAATATTTCCTCTAACAATAAAATTATTATTAACTGTTATCACCCCATTATACGCATTTTGAAACGACCAGTTTAAGCAAGTAAGATTAACTGCATTTATAACACAATTAGCGTTACTTACTGAACCATCAAACACCGCGTCAGTAATGGTAGTTGGTATTACTCCTGTGTTCCAATTTGCTGCTAGATTATAATTATTTCCCGATGTTGGTGACCAAGTTGGCATATTATAAATTATTTATTTCGTTTATTAATATAGAAGGAATCAGAGCTGCGATAGCGGCTTCATATGTAATTTTAGTTAGTTCAGAAACCCCTCTATTAATTATGTTTGTAGTTATATCCTGAGTTGTATCCGGCATAAAATGTGCCACTTCAACCGTTATCGTTTTTGTTGGAAATGTGTATTCAACATTTGTGAATAATGTTTCACCAACTTGTCTTGTGCTTAAAATCTTGTAAGTCATATTTTTAATTTCTAGTTATTTGTATTGAAATAGTTACGTTAGTACAAGTTAATACAGATAAGACTTCCTGTATAAGATAATCTCCTGCTGTTACAGATATTGATAATCCAGTAACAGTTGCTTGTCTTGATGATGTTAATATTGGATTTGGTGTAAATATGCTTGGAGTAATAGGTGGAAAGGCAGCATAAGTTGATTTATAAATTCTTTAAATATTTTTATATTCTTTTTTAGCATCAAAACATGGACAAATTTTTATCCATTCTTTTGATTCTATTATTCCGTTTTTGTTTAGATCTGGACTTAAATCACGATGTCCTAGTATTATTGCACCTGGATATTTATTTCTATAGTCTTCAATTAATACCAATAATGCGCCCTTTTGATCATCTGTTCGAGTGTCTTTAGCTTTACCATTTTCAATTCCACCGATATAACACAAATTAATCGATTCATGATTATGACCCAATACTCCATTTGATACTAATTCATCATCCTGAAGCCTAGCTGCAAGTCCGTTTTTTGAAACAAGCCAATGATATCCGTTTGATACCCACCCTTTTTTACGCCAACCATCAAGTATTACTTGATGTGTGACATTTTTAGATGTTGCAGTACAATGTATTATTATGTAGTCTATAGTTCTCATTATTTTATTTATTTATTTTATATATAAATATATTCCTCATATTTATCCTCCCTTAGTAAATCAATTTGAATAACAACATCTTTTAAAGATGTTTTGAATGATACAACAACTAAATTTAACCTTACAGAGTCATCATTATTTAAAATCTTTTCTATTATAGAATCCCTTTGATATTCTAATGTAACCTTAGGTCCAACATCAATTTCAATATCTATTGTGTAACCTGTCTTTTTCCTTATAAAATCCTTAACTACTTTTTTATAAATATATTCATCAGTTCGGCACTTTTTATATAGAAATATAGAAAAAATAACCATCCTCGTTATATAATTATGATTTATAATGGCTATATCTAATTTCATTACTTATATATTCTTTAAACTTAGTTATATTTATATCTATAAATTTTAGATACATACTAAAAATGGCATACCATATAAATAAAATTAATAAAGGAATAATCGGTGAATTTTCTAAAATAAGAGAAGAATTTGATGAGCTATCAGATGCCGTAGAACAAAATGTCCCACCCCTTATAATATGTGAATTGTGTGACCTAATCGGAGCTATTGAAATGTACTCTTCTAAATGGAATATATCACTAGCTGATTTGATAAAAATGAAAAATTTAACTAAGTCATCATTTAAAGAAGGAACTAGATGACAGAAAAACAAAAGGATATTATATTAGTATTTATTAAAAAAACAAAAAATCGTGTCGTTAGAAATCAAAATTATGAATATGCCGCATATATAAGAGATGTTGAACGAAATCTAGAAAATAATTATCTAATATTAGATGTTAAATTAATATTAGATTTAACAGAAAAAGTTATTAAAAAACATTCACTATACCAATCTGAGATATTGAATGAGTTACATATTATTAAAACTCAAACATTAAGATACTATATTATTAAAAAGAATATTGACTATTTATTAGGCGAATAATAAACTTATATACTTGTTTTTATTATAAAGGATAATATGGTTCTTTGTAAATATTATGATATGGTATTTGTTGCAGATAGAATTCAAACTAAATTAGTTAATAAACCTTATTCAATAAGATTTATTGACTTCTTTGATGGTGATAATAAAGAATTTGTTAAAACCTATAAAAATAAATATCCAAATCACCAAATCTCTATCTATAAAGATATTCGAAAACCACTCAAAAAATCCTTGAGAAATGATATTATCATATTCCTTAAAAAAGGAACACTCGTAGATAAAATAAGAAATAGAAATTTAGAAAAATTATTAAACCCTAATATCTGATTAATAAAAATATTTTACTATATTTACTGAATGAACAAAAAAGATATAAGCTTATTATTTACTAATGGAAATAAAAGATATGGTAAAATAGTTAAGATAATCTTCCTGCCAGGCAATGGTAATATAATTATATCTGCTCCGATCAAAATTTTTAAAAGAGCTGTAGATAGAAATAAGATAAAAAGACTCGTTAGAAATTCTATATCTGACCTAGACCTATCCAAAATTGATACATTTATAATATACAATATTCCCAAAATAGTATCTTTCGATGAAGTTAAGCTTGATATAAATACAATTTTTGATAAAATAATTTAATTATACATGTTTTATATTATACAAAATAACCTTTTTAGAGAAGAAGGTCACCAAAAACTAATAAATGCTTTAGATAAATTTAAAATTGATTATGAATTAGTAAATGTATTACCTTTCGTAGAAGATGTTGAATTTAAAACCAAAAGAAAGGATGTGTTCGTCTTTGGCTCATTAAAGCTAGCTAGACTCAGTAAAAATACTAACTGGTTTCCTGGCGCACTTATTACAGATAACCACGACTATAATATCTATTCAAAATACTATAAAGATAATTTATTAAATTATGATTCTAGAGTAGTTAACTTTGAAGATGACTTTGAATGGATATTTGAAGAACAATTTATAAGACCATGTTTAGATACAAAGTCATTTAATGGGAAAATTTATGATCAAAATACCTGGCTAGAATTTAAAAAAAGAATGTTGGATAATCCAAATGATACAACAATAAGAAAAAATACACAAATACAAGTTGCTAAACCAAAAAAAATAACACAAGAAGTTAGATTCTGGATAGTAGATGGTAAAATAATTACACAAAGTACCTACAGAAGAGGTAGTTTCCTAGTATATGATAATATAGTAGACAATGATGCAATTGAATTTGCTCAAAGTATGGTTAATATATTCCAAATTGCTAAGTGTTTTGTAATTGATGTTTGTCTTAGTAACGACGTATGGAAAATAGTTGAATGTGGTAGCATATCATGCGCAGGATTCTATGATGCTGATATGCAAAAGATAATAATTGCTTTAGAAGATTCCTATATATAATCAATCCTTATAGTAGTCATTTACATTTAAAAATCTCTTTTCACCTGTAAATTCTTTTATCTTATCATTACAAATTTTAACAAATTTTAAAGCATCTTTTCTTCTAGTAAATATAATTCCCATTCTTTCTCTCTCCCTACTATCGCTACCACCAAAAAACGCATCTCCAAATTCAGGGAGTTCAGCTTGTAAATAAGTGGTATCATTAATTTCATCTTCTTTGCCAACATTTTTTAAATAAACTTCACCATTATCAAAAGTAACCTTAATTGAAACGTTATTGAAAAGAGTTGAACTAGATACTACTCCTTCTTTATTTCTACCACTAATCTTGTCAATTAGACTTCTATTATTAGTCTTACTATAATCAGTAGATGTTATTTTTTCTGGAATTTTTAATAACACAATATCTTTAATTTTAGATACTAATATGTTTTTCAAAAAGTCTTCTTTGGTCCACTGAGGCATACTAACTCTATAGAAAGTAAACTCATCTTCACTTGAAATATTACTAGCATGATCTCTTAAATTAAGAGATCTATTAATATGCCCTTTATCTCTCAGTTTGTTAGAAGCTGATAAATAAGTAGATCTATTTAATTCATTAAATTTTTTAATATGTTTCATAGGTATATTTATTTTTGTATATTTATATATTAAAATAAATTCGTTCCCTAGAGAAATTTGGCAAAGAAGCCAGTAACCTTGAAATCCCTAATTTAATGGGGAAAGTAGATGATATACAAAAAATGAAGAAAATCAAAATATGGTTAAAATGGATATTTATACCACTAATCTATTCAATATTTCATAAAATAGATATGAGTGATATTGAAAAAAAAGCTAAAGAGTTTGCACTTAAAAGCCATAGAAAGACAAACCATAAATATGACATATTTCCATATAAATTACACCTAAATATTGTTGTATGGTTCGCTAGAAAATATATATACCTAATACCAATTGATAAGAGAAATAACGTATTAGCAGCCTGCTGGTGTCATGATACAATTGAAGATTGTAGAGTCACTTATAATGATATTAAAAATACACTAGGCGATGATGTCGCTAATATAGTATATGCACTAACTAATGATAAAGGTAAAAATAGAAAAGAAAGAGCCGGTGATAATTATTATAAAGGTATTAGTATCTGGTATTTATAGTTGAATAGTTTTTCCTTAAAGTATGGCATTTCTTTTTTATATAGATTTATCATAATGTTTAATCATATAGAAAAATTAATTAATAGAAACTAAAAATATGAAAACTCCCGAAGAAATATTTCGTCTTAAATTTCAAAAGCTTAAAAGAGATCAAGAAAGTTTCATTAAGCATTTAAATTCTATTGACAAAGATTCGATTTGTAACGAGTCGGAACATATAAAAAAAGATACATTTATTCTTGGACAGATTGCATTACACTACCTAATGTGTCCAATTTAGATACTATATCTCCTCCAACACTTTTTGGAAGATGATCAGATGTATCTAAATGACTCTCCTTGAAACTCTTTATGTGTTTTAAATCTTTCATAATAATACTTGTTTTAATCTATATATTAAATATTTTGAACAAGTTTATTCATAATTTAATACACCTCATAATTCCTTAAATTAATTTCTGGTATTTCCATATTCAACGTATAGAATACTTCTTCTAATCTATCTAATATAACTACATTACCATCTTGTTGTATTACCCCATATTCATTTAATAAATCTATAAATTTACCTAATCTATCAGTATTAAATAAATCTAATATCTCTGAAACTGGATTATCATCATAATAAATTTCACTATCAAAAAATTCTGGGAAACCATATAAATCCTTTAATTGATTACGAGCAAAATTAAAATCACCGCCTACTGATTGCGGACAACCCTTTAATGTAATTAAGTTATTATGATAACAAGAAAAATTACCACCCACTGACTTTGAACATCCCTCTAATGTAGTCAATTCATTACTTCTACAAGTAAGATTTCCACCCACTGACTTCGGACATCCCTCTAATGTAGTTAACTTATTTGCAAAAGAATAAAAATAATCACCTACTGATTCTGGGCATCCCTCCAATGATATTAATTTATTTAATGAACAATCAAAGTAACCACTCACTTTACCAAATTTTAATGGCAATTTATTTAATCCACTATTAAATAAATAAACATTACCATCTACATCTACTACACCATCAGAATTTATAGTATAGTTTTGAATACCATACTTTTCACAGATAGAATCAATATCCTCAAATGATTCATATAATTTAATATACTTCATAATTAGCCAATTTTATTTCTTCTGGTATATATAAATTTAACGTATGGAATACTTCTTCTAATCTATCTAATATAACTACCTTACCATCTTGCTGTATTACCCCATATTCATTCAATAAATCTATAACCTTTCCTAATCTCTTGTGTTTAAATAAATCTAATATCTCTGAAACTGGATTACCACTAAAATTAATATTATTATCAAAAAATTCTGGGAAACCATATAAATCCTTTAATTTATTTTCTCTAAAATTAAATCCACCACCTAATATTTTTGGACAAAAATCTAATGTAGTTAATATATTTTCAGAACAATTAAAATGATCGACTACTGATTTCGGACAAAACTCTAATGTTGTTAATTTATTACTATAACAATTAAAATAGCCACCTACTGATTGTGGACAACCCTCTAATGTAGTTAATTCATTGTCACCACAATACTTGTTCAAAAAAGGAATAGTCACCTTTTTGTATTATTTCATCAACATATTTATAATATTCTAGTTTATTATCACTCCCGATAGATGTGATTTTTTCTATTTGTTTATAAATTTTTTCTAATTTTCTTTTATAAAGTTTCATTTATTATATATTAAAAATAATATACATCTATTTATTTTGTATCTTCCGTTGTTTCAATTTTCATCAAAATATCAGATAATGTCTTTTTGAAATCAGCATCTTCGAAAGTAATATTATCACCATCTATAGTTTTAATTACTTTAATGCCGATTTGTCCTTTATCTCTCAAGTCTTTCATAGGACCTTCCTCGGATTTTTTCTTATCATTATCTGACACCTTATTCCAATCTTCTTCATTAAAATTACTTGGATTATCTGGATCTGGGGAATTTCTTTTATAGACAACCTTATCACCAACTTTATATTCTATTATTTCAGTCTCCCCATCCTTCACTTGGGATAATCCAAGAATCTCACCACTAGATTTAATTATCTCCATACCATCTTTACCAGATAGTGTAAATGTTCCATTATCAACTTTTAATATCTTATTAGTATCAACCATCTTCTTAGCATCTTCAGTACTTGTATCTTTTATAATTTCATCTTGTTTATTTTTATCCAATTTATCCCACTCTACTTTCTTATCTTTTAGTAAGTATATAACATCATCACCTTCTTTATACTGAACAGCTTTAACAGCATCAAAGTCTTTAAAATCGTTCTCAATTTTCTTAGCAACTATATCTCTCTTTTTTATTATATCATTTACTAATGTTTTATCACCAGATTCTTCTAAATATTTTATTTGAGCATTTAAATAATCTAATTCAAATTGGTCCTTTTTACTATTTATAATTATAGCTAATTGTGGGTTAGCTGATGCTCCACCATATTTCTGTAATACAGCATCCATTTCTTTAACTGCCATTTGTTTCATCTTAACAACTATCTGATCTAAAACAGATTTCTTTTTATTTAATGTATCTACTGCTAATTTAGTATCTTCAATATCACCATCAAAAGCTACTTCATCAACTGCTTCGTTTATTGTTTGTTTATTAACAGCTAATAAGTTAAGACTAACTTGTGCATTCTTCGTAAATTCATCACTTATCATTTTAATATATTTTTGATATATCTCTTCAACATCATTACCACCCTTAGTCTTATCTATACTCTGTTTTAATTTCTTAAACATATTACCAAAAAACTTACCAATAGCACCAAGAAATTCCTCATTAACAACCTTTCTATTATCTCTAAATGATTCAAATGTCTTTACGTATTTCATAAATTATAATTAATTTTTATTATCTATATATTATTTTATAAAACTGTAAACTATATTAAAATTAAAAACTATATAAAATAAATTAAATATGGGAAAATAAGTACATTAAGTCAAGTAGCTGAGTTTCATAAAGCATTTGATGCGCCAATACTAGATAAACCACAAATACCATCCGATAAAAGATGTGAATTAAGAATAAGTCTATAATTCTTTAATTCAATTTTTGGTACTTCCATATTCAAAGTATAGAAGATTTCTTCCAACCTATCCAATATAACCACCTTTCCATCCTGCTGTATTACACCATATTCATTCAATAAATCTAT
>Ga0105050_10008981_pt1 | contig 11335 bp, 17 predicted proteins | sample FRY01_FD_78088 | JGI IMG/M metagenome (GOLD analysis project Ga0105050, IMG submission 78088) | Freshwater microbial communities from Lake Fryxell liftoff mats and glacier meltwater in Antarctica - FRY-01 | ecosystem: Environmental > Aquatic > Freshwater > Ice > Glacier meltwater ... | reverse complement strand
TCACAAACACAAAGACACAAGGTAACAGATTTCAGTCGGTATTATTTATACAATTCCGTAAGGGAATCGCAAAGTAAGAGAAAAATAATAATAAAAATAATTATTTAAAAATGTTTGATATATTGAATTAAGTTTTGTACCTTTGTTCTATGGTTATATTAAAACAAGTAATAAATTTATATGGAAAATAAAAATGATGTAGATGTTAATTATATCTTCTACGAAGATGTAGAATACAACTTTATTGAGCTACATTTAAGTGAGTTGAAAACAACTATTGGAGATTTTTGGAGAAAAATGCCTGTTAGTTGGAATCTTAAACAAGAGATAAGAATCGATAAATTTAAATTTATTGAATTCTTCTCACTACCATCAGATACAAAAATAACTATCACTAGTTCTGGAGATGAAGATTACATTTCTGTATTTTTTATAAATTCAGATATATTAGAAGAACACTCAGATATATTAATAAAAAAAATAACATCTACTAAGATAGAGGATATTGATTTTACTAAGGTTGGTAAAAATAAAAGTGAATATAAAATTATTAAAAATAAAAGATTTTCAAGAGGAGGACTAGTTAACTACATAGAATTTGTTGTAAATAAAGAATTAGATATAAGTTTATGATCTAATCCATTAAATCATAAATATCATCTGACGAAAATTCAGGATCCTTAACTCTAAGATCATAATAAAAATCACACTTAAAATCAATATCATCAGAATTAAGCCTTCGTTTAATCGAATCGTTCTTATCTTCTCTCTTTAGAAGCCTATCTTCTCTAGTGCTTCTATCGATATCTAAATATACTATAAATGATCTTTTCCGACAATCTATATCTAAATTATTAAGTTCACCAGGTGTCATTATAAAAACTTGTGACTCTTCAAATTCCTTTACTGGTATACCATAGTACCAAACTTTGTTATCTACAGTATCATTTAACACTTCAAATGATTGGTGTGTTAAAAATTTATTTTCTTTCAAATTTTTGATAAATTCACTATCATTTATAAAATGATATGTAATACCATTAATTTCGTGATTTCTAATAGGACGAGTTGTGTATTTAATACAAGGTCTTAATCCTTTTTCAACAAGCTTGCGCATTAAATGATCTTTTCCAGAACCTGAAGGACCTATAATTATTATTTTTTCTTTTTTACTCATAATCTAATATATTCAATATTTTATAGTGAATATATTATTAAAGTTTATTTAAATCTATTAATAACAACAAGTGTTTTGGAAGATTTGTTCTAATGTTCTATTATCTTCTTACCATTTTCAATAGTATATAAACCCTTTAATTGTCCATTAATTGAATTACAAACACTTTCAGAATTAGAAATCATATTTTCTAGAATTGATAGTATAATATTTAAAATTGAATATACTTTTAGAAAATTTTTATCACCTTCATAAAATTGAGAATTAGATATACTCTCAATTAAATCTATTGTGAGTGATATAGTTTCGTTATTTTTTGATTTCATTTTTAATATTATTATACTTGGTATACCTGAATCAAGTGCTTCTTTTTCATAATCTGTAACAATTTTATTTTTAAGGTCTAAAAACCCTATCCATAATTGAGATTGATCCATATCTTGATATTCTTTTTTCTGAACAAATTCTAGAATACCTCTTCGATAACATTTTAAATATATTGTTAAATATTTTCTAAATATTATTGTTCTATATTCTGTTGAGAATTCAAATGTAGGCACTTTTGAATACATCCAAAAATCTATATAATTAAATATATCATGATTTATTATTTCAGATTCTGATATTTCATGGTTTATTCCATTAGACTTTTTTTTAACAAAATTTTTAACATACTTATCAATAATCTTATTCCAAATGGTTGTGATCCAGCTACTTTTAATTATAGCAGTGGTAATCATTGCTAAAAGCGCAAATAAAAATCCTATAATACCATATTCACCGACAAGTTTAAATACATCTATCTCCATTTTCTATATATTTCTTAATGAAAATCAATTTATACTACTTTAATAAAGTCCGGGAAGGAGCGAATTTCCCGGACTTAACCCGTTGCGTTGCAACTTTGACGGTCCTAAGTCCGTCTATAAGTATTATATATTAATATAACATTATGTCAATGGCATATTTATAAATTAATATATAATATCAAATAAAAAAATTATGAAGTTTATTAAATTATATGAATCATTTAAGGATATTGACTCTATTTGTGAAAAGTATGGTATTAAAAATTATACTATAAATTCAGATGGTACTGTAGATATAGATGGTAATGTTAATTTATCTTATAAAGGATTAACTGAACTACCATTAAAATTTGGTAAAGTGAGTGGTTATTTTGATTGTGGAGGTAATAAATTAACAACATTAGAGGGTTGTCCACAATTAGTAGGTGGCCGTTTTTATTGCGGTTCTAATAAATTAATATCATTAGAGTTTTGTTCACAATCGATAGGTGGTAGTTTTAATTTTAATAGTAATCAATTAAAGGATTTATATGGTTTCCCAGAATTTTTTGATAATGAAATTTATTATAGTAGTAATCCAGTTTCAGAGATATTATATTTATTTGAAGATAGATTTGGGAAAGTTATAGATTTATTGAATGAATATGATGTAATACAACAAGATGGTAAGGTAGTTATTTTAGATAGATTAGAAGAAATCTTCTATACTTTGAATATGGAAGTACCTAAAGAAATTAATTTAAAGAATTATGAAGTTTATTGAGATATCATTCAATAATATAAAGTTAGAAATTGAGAGGTTTTTAAAAGACGAACATAATAAGGCAGGTATTCTATACTCACCAGCATCACCTTTTGGTCATATATTATTTGCTTTACAAAATTTACATCAATTGTCTTTTCTATATTTAAAGAATTCAGTAACACAATTTGATCTTAGCGAACCTAATTCACTAAATGATATTATTATTAGAAATGCGGCTATTTATGCTGGACATATACCAGGTAGAAATATATCAGCAACTGGTAATTTAAGACTAACTATTAAACCAGGCATAGATTTAGATAAAGAACTACAAGGTGGTAAAATAACCTTTTTGAATAGATCACTTATTAAAAATAAAACTAATTCTCTTGACTACTCACTAAATATAGGACAAGATAAAATAACTTATAATATAAATAATAATACACAAATTTATTTACCAATTATACAAGGTAAATATAAAACAACAAACTTTACAGGAACTGGAAATCCAAATCAAACATATCAAGTATCATTGACAGGTAGACAAGATATTGAAAACTTTAATAGTGAGGTATTAGTAAATGGTACTTATTGGACGATAAAAAAACATTTATATGAGTTAATGCCTAATGAAGAGGCATGTGTTGTTAGAACCGGTTTTAATGGCGGTATAGACATTATATTTGGTAATAGTGGATTTGGTTCAATACCTTCAATCGGAGCTAATATATCAGTTACTTATTTAGTTAGTGATGGCTCTGATGGTAATATATTTAGAAGAACATTCAATGATTGGAAATTTGTGGAGAGTTCATTTGATGGATTTGGCTCTCCTATTGAGGCAGAGAAAGTATTTAATATTGCTATTTATAATGATATAAATTTTGGTGCTAATAGAGAAAGTATTCTTTTTACAAAGAATGTTCTACCAATAGCATCTAACAACTTTGTACTTGGTTTGCCGCAACAATATGCCTATGAAATAAAAAAACTTGGTGTTTTCTCACATGTGAATGCGTACGAAGATATGGGAATGGTTTATATAGTAGCAACACCAAATATAAGATTATTTAAAAATAGAAATGCTGATTACTTTTCGGTTGGTGTTAGAGCATTTGAATTAGATAAATATGAAAAATCAAAGATAGATAAGTATTTAAGAACAAATGGTAATATACAAATTACTAAAAAGTATAAAATTGACTCACCAAAATTATCATATTATATAGCAAATATATTTATTATAAGATATTCAGATTCAACAGATGATTCAGTTGAATCACAAATAAATGATATAACTTCTGAATATTTTCTAAATTTTAGTAGAATCGACAGAATTCCTAAATCAGATATTGTTAAAATAATATCTAATCTAAATGATGTACATTCTGTTGATGTTCAATTTATAGCGAAAAAAAATGAAGACTATCATAAAGAAGAGATCAAACGACAGGAAAATAAGAGAGATTCAAAAGATAGATTTAGTGTTAATATAAGTCAAAATGTTAGTAAAGATGTTGATTTAAGAAATCCTTCGGATCCTGTTAAAGTAAGTCTTAATTATGTTGAGAATTCAACATTTGGTTTAGATCCTGTATTGGGTGATATAATATTTGATCCTGAAGAATTTCCAATAATAAGAGGTGGTTGGTATGATAGAAATGGAATATATTTTTCAGATGATATGGATAGTAATGGATTAAAATCAATTAATATAATTAAGAAGGGTGTTGTGGATTCTAAATTAAGAAATAATATTATATAAGAAATGCTATACGAAAGAAAAGATTTACCAGAACTTCATTATATGAAACATAGACATGATAATAATGATCAGTATGTTAATTATGAAGATAAAATATTAAATTCATCATTATCACCATATGTTTATGAGAACAATATGATGAATGAGTGGTTAAATCAATTACAGCCATTAACTGCATTATTATTTGATCAGATTAATGTAGTTAAAAACTTTAAAAACTTTATGGTTGATAAGTATTATTATAAACATAGTAAATAGTAGGTTAATAGGAAAAACATTATTAAAAAATAATATATAATAATAGAAAAATATATCTAAACTAGAATGTCAGAGAAAAAAATATCGGGATTTAAAAAATTTTCAGATTTGAAATCCAAAAAAGAATTGGATGAAGTTATATTAAATACTCAACCTGAGTCTGACTCAGATAGACCCGGTATTCCAAATCTACCAATAGATACAAAGAAGATAGAGAGAATGCCTTCTAGAAAAAATATAATACCTAATGATCAAAATTTAGAGATGGATATAGATAGTGAGCAAGAAATGAATAAAAATGAAGATAATAAGGTTAAACTTTATGGTAAAATTGCAAAATTTCCAAAGAAAACTAGGGCGTCTAAAGCATATAATTTCTTAGAGAATGTTAAAATATCTAAGAACTCTATATGGTATATTCTGATAGAGAAACAAGATAATGAGTTACAAATGGTTAAGTATAATAATAAAAAAGGCTTTGATATGACAAAGTTTGTACTAGAACTAAAAACATATTATCTAAAACAATACTCATCAAATGCCAAGATGACAAAATTAATAGAGTCTATTGATGTTGGTGGTGCAGAAGAATTTTCATCAATTAAAAATATACCAAATGTAGCTATTGATGCTAATGGTAAAAAACTTATTTCTAAAATAACAGAAGATTTAATAAAATTATTAAGTAGATAGTTTATTGATTAATTTAGTATATTTGTGGCGCAATGTACTTTTTAGCAAAACTTGATTATTTCTTCTTATGCATATTAAAACTAAAACCAAAAGATCAGTAAAAAACTTTTTTAAAAAATTGGCAATACCATTTTTAATCATAATTGGGATAGTCTATTATATTTTTGTATTTTCAACATACCCAGCTAGGATGCTGTTTAATAAATTATGATTAATATAATTAACCACCTACAAAATGTGTACGGGTTTAAATATAAAAGAGATTATAAAAATTGGTTTAATCTTTATAAAGCATATTTCTACTCGGATATTAGAAAATTATCATACAATATAGCAGAATTTTTGAATAGAAATTATCCTATAAAATATCTTGATAAATCTACCAATAATACAACATATAATTTTCTTATATCGGAAATTACTAATTCTTCAACTTATGGTTTAGGATATTATACAATAAGTATAGAAATGAAATACACTTCGCCTCCCGAAGTGTTTATATTAAATTTATTCTTTAATAGTAGTGATGCAATAATTCGTTTGGAATCATTTATAGCGAATGATTCTTCTGCCGACATAGATATAAATCTTGCATCAGAAAATTATTTTAAAATCTTATTTAGAGACTATAAAATCAATAATATACTAAATTTATAAAAATGAAAAGATTGAGAAGAAGTCATAAAAATCTAATGATAATAGAAGCCGGATTTATCTACTGTAAAAGGCACAATTTAATCCAAGAAACATTTATTGATGATGTTTTTATGACGGAAAGTTCATTGGATGATGTAGAATTTAATAATATATGTAAAGATCTACTTTGTTATAAATATTATGATTCATATAAGTTAATTGAAATAACAGATATTGAATATGAAATGTGTGTTGATAAGTTTGGTGCTGATAAAATGTCATAATTTTTTAAAATGTATTCTGCAAGAACCATCACTTTATATTTTATTTGGAAAGCATATTCTGATAAAAAAGAATTGACAATTTTAAAATTATTAAATATCTTATTCCTATCTTTTGGTCACTATTTGGCTGCTAAGGATAAAGTGTTATTTAATAATGACATCTATGCATGTAAGTATGGACCAGTTGTTATAGAAGTATATGACGAGTTCAAAAAGTTTGGTAATAGTCCTTTACAACAGCTATTAACTAATGACGAAAGCTCATATATCTTCTCTATTAAAGATACTCTTAATATAATAGATGAAGATAACAAGATTTTTCTTGATTTGGTTTGGGATGCATACAAATCTTTCCCGATTTATAAGTTACTCGAATTATGCACAAAACCAGGCTCTCCTTGGGAACAAACTAATAATGTATTAAATTTTGACAAAAAAGTAATTGAAGAAAAGTTAATAAAAGATTATTTTTTACGTCTTGTTTCTAAGACTAATATTTAATTCTTGTATAGAATTTTGAGGACCAATCTATTGTGCTATCCTTTACTGTGTCAAGTATATGTCCAAGGTCTTTTTTCTTAACCTCATTTTTCTCTTTACTAATATACAATTTTAAAAGTTTTTTTACCTTATCCACTTGCTCTTGCTCATATCCTTTAAGCTTCTTAGCTTTTGCTATTTCACTCGGTAAAGTATTGGTCAGCTTCGAATTATATTTAATACATGCATCTACCTCTTTTTTGTTGGCTTCTTTTAAGACTTTTTTTATTGCATTCATAAGAGTTTTTGTGCTGATAACATCAACTACGATAAATTTAACAAGGCCTTTAATAGCTTTATCAATCAAATCAGTTATTTTGTTTTCGTTAATATCTTCACCGAAAGATTCAAATAGTTTTATATGTTTCATAAAATTAAATATTTTATATATATATATTATAATTAAAAATGCATTTCTCTAATTTATAGAAGAAGTAAAGAAATTTCTAAATGACTTTATAATACCATAGTTTTTTATCGATGGTTTACCATATAAACCACAAAGAAAATATCCACTTTTATGAGTATAATAATCATTATATAAATTACCAGATACTGTATCCAATCTTGCAAATGTATCCATATATGGATACCATTTGTAATCACCCTTTTTAACCTTTACTGTAAGATCCACATAATTATCTCTACCATTGAAAATAATATGTCTTCTATCAGATCTATTTTCTTTATAAGAAAATCCATTTTTTTTAGCATATAACCTAAACTTTGTTATATAGTATTCATTTATAGAATATGCTCTATCCATGAAATATTCTATATTAAGAGAACTACCATCTTCATCAAAAACTGTATCTAATTTCCATAATAATGCACGACCAACAATCTTATTAGCAACTTTTAATATAATAAGACTACACGTCTCAGGATTATGTGTATACAATTTTAAGTATTCCGGATGATCATTCATACAAGAATTACCTAATGATCCAACATTTTTTTTTTGATAATTTTCGCTTTTATAATAATCTAATATATCTAGCCCTGATACTGTTTCAAATAAAGTATTATCTAGCTTTTGAATTGATTTAATTAGATTTATAAAATTTTCTATTTCTGTAGCACTAAATAAATTTGGTGCAATATAATTAACTAATTTACCTAATCGTATCTGATTCCTAGATTTTTTATATATTCCAGGTCCCTGTCCATTAATATCTAAATCATATAGAAAATCGCCATCTGATTCGCTAAAATTTGTATCAATATATGTTCTAGTATCTAGAAAATTATCAATCCTTTTTTTAGCATTTGACATTTGTGTAAATGTTACAATACAATCGCTATCGATATCAACAAATGTTATATCATTCCTAAAATTTTGTCCTTCTTTCTCCCTTAATGCATTTGCTATCTGATTATTACCCAATTCCTTTAGAATATCTCTAAAGTTTGGCGAATAATATAATAAAGACTCTTTTAGTAAATTCATTTTAAATTATTTTTTAAAAACTAATGATAATGCTACATAATTATACTGCAAAGTACACTGATTTAAATTATTTATAAATTGACAATCGATTGAAGATTCAATTAATGGAACAAAGTTATTCAAAAGAGTTTCCATCACTTCATCTATATTAGTATGTAAACGAATATCCACATATAAATTCATGGCACATCCTATTTGATATTCATTTCTACGATTCCTATAATTAAATTCATCTTCAATAGGAACAAAAGTTATATTAAATGTCTCACTAGTATCTTGAAATAGTTCTATTACTTCTTGTATATCATTTTCCGAAAAATTTGGCTTTACAGGATTTCGAGATCTTTCAAAATATCTAAAATCGGTTATCATAAGTTTAAAAAACTTTTTGGATCTAAAATATAAGTTCTTATAAACTTTTCTAATCTAGGACATTTATTATCAATCTCTTTCTTTAATGTTTCATACCCACTTTCGGTCATTGGATTTTCTTGTATAACCAATTTAACAGCTTGTATTTCTAAGTCACAAACAACATTAGAACTTTTAGATTTAAAAGACTTCTTATTTAGTTCTAAATACTCATCCATAAACTGATCATCATATTTAAGTTTTCCACTTAAATAAACTGGAATTATATAGGCTGCATATTTTTTAATTATAGAAGGATCAGGTATAAACATTTTCCCTTCATATATTTTTGAAAATTTTTTCATATATATCTATTATTTTTAACAATTTGAACAACTCCTTGAACCACTACCATTACAGTTATCACATTCCTGTTCTGTACTTCCGTCACACGAAGAACATGATATTTCACCATCACCATCACACGTACCACAAGCTATTTTATTTGAACCCTCACATTCCTTACAACTCTCATCATTTCCATCACAGTCCGAGCATTTAATCATACCTGTACCATCACAGTCTGAACATTCCTCATATCCAGTTGATCTTCCAGATCTTCCCCTATAACAGTCACCACAAGTACTATTACCTGAACCCTCACATTCCCCACACTCTACTTCTCCAGAACCACCACACTCATCACACTCATCTGCCTCCGCATAGCTACCTTGTGTATCTTCTAGTGTATATACATTACCTCTATTACCTGATCCAGTAGAGTCAGTAGTTAATTTCCCACTATATATGTTGAAATATTTTAAAGTATCAAGATAAGGAAACTTTTCATAATCATATTCGCTCGTCTTTTTTAAAATTACTTGTAAATCATCAAAGACTTCATTTTTACTCAATTCTAAATTATATATAACATTATCAGAAGAACTATTATTATATACTTTACAATACCATTTTTTTGATTTTGCATAACTCTTAAACAATTCAATATCTGAATCATAATTTGTGTATATTCTATCCATAAAAGTTATTTCTGGACTATCTAATTTCCAAACTATTGCTCTACCCTTTATGAGATCTTCATCATTTAAGTCTCTAAGTATTAATAACTGACACTTATCTTCATTTTTAGTATAAATATCGAAGAAATTCTTTGACACATTTCTCATACATGAATTTCCAAGTTGTCCTTCTTGTGATAAATATTTTCTAGATGAATACCATTCGGCTATATCATCACCTTTAACCAATTCAAAATATCTGAATATATCGTTCATTTTATCCCATTCACTTTTATAAAGATTTACAAAAGATTCTATTTCAGCATCTTTAAATTTCAACTTAGCAGAATTTAATATTGATCTAACTCCCCTACCAATTCTTATAGGCTGTCTGTTTTGTGAAAATGCAATTTTATCAATATCTACGTATACCACGCTATCTTTGTTTACAACAGATATACCATTTTCAAATTTAACCTTAACATATGTTTTTTCGGTATCTGAATCTACACTTTTAATTATTTCACCTATCTCGTCGGAACTTGGATGATATGTTGTAACTCCAGCAGGTATATAATCTAACGCATCAAATAGATTTTTATTTGCATCAGAATGTCTTAAATAACCACCACCGCTAAGTGTAACTGTCTTATCTTTATCAGCTTCAAGTTGTCTAACTCTTCTATCTAAAATAAAGCTTATATGTTCTTTATCACTAATATCTATATAATTATTGGAAACATTTATATCATTTTTCTCTAAATCTATTAATGCCTTTGCAACTGGTGAGGTTATTTTTGTTAGAATGGCTCTAAAATTAATTGAATATACTAGTATAGACTCATTAATAAGAGATTCAAATATAAATTCATTATAGTTTGTTAACATATATTATATAATTTTTATTATTTATATATTATATATCAAAAATTATTTAATTGAATCGACAAGTTTTGCCTTTTTTGCATAAAGGATAACCAATTTTATATATTTTTCCATATCAGTTATAGAATTATAAAATTCACTTATACCTATGATCTTATTATTATTTGCCTTTAGTACAAAATATCTTTGACTATTTGTAGCAAATCTAGATTCAAAACCTCTATCTGAGCCAGAATTTCTTCTAACAGAATCTATTCCATTTAAAGCTCCTTGCTTATTTTTATAAAATTCTGATGTTAATATAGTTTCTCCTATTGGAGATATTAATATAAAATAAAATTGTGAATTTTTCGCAATTCTTAATATAAATTTGGATGGTACAAAAATTTTTTTTAGGAAGTCTAACATTGGATAATAATTTATGTATATATATTAAAATAATATTAATTAGTTCACATTAAATGCCTTATTAATCAAAATCAAATCCCATATCAACCAGACTATTTATAACAGCATCTGTCATAGATAAATCACCACCATTTTCATCCATAAATTCATCAAAATATTCTGTAGTTATCTCCACACCATTTTTTCTTTTCTCTTTTATTTTTGGCAAAAGATCTTTTGCAATATCATTTGCTAAATCAAAGTCTGACATTTCATTATATTTTTTAATTTTCATTTTTCTTATACATTTTTATAAATAATATAAACCATTTA
>Ga0105050_10008975_pt1 | contig 11340 bp, 8 predicted proteins | sample FRY01_FD_78088 | JGI IMG/M metagenome (GOLD analysis project Ga0105050, IMG submission 78088) | Freshwater microbial communities from Lake Fryxell liftoff mats and glacier meltwater in Antarctica - FRY-01 | ecosystem: Environmental > Aquatic > Freshwater > Ice > Glacier meltwater ... | reverse complement strand
CTAATCACATTGGTCATATTTTCGATGGCTCCGTGGGTATAAATCGTCCCAATATTAGGATCTAAATATTTTAATAAACGCTGAGCCTTTCCCAAAGAATACCCAAAAAGGATGGATGTTTTTTGTTCTGCCCTGTTTTCTGCCCACCAGGTATTGATACTATCCATTACTTCTGCTTGGGGCGTCCATTTAAAAGCGGGTAGGCCAAAAGTGCATTCGGTTATAAATGTGTCGCATTTTACTACTTCATACGGAACAGAGATTCCGTCATCTTCGGTTTTATAATCGCCTGTAAAAACCCAAACTTCGTCTTTATATTCTACTCGAATTTGTGCACTTCCTATAATGTGTCCTGCTGGATGTAATGAAAATTTAACATTGTTGATGACGAAGGTTTCGTTCCATTCTTTGCCAGTGACATTGATTTCTCCCAATCGGTGCCGAATGATGGGCACATTAGTTTTGTGTGTAATATAATTTTGATGTCCCCAACGCGAATGGTCTGCATGACCGTGGGTAATAATAGCATTCTTGACGGGTTTCCATGGATCTAGATAAACATCGGCTTGTTGACAATAAATACCTTTGTCGTTAAATACTAGGAGTGGACTTCTCATATTTATTTGCAATTTATTTTCAACTTATAAAAGTAGGAATGAGTAGTATATTCGTATTACATAATTTACAAAAGTAGTTATTGAATTTCCATTTGAGATTAATCTTCCACTTAAATTTTTTTTGTTTTTTCTATCGTTGAATGATAGCGTATTCAAAATAAACACATTTACTTATACTTTAAAATTAGCCAATAATTCTAGCATACTTTTCATAAAAAAGAAAGTGAATATAAGCAGCTATTTTTCAATAAATGTTGAAAAAATATAAAATTTAAAAAAAATTATGTAAAAAGTTTACCTGCCATACCTCCTAATTTTACCAAACAGAATTCAAGCTAATCTTTAGCAATTAATTTTTACGATGTAGAAACAAAAGTAAAGAAAAAATTGAATACTGATTTGAAGGTGTAAGTTACTTCAACCTACACCAACAAAATTGAATCGATGCTTGGCGAAACGAAGGTCACGGGTAGTCAGGTTGTTGAAGTAGCTGTAACGGCACATGTCCTTTCCACCCGTTCGGGCATGTACTTACGCTTACGTCACCATTGTTTAAGGTGATCAGTCACACAGCAATAAAGCAAGCATCGGTCAATTTTATTAATAAACTTAATTTCTATTACCTATTTTATCCAACCCAATGATAAACCCGATAACTTACTATCGGGTTTATTTTGATGATAGGGAAAGGATATTGATTTCCAATGTTCACGCATAATGGACTGTTTAGTTTGGGGTAAAAATTAGATAAAAATTGTAAAGCATAATTTTTAAGTGGTATATCGAGCTCACTAAATAATTGCCATTCAAGCAGTAAATGGAAATTGTATAAAAAAAGCAAATTTATATATAAAAGAGTTAAACACGCTTTTTCTGAAATTTGTAAAGTATAATTTTAAACAGTATTTCTATTATGGAAAAAGATCAAAACAGAGGACACGACCAAAAAGGTCAATCTTCGCAGGAACAAAAAGCGAGTCATTCACAAAATGATTCTGAAAGAAGAGAAGGTCAATCAAGTCAACACCGACAAAATGACGCTTCCAATCAATCACAGCAAGCAAATCGTTCGCAAGAACAAAATGACGATTTTCATTCAGCATCAGGTCAAGATGGTCAGGAACAAGGCAATCAGAAAAATGGTAATGGAAGAAATGAAAATGACAGCGATTTTTCTCAAGATTCAGATCGAAGTATGAATGAAAATGACAAAAGATAAGGATACCCCGCTAAGTGGTAGTGCCTATGAAGATGTCAATGAATTCAAATGATTCAGACGAGCATGTGAGTGATGCGTTCAATCAAGACGACCTCGAACGAAAAAATTATGAAGAGGAAGAAGAAAATTAAAAGAGGTCCTAATTTTTCTTTGTGAATAAGCCGCTTTTTTATTATTAAAAGTGGCTTATTCTATTAAATAAAGTGCTATAACGAACGCTACTTTTTCGCTTTAACAACAAACAAATCTTCAATTAATTGAACTTTTCTTTTAATTCGGCAATGTCTAAATGTAATTTACGAATTACTGAACCTAATTGGTTGACATCGTACTGTTCAGGTTTAAAATGTTCCCGCTCCAAACTTCCAACATATTCCCAAATTTCTGCAATTTCCGAAAATTTTATTTCATAAGGGTTGTATGACCTATTATCAGAATGTAGCATAAAGATATTCTTTCCGTTTTTATTCAACCGTTTATACACAATTTCTTGATGTATGGAAATGATAATATACGTTTTACCGTCAATTACATCACCTAGTTTTTCAACATATTTTCCAATAACAAATGACTTATTGGTATGCGGCGGCATCGAATCACCTTCGATGGGGAAAGTGCGGTATTTTTCATTTTTATTTAACCAAGGTAAAGAAATATGATCCAACTCCGATATAAATTGATAATCTGCATAACCACCTGCAGCATAACCTGCTTTGGCTTTATGAGTTACAATTTCAATAAGATTCTCCTTTTTTTTATCTACAAGAATAGGTAATAAAATGCGATTACCTTCTAAATTTATCAACTCATCGGTATTAATTTTACTCAAGTCAACCGTCAACAACAAATCAATACTTAATAGGTAAAATTTAGAAATTACCAAAAGCGATTCTGCTGGAGGAACATTTTTTCCATATTCGTATTTTTTATATTGATCAATGCCCATTTTCATTGCATTGGCCGCTTCATGTTGCGTCAAATTTTGCTTGTTGCGAAGCCATTTTAAATTGGTGGAAATAAATAGCATATGTTAAAGTGATTTTAAGTCACCACAAAGATAATAATTTTAGGGATTATATGTCCTAATTTTGTAAAAAATTATTTTTATAGCAAATGACAAGGGCAATTTTACACATGGATTTAGACACTTTTTTTGTGTCTTGCGAGCGAGTAAACAATTCGCAATTGGAAGGAATTCCGTTAATTATTGGCGGTGGCGACAGGGGAGTTGTGGCATCTTGTTCTTATGAAGCGCGTACTTTTGGGATACGCTCCGCCATGCCTATCAAAATGGCCAAACGACTCTGTCCACAAGCAAAAATTATTAAGGGCGACATGGAATTATATTCAAAACGTTCCTTTGAAGTGACTCAAATAATCGAAGAAAAAGCTCCTATTGTGGAAAAAGCAAGCATTGATGAACATTATTTAGACATTACGGGCATGGATAAATTTTATGGTTGTTTTAAATGGTCAAATGAATTAGCAGAAACCATCACCAAAGAAACAGGTTTACCTATTAGTTTTGCTTTATCGGTTAATAAAACGGTTTCAAAAATTGGCACAGGCGAAAGCAAACCAAAAGGGAATCTTGAAATTCCATGCGAAAAAGTAAAACTTTTTTTAAATCCGCTTTCTATTCAAAAAATACCTGGAGTGGGAGAGGTGACGTTTCAATTATTATCACGTATTGGCATTAGGCAAATTCAAACATTGTCAGAAATGCCTGTGGAGGTGCTTCAACAATTAATTGGGAAAAACGGAATTGAGCTATGGAAAAAAGCAAATGGGATTGACAATAATCCCGTTGAACCTTATAAAGAACGCAAATCGCTCTCGGCAGATAAAACGTTTATGCAGGATTCCATCGACATTCAGGCTATGAAATCGGTTCTGATTGGTATGGTAGAAAAATTGGCTTTTCAATTGCGTTCTGAACAATGGTTAACCTCAACGGTAGTGGTTAAGATTAAATATGCCAATTTTGATACCCAAACCAGGCAAATTAAAATCGCTTACACGTCTGCTGATCATATATTAATTAAAACCGTAATAGAACTTTTTGATAAATTGTACGATCGCAGAATGCGGTTACGAATGATTGGTATAAATTTTAGCGGTTTAGTTCGCGGAACGTATCAAATCAATCTATTTGAAGATACCCTCGAAATGATTTCACTCTATCAAGCCTTAGATAAAATGAAAAGACGTTTCGGATTCAATGCGGTGGGACGAGCAGATGTGATTTTAAAAAATAATATTTAATATCCAAAAACAAAATTCCAAATTCCATCATCAGTCATCAATCATCTATCATCCATCACCCAACCTCCAATCTCCAACCCATGCTTCTTAACTGCCATTCCTACCATAGTCTTCGTTACGGCACCATTCCGATCACAGAACTTGTTCAGCAAGCTGTGGCATGTGGTGTGAAAGTCATGGCGTTAACCGATATTAATACCATCACGGGATGTTACGAATTTATCAAGGAATGTAAAGCGAATTCCATCAAACCAGTTATAGGTATTGAGTTTCGAGCCAATGACCAGTTTAAATATATTGGTTTAGCAAAAAATGCAGCAGGGTTAGCAGAAATGAATCGGTTTTTGACGTACCATAATTTTGAAAATAAATCCTTACCCGATGTTGCACCCGCGTTTGAAAAGGTGGTAATTATTTACGATTTAAAAACAGCTCCTAATCAATTGAAAGCGCATGAATATATCGGAATTCGTTCGCACGCAGTAGCACAATTATATAATTTAAAATGGAAAGATAATTTACATAAAATGGTGCTGCTTCATCCTGTCACTTTTCGAAATAAAAAAGAATATAATTTGCACAAAATTCTACGAGCAATTGATAAAAACACACTTATTTCTAAATTAACAGAAAGTGATTTTGCCTCGTCAAACGAAAAAATGTGTGCTTGGCAAGAACTAATCATTCCTTTTTCTGCTTATCCAGAAATATCAAAAACTACGCAAAAAGTACTAGAAGAATGCGATTTTGAATTTGATTTTACAACTCCAAAAAACAAAAAATTTTATACTAAAAGTAGGATTGATGATATGGCATTACTTTCTGTCTTGGCTTATCAAGGATTGGAATGGCGATATGGGAAAGAAGATAAAATTGCAAGAGCGAGGGTGGAAAAGGAATTAAAGGTAATTGATCAACTCGAATTTAGCGGCTATTTTTTAATCACTTGGGATATCATTCGATATAGCAATAGCAGAGGATTTATGCACATTGGTCGAGGAAGCGGTGCCAACAGTATTATTGCTTATTGTTTGGGGATTACAGCTATTTGTCCGATTGAATTAGACCTTTATTTTGAACGTTTTTTAAATGAAAACCGAAAAAGTCCACCCGATTTTGATATTGATTGGTCATGGAAAGAACGCGACATCATTTTAGATTATATTTTTAACCGTTACGGAAAAGAATACGTCGCTTTTTGTGGTACGAATGTCGAATTTAAATACCGTTCAATTTTTAGAGAAGTGGGTAAAGTTTTCGGATTGCCCAAAGAAGAATTAGACAGCTTAGCCTTAAAAAGTATTGAAACACATGACACCAATAAAGTGGTTCAATATGTTCAGGAATACGGAAAAATGTTAGAAAAGTTTCCAAATCAGCGAAGCATGCATTCGTGTGGCATCTTAATTTCAGAAGAACCCATTACGAACTATTCGGTTTTGGAAATGCCTCCCAAAGGATTTCCAATAGTATTATTCGACATGCATGTAGCCGAAGAGATTGGATTTGAAAAATTTGATATTTTGAGTCAACGCGGCATTGGTCATATTGACGATTGTAAAAAATTAGTCGAAAAAAATCAAGGAATATCGGTAGACATCAGAAACACCAACCTTTCTAAAAATAATAAAGAAGCGAATATTTTTTTAGGACAAGGAAAAACGATTGGATGTTTTTATATTGAAAGTCCAGCCATGCGAGGACTTTTACGCCGTTTAAAATGTAACGAATACAAAACGTTAGTAGCCGCATCTTCTATCATCAGACCCGGTGTGGCTCAATCGGGAATGATGAAAGAATATATTTTTAGACATAATCACCCAGATAAATTTGAGTATTTTCATGAAGTTTTTAAAGAGCAATTAGGCGAAACCTACGGAATTATGGTCTATCAAGAAGACGTAATTAAAATCGCCTTGCATTATGGAGGTGTTTCGGCTGCTGACGGTGATATATTACGCAGAGCGATGAGTGGAAAAGGCCGATCGAAAGCAGCTTTGCAAAAAGTAAAAGATGATTTCTTTGTGGCTTGTGCTCAAAAAGGACATCCCGAACAATTGAGTCAAGAAATTTATCGTCAGATAGAATCCTTTGCAGGCTATTCTTTTTGCAAAGCGCACTCGGCTTCCTATGCAGTAGAAAGTTACCAAAGTTTATATCTAAAAGTGCATTTTCCAATAGAATTTATGGTGGCCGTTATTAATAATCAAGGGGGATTTTATCGAACGGAAGTGTATATTCATGAAGCTAGAATGGCGGGTGCAACAATACATAATCCGTGTGTGAATCATAGCGATTTTGAAACTGCGGTGATGGGTTCAGCTGTTTATTTAGGTTTTATGCATTTGGAAAGTTTTGAAAGTAAAACCGCCAATTTAATCCTTGAAAATAGGACTAATTTTGGAAAATTCACTTCTTTAGAAGATTTCATTCATCGCATTTCAATTGGAATTGAATCCATTCAAGTACTTATTTTTATTGGGGCATTTCGCTTTACCGGAAAAAGTAAAAACGAATTAGTGGTACGAGCACGTTTACTTTTATCCAAAACAAAAATACAAAATAATGCACCGATGCTTTTAGAAGAACCCATCAAGGAATATAAGTTGCCAGTGGTGAAAAGAGCCGCTTTTGAAGATGCCTTTGATGAAATTGAATTGCTTAGTTTTCCTGTATCTTGTTCGCCTTTTGATTTATTAAAAACAACGTATAGAGGCGATGTAAAAGCAAAAAACTTAATTCAAAATCACAAGAAAACAGTTAAAATGTTAGCCTATTTAATTTCTAGAAAACATGTGCCCACGCACAGAGGAGAAATGTTTTTTGGAACATGGATAGACAATGAGGGAGACTATTTTGACACCGCTCATTTTGCAGACAGTCTAAAACAGTACCCATTTCAAGGAGGTGGATGTTATCTATTATTTGGAAAAGTTGAAGTAGATTTCCATTTTCCAACGGTTACAATACTAAAAATGGCCAAAATGCCCTTTATTCCAGATCCGCGATATGCCCATACTAATCAAAAGCAGTATGCTGTACATGAGCAAATTCGCGAAGACGTCAGTTATACCCAGCGAGCTCCTTACCCACAAGAACATGAAATTGGTTTACCTCGACATAAAATGAGCTAATAAAATTAAAAAAATCAGTGGATTACAACCATTTCTTAGTTTGGCCAAATTGTTCCACTGTCTTTTACTTCTTTTAAAGCACTAATTATATAACAGATTCAAAAAATCTTATAACACGTTTATTTGTAACTTCTTGCATTTTTGTAGTTCAAGATGTAGACAGCAAACTGAATTAACTCTATTATTTTGAAAATGAAAAATAGTAATGGATAAATGAATAGGATATGGAAACTATAGCAATCACATCAAAAAACCTTCCTGCGGCATTTGAACAACTTCAAGTTCAGTTAGGCGGCAAGTTGTTCACTCAATCAAAGGAATTAAGACTAGAATTAAAAAATGATTTAGTTGATGGTTCGATAACCGGAATATATATCGAAAATGCAATAGCCTTCATTGAATTTGAAATTACCTTTAAAAAAGATATTTCATTCTTATTCAACATGAATAATGAACATCTAATCCATTTTGGATATTGTTCTAAGGGCGAATTATACCAGCGTTTTCAAGAAAATCCTATCACCAATACGTTAAGTCAATTTCAAACAGGTATTTTCTCGGTTACGAGCCAAAAATATATGCATATAGAATTTAAAAAAGAACACGAAGTTAAGTTTTCATTAATAACTGTCGATGTTAATCGTGTTTCAGATGCAGAGTTACAGGAGCAATTGCACACCACTTTTTTACAAAATACTGGCAACCAATCTTATAGTTATATCGGTTCGTATAATTTAAAAATTGGAGAAAAAATTCAATACTTACATGATATCTCTCAAAAAGGGTTGATTCGGAATTTGCTAATAAACAGCACCGTTTACCTCATCTTAGCACTTGAAATTGAACAACATAAACATGATTTACAAAATACAGTAAGTACGGGTAGCAAGCTGTCAAAAGCAAATTTAGAAGCCGTAAGAGCTATTTCGGAATACATTAAAATAAATCCAGAAATAGCCTATAGTTTGAAGTTTCTGAGTAAAAAAGCTGGAATGTCAAACCTAAAATTACAGGAAGGTTTTAAAATTTTACATAACAGAACGGTTGGCGATTATATTAAAAATAGCCGAGTCGAGGCAGCTGAACATTTAATCCGAACTTCTGAACTGAACATTTCAGAAATTGTATACACGGTTGGACTTACGAGCCGAAGTTATTTTTCTAAAATTTTTAGAGAAAAATACAACTGTTGTCCTAAACAGTATAAAGATCATCAACATGTAAGACAAGTCGTGGCCTAATAGCCGACGTTACTTTAGTTGCTAAAAATAAAAATATTAAAATGCGTTCTGATCAAATTTTATAGCATCAAAAGAGAAAATAATTCCTACTTGACTTTAAGTTATTAATTAAAAAACCCTATTCTAAAAACAGTAGAAAATTTAGTTGAACACCAACTGCCAGATCTTTACCATGCAGAAAGTCAGTTACTGGATGCACTTCTGCAAGTAGTATAACATGCAAATGACTCAAAGCAAAAAGAAGCTATTCAAAATCATTTATAATAAACCAGCAATACGTTAAGAGTCCTCCTTCATGACTCTTACTAATTTTGGCAGTACGTTTTTTTTAATTTAAGTTGTATCTTTAGCCGAAGAATCAAATCAGTTTCTCAACTTCCTAAGCTAAAACTACTAAGATTTAAGCGAAATAATTCAAAACAAAACGTACTATGCCGGTTGCCGTTGTTAGAAAAAATATTGTGTTTAAACCAGATGCCGCCCGAGTGGTTGCAAGATTTTTTGATAATGGAGACAGTAGAACTACACTTTTGGCAAATCGACTTCAAGCCATGAGTGAAGAGGAAATTAATGTGGAACTTCAACAAACATTAGACATCTTTGAAAGTAGACATCGAAATATCACCGCTATTTTTATAAAGCATGCCGAAAAATATAAGGATTTGATTAACCGCAACGGACAGCAGTTTGACAAGATGAGTATGAACCAGCGGTTACTTTTAGGTTCCTATTGTACAATGGAATATGCGCTAGAATCAGCTGCTTTATTTAATCCTTCCATCGTGGAAGATTTTGATCAAACTTTATTACAAGCAGGTGAAAAAAGAGTCATTCTGTCGTTCAGAGCGACGGGTGAAGGCCATCTGTCTTCCATTGTTTTTAGAAAAGGCGTGTTAGATGCAGCAAATAATCTAAAAATGATTGGCCCTCATAACCATGTTGATTTGCCGCGAATTACCCGCAAAAAGACCTACAATAAAAAACGTTTTGTAAACAAAATGTACGAAATGAAAATTCCTGCGGTTTACTCTGAAAAAATTATGCAAGACCTGCCTGATTTTTTCGAATACCATCAAATTAGAGGTGCCGTTCAAAAAATTCAAAACAGTGATATAGACAATCATTATAAGCAAGTATTACAAGAAATGACGTGGCTATTAGATTCCTATTACGATATTGAATTTCACGGCGATTCGCCCATTTCCAGTCGTGCTATTCTACCTATTTCGCCGTCAGAGAGCCGAGGAATTGAAGATGCTCGTTTTGTTAAATTCACTGACGATGACGGATCTGAAAAAATGTATGCTACCTATACGGCTTATGACGGTTTCACCGTGTTGCCAAAATTACTGTCTACCAGCGATTTTATAAATTTCAGGATTAAGCCGATGCATGGAAATGGCGTTCAGAACAAAAATTTTGCTTTATTTCCTAGGAAAATTAAAGGAAAATATGCCATGCTTGCCCGTATTGATGGGATTAATAATTACCTTCTTTACTCCAATCGATTGACGCTTTGGAATGATCCTATCAAAATTCAAGAGCCAAAATTTCCTTGGGAATTTACTCAAATTGGCAATTGTGGTTCTCCAATTTATACGGAAGAAGGTTGGCTAATCATCACCCATGGAGTGGGACCGATGAGGCGGTATTGCATTGGTGCGTCCTTACTTGATTTGGAAGATCCTACCATTGAAATCGGACGATTAAGCGAACCCTTGCTTTCTCCGCTTGAAGAAGAGCGAGATGGCTATGTTCCCAATGTTGTTTACTCGTGCGGAAGTTTGCTGCATCATGACGATATTGTATTGCCCTATGCTGTGTCTGATTATTCCTCATCCTATGTAACCATAAACAAAGAGGAATTAATAAAAGCACTAATTGAATCTGCTCCAATAAAATAATATCCAACCAAAGCATCTACCTTTTAAAGTGTTTGCTCAAATGCCATTCTAGCCAATAAATAGCTAAGTGTTGATTCTGCTCCTTGATTTAAGTTTACATTTGATGTTTCTATCCCATCGTGACAACCTCCAGTTCGTGGGTTATAAATAAATTGCTTCAAATGATTATTTCCCAAAAACCAGCTAAACGCAATGTCCATCTTTTCATGATAGCCATTCCATGGAAAAGCATGATTAAACTGTTTTAGAGCCAAAATAGTATAAGCCACGTCAATGGGTTGTTCACCACCTTTCGTTTTCGGACTATTTTCCTGACCTTTTAAAAGCCAATTTCTATTCGAAATAATTTGAATGGCGTTACGAGTAAACGTTTGAGACAATAAAAAGTCGAATGAATCTTGTGCAATAAATTTAAATCGCAAATCTCCTGTGGCTTTCCATGCGAGTAGCAGAGCCTCAGGTAATACGGCGTTAGCATACGTTAAATAAGGCTCAAACCATTCCCATTCCGCATCAGCATTATAATCATAAATATCGGTCAACTTTAAGGCTGCTTCCCTGATGCACTCGGTCAACGTTTCATCATTAATTTTTAAGTTAAAATAATAAAGTCCTTTAATAATAAACGCTAGAGCTCGTGGGGATTTAATGTGCGGAAGTGACATGCAAAAATGATATATACATAACCTGCTATTTTGGAATGCCACCTTATCTAGCTTGTCGTGGTCGTTTAATAAATGGTATGTATAGCCTAAAGCCCAAATTGCTCGACCATTTGAATCTTCCAAATTTTCATCATAATTTTGATCTGTAAAATGATAATTAACATTTAGATAATTCAAAAACAAACCTGCCAATCCCTGATTAGTGTTGACCGATTTCTATAAATTTATCGTAATCAAAAATAGTAAAAATAGGTCTCGAATTACCTTTATTTTCATACCATTTATTTTCAAATTG
>Ga0105050_10008974_pt1 | contig 11341 bp, 14 predicted proteins | sample FRY01_FD_78088 | JGI IMG/M metagenome (GOLD analysis project Ga0105050, IMG submission 78088) | Freshwater microbial communities from Lake Fryxell liftoff mats and glacier meltwater in Antarctica - FRY-01 | ecosystem: Environmental > Aquatic > Freshwater > Ice > Glacier meltwater ... | reverse complement strand
GTCAAGCTCAATGAGCAGCTGATTGGTCAATCGCTGATCAGCAATGGAACCATCGCCCTCCCGTTTGCAGGCGATCGAGTCCACCTCGTCGAAGAAAATAATGCTGGGGCTCTTACGGACGGCCGTGGCAAACAGCGACTTGAGCTTTTTCTCACTGCCCCCCACCCACCGTGAGGTCAGTTCTGCACACGACGCGTTGAAAAAACACGCCTTCACTTCCGATGCCGTGGCACGTGCAATCATGGATTTGCCCGTACCAGGGGGGCCGTATAGCATGATTCCGTTGCTGCGCTTGACGTTGAGTCGTTTGAACAGGGACGGGAATTGCATCGGAATCACCACGGACTCGCGGATCGCGTCAATCGCACTGTGACAGCCCACAACGTCTTGGAAATTGACGTCGGTGGGCGGCATGGCTTCCCATTCAATATCACCGATTTCGTCGTGGGTGCCATCTGCCCCGCTCGCGCCTTTCTGGCGTTGGGTCGCGTTTGATGCCTCGCACAGCTCGGGATTTGTATTATCCGGACACTCTCTGCCCGCGGGCAATGCTTGGTGCCCCTCGTGCGGAGAAACACTGCCACGACTGTCGTGAGACGAATTCCGGTCGGCACTGCACGTTTCGGCATGTGCGCGGTTCGATACGATCGCATCCTGCTCTTGTTGCAAACACTCTGATGCTTGCAACAAGGAGTTTACGATCGTGTCGGATTTCGACCATACGGTTTCGGGGGAATGTGCTTTGCCGGCAATGACCCTGTGTGCCAGCGCTACGAGATCTCTGATCTGGTCGTTCCGAGACAGGTTATTTGTTTTCGTATGTACAGATTGCAAATAGAATTCAGCTTCCCGCACACACGGTGTGGGTGACGATGTCATCCGTCGCGCTCACGCCAATGGCTGTGCGTTTATACAGACTCAGGGCAAAACTATGTCTTCTGCTGCAGTTTTATGCCGCGGCAGTAAAAGAGCGCATGCAACACATTCACGCGGCGCAAAAACGGCATTTTGCCCATTTATTATTCGACATGCAAACGTTACGGTGGATTTTTCCAGCACCCTGGCAGGCGAAACACACTACAGCGGGCATAGCAGAGCTTTCATTCGCGGATTGGAAGCAAGAATGGTGACAAGGTCCCCGCCCCAGACAACATGGATTGAATACCACATCCACTACGCCACTGAATACGATGACGCAGACATCAACACTTTCATAGCCCGCAGACCTGATGGCCCCGCCTTTGACAAGGAAGAGAAACTATGTGTATTCCTGGAATACACGAGAGCAATGGACACAACGGAAGATTGGATTGTGCACAGCGACGCATTGGGACTCTACTATAATGAGTATTTGAAGGCATGGCTCGCATACCCATCCTGTCGGGGCATACCACCCATGGGATTCATTGGATTGTACAATGGTTTTGTTGTACCGAAACCAAACGGTTCACGGTGGGTCGTAGGTAGAGGTTGTATGTAATTGGGATTGGCAATGTAGGGAGCATTGGCGTTTGCCACCATCGCTTGGTAATTGCGACTGTATTGTTCTGGCGTTGGTCGCATCATTCCCATGGGAGGCATACCGAGAGCGATTTGTTCTGGCGTTTGTCGCATCATCCCCATAGGAGGCATTCCGTAACCCATCGTCGGTTGCGGTCCTATCGTCAGTCCCGCTAGAGAGGCTGCTCCAGGTTTTTGCTGGCCTGCTTGCTTCATGAAAGACATCTTTTTCATGTGCTTCCTAGAGCTCTTATATAGTGTTTGTCGGCGAAGTCGATTAACACACATACGCCTACCGGCGCGCAATCGGCCGATTTGACATCCGTCTCTACTAAACAAAAGCACGAAGGTGCCCTTGCTCTGAACATTTGTGACTTTGAGACTGGCGTGTGTGTTGCGGGATGCTGGGGATTTTAACCCCAGACATGGTGTGTTTCGACACCATCCTGACACGGAGTCACATCCTTTAGTAGTTTTGAACAGCGTTTCGGCTGTGTGCCGGCAACGCCGTTTGCGCACGCAACATTGGCTCACGGATAGCAGTGCACAGACGCCTGAAAAAAGCAAACTCGTGAAAATGGGCACTTTTCACCTTGGATGGGTAGGAGTTGATTTTCCGACTGTCGTATTTGGATTCAGGTCCTCGAATGTCAACCTCGTCGCTGCTCTGTTTGATGTACTCCATGGGCGCAATCTTCAAGACGTCGTGGATGATCGAGAGGAACTTGACGCAGTTGCGGAGCAGCTTTTGACTGATGCGCTTGCCTGCCGCAATCGAGTCATTGTGTTGCCGCACATACTGCTATCATAATAAATCGCTACAAGCCCGTGTTGCCACTTACAGGTGCTGTAGATGGAAATTTCAACGTTTGGGCATGCGAAAACGAGCGCGGCGACGAAAAGGCACACAGAAATGGTCTTGCCAAACCGCCGGGGTGTCGAAATCCTGTGAAAAACAGCATTGCGTCACGGTGTGTGCTGTCGACTTGGACTTTGCATGGGCGGGTGGAGGTTTTAAAGCCAGCGCATTGTGGCAAATCAGACACTCACAGGATCTCCTGGTTGATGCTTTGCCAAGTGTTCATCTCGAGAAGACGTGGATACGAACGCTCGAAAAATCCAGGGGGGTCGGTCTTGAAGAGAACACGCACCACGGAATTCAGGAAGGATTCCTGCAGACAAGTGCACGATTTCAAAAAAACACAGGCGTTTGTGGTAGAGTGTTATAACTCGACTGGGTTCGATTGCTAGTACGCCTTGCCTGATATCACAATTTTACACACAGTTGAGACAGCACTTCCACCAAAACACGGTCCCAATCTGTCAGTGCGTGCAAATATCCTGATTGCAAAAACAAGCTCAAACAAACGTGCTGGGAGATTTGACCCACGTGAAAGATTCGCTGGTGATAGGACCGCTCCCATCCGCCGCGATCAAGGGCACCAAGCGCTTTGCGCAATGTGTTGATGCGCGAAAATCCGTTGACGTCTGCGGTATCGGCACTCGTAATGTTGGAGTAAAAACGCGATATTGTCCCAAATTTCTTCTTGAGGAAATCGCGCGCTGTCTTGGTCATTCCGCTGTGGGCCTCGTCGTCTTCATCGTGTTGCACGGCAGCACACGAATTGGTGAGGTATTCGGCGAAAAAAGGGTCGTCGTTTCGCACATGCCCTGCTGCCATTGCTGTGCGGTATACTGCAGATTTTGCCAGCCGGAAACAGGGGAGGGAAAACAACAGTATCAAAAAGCCTCTACCCACCTTGGAGTCACACTGTAGAATTTACGATGATGAAACAGCAGGAGGGGTGAGGATGCATGTTATCGGAAATAACACCCAGTATATATGAACACGCGTCAAAAAACGGTTTATACGCGAGGTTATAAGCGCATACAACATGCTGCAGACACACAAAAGGGGCCTGCAGGGCCGGGATATGACGATCCAGCGTCGTCCAATGTGTTTGTACAGCACCGTGGAGCGTTAAAAAGAAAAAGCAACCTACATTCGAACGTAGACATCCATCGCCGTTCATTCGCTCCACAACACACGCCAATCCACAAACGAAGAGTCGCGCATCGCACAATGCTCGCCCCCGTTCATACTCCAGCCACCCAGACCAACCAGGCCGTTGCCGAAACCGGGGTCAAGAAGAGAAAATATCGTTTCAAGAGTGGAACTGTGACGCTGCGCGACATCAAAAAGCTCCAGACCACAACCAACCTCTTGGTGCAAAAGGGCCCATTCCGCAAGATTGTCAAGCAGATCACCGCCGAAATGGGCGTCAAGATCCTCTACCAGAAGAAGGCGATTGAAGCCCTGCAAGAAGCTGTCGAGGGCTACGTCATTGAAAAGTTCAAGGATGCCAACAAACACGCCAAGCACGCCAAGCGCAAGACGATTTGCATCGCCGACTTGCAGATGATCCAGTGAAGAATCGCACGTAATGCCCCAAACGACCCGTAACCGCCAATCCATGCCCTAAAATACCCCGAAATAGAATAAATGCGCTATAAAAGACCGCTCTGTGTGGCAGCGTTTCCCCCATCCAAAAGTGCACAGGTGGCACGCACGCAATGTCTGTGACGCGTGCTCAGACACACACAGAACCCGCGCAGAAGCGCGTCTTTGACCGCAAGCGTTGTGGCGACAAGTTGAAGTTCCGTTTCAGCGATCGCAAGAAAGCCCGGAACCACGACTTTGGCTTGGACGTACTGGCGGCTGCCCCGTGCACGCTTCTTTCCATCATCGACGACAGCAACGTCTCTGATAATAATGTGCGGTATCAAGTACTCGCGAAGCAAGCACAGAAATTCACACACGTCAGGCTGATGGGGAAATATCTCACGTATGCCGAGTTGGATGTGGGTGACGAGGTGATGTTCAACTTTTGCGAAAAAGCGCACAAACTACCGCTGCCTCGCACGCTCACAGACTTTTTGGTTGGCCCCGAGACGATTGCCATCGTCCTCGAGTGTGTCGAGAAAAACACGGACGAAGCCCTCAGCGTTTATTGGGTCCGCTTTGCACACCCAGCATTTGCGGTGTGTGATGATTTTTGCGTGCTCCGTAGTCAGATTTTTTACGTCAAACGGACTGCGGAGATGAAAGAGGCAGACGGCCCAGAGCACGTCGTGTCACACGCGAATCTTCAGAAATATTTTTAATAAACCTCAATTTTGTGCCCGTGTGGTGTGCAAACACAGTGTTCTTGTCAAGTAGGTTAGATTTATTAATACCGCCACCAGGTCAGGAAACAATTCAAAGTATGTGCCCGAGATAGGGGAGACCACTTCAGATCTCGTGTTTCCGGTGTCCTCTCGTTCAAGATAAATGCTCTTGGTGTTCAAGGCATCACCTGTGTTGTGTGATGTTGCAAAGATTGGTTCTGTAGGGTCCGAGTGACCTGTTCGATGCGTCAACACGAGTAAAACACCTTCCGAATCTCACGCACACTGTCTATACAGCGCCGACACCTTGCGCACGGCGATGAATTTGCAAGTGTGCCGTCTTCCAGGACACGGATCACAAAAAGATGAAGTATAGTATTGCGCGCAAGATTCCGGCAGTTCCGGTGCATGTTGTTCACCGCTGACTCCTCGGCGTGGATGCTATAGGGCATGTGCAAGTGGCGCAGGTACTTGTTGAACCCCGTGGCAATAACTTTCCCCCTGGCGCTCGTGATGACGGCTCCGTGTCGCATTTTCATGTTGGACTTGTGCGCGAGCTTGATCCCGATGGCGACAATCTTGTTGTGCGTTTTCTGATGCATCACCCGTAAATTTTCACAACGTCACTTGTACACAACAGGCACCACACGCTGTATGCCACACGCACGGTGGCATGCGTGTCGGGCAAGTATACTCTTGGATTTTTGCAGTGGGTTGGATATTATAGCATGGCAGGCAGTTGTGTTTCGGTAGTGGCGGGGTTCTTCAACCGAAAATAGAATGACAGCCCTCCTTACATATATACACAAGATAAACTTCTTGGTGGTGCAGCCTTTGATTTTGGAAACCAAACACACGATGATTATGTCAAATGCGAAAACCGTTTTGCACTGCGACGAAGAAATGCGCCTGCCAAGCCTCATTCGTTCGACGCCACGCTTCAAACGGAATAGAAATGGCAGGCGCCAGACCCCGTGCACTGATACCAACGGTGTACTTTCCGATTGCAGCACGGCGAACGTTTCCATCTACACGGATACCGACACCGACCCCGAGGGTGGCGACGTGGAACCCCAAAGGGCGAAGCCTCCAGGCGACAAGTACACTGTGCTACGTTGCATATACATCAAGTGCAAAAACGTGCACGAGCAGCGACAGCCTCTGTCGCCGAGCGTTCTGGATTTGCGCATGGCATGCATTTACAAGATGGAACAAATCATGCATTACTCCAAGATGAGTGGGAAAACCATCCTGCACGAGTTGACGGTCATTCAGGCGATTTTTTGCCTTGATTGGATCATTGCAAACGAGTTCCAGTACTTCATACGCATGAACCCCGATGTGCTGAGCGGTGTATGCTTGATTCTCAACGTTGAGTCGACGGATGCGGAGGAAATGGAGGCTTTGTACCGCATGGTTGCCGCTAACACTTACACAAGCGAGAACCTCTTATATCAAGAGGGTATTGCCGCAGAGGTGTTGAAAATAAAGGGCGACGTTGGACGCCGGCAGCACAGGATTGTTTTTACGGACTTTCTGGAACAGTACTTTGCCGACGATAATGAAACCAGGAAGCACCTCGTGCATTTTTTGTATATCTGGATGACTACCAACGTCGCAACGTGGTTTATCAACATATACGACACGTTTGTCGAGGTTGCTCTGAAGGCATCATTTGATTTACCAACACGGGTCGAACTCTTCAACGACTATCTGCTCGTTTGCGCGTAACCAGCATCGCAAAACATTGCAACACTTCAATCAGAAACAATTCGATTTTTATTAAACGGTTTACCGTCGCATTAGTTTTTAAGATGGAATGCCCTTTGCGCACCGACACATGCACACAGGATTGCCGGTTGGTTGGTAATATATCGAGATCGTATGTGTTTGTTTCCCGCGAGACACTACAGGGGTGAGGCTGGCGAGGTGCCCTCCGGTGCCGGCTCGAAGCAGTATTGTGCATATTCACGTTGATTGCCATAGAGCACAATTTTATCGTGGGCGTGAGGCAGCGTCAAGGACCTCATGCGATCGTACATGCACGGGTCACCAGCCCACTGCACACGCACACAGGCACATCCAATCACGGTGCGCGAGAGTGCGTCGGAGATAGACCGTAGATACTCGTAACGCTGCTGGGTGGTGTGATTGTTGTCGGTGTCATGCTGGTCTTTCAGTAACACGTCGTATACCAGCGCCACCATCGTGTTGTTGCCTTCGTCGTCGGTGTCGCACGTGAGATGCGCAAACCAGACACATTCTGGCACATCCGTGGCGTTTTCGACACTCTCGGGCGAAAAGCATTGGATTTGAACATTGGCGATGTTGTCCGAGTCGGGGGTGAAGTAGGTTGTGCCCGACAAAATATAGTCGCCGTGGCGTAAAATCGGGATATCGAATGACTGCCATTCGTCGACAGTAAAGGTGGTCTGTTGTTGCAGAGCAGCACTCAGTTTCTGATTGCCACTCGATATGTCCACTTCGTCTCTTGTGGCAGGGCTACGCTTGCGTTTCCAGCACAGACCCGACACACAGGTCGGGGGTGTTTCGGACAACATGGGAAGACCGACCAGGACGCTGTGGTTGTGGCCAAAATAGAGGAAAATGTCGATGCAATACGTGGGGCGCCACGTGCAGAGCGTGTTTTTCAACACACTCTCATGTGCCTGATCAAGAAAGAGCGACAGATCTGCATAATCCCTCACCGGCGAAACTACCGCCCTTTGTAAAATCTGAGTTGCCAACACGACAAGCTCGGCGCTGTACGAGCACACGGCGTCGACAGAAAAATGCAACCCAAGCTGTTGAATCGCGGCAATTGTGTATACCATATTGTTGGTGTTGGGCGCCGCCAACATGCCGGACATGACGAGCGATGCACTTGTTTTGCCGGAAAAATCTCTGAACGTATGGACTTTGCGGAACTTGTGTGTTTTATGTATTGCGTCCCGCCATGCATGCATCTCAATCCGCGGGAGGCCCGCCGGTGCCACTATGCTTCACTATGCCACAATTTCGCCGCATGACTGGTCCATTGGGCCCGCGATACGAGAAAACACGCTTGCGTTTCCAGCGTCGGTCGCGTGTATACCACATTGTCCACAATCAAGCATATATATGCGCTCACTACACAACGGTTCTCGGCTCCCGCACTGGCGTGTAGCGCCACGCGATGACGAGCACCAAAACGGGACACACGCCCTCTACTGGTGTCAAGACAGGCGGTTCGGGTCGCACAGAACCAGAGACTCTCTCTGGTCTTGCCGGTATGGCAAGCGTGCTCTCGCCGGCGGCGGCGTCGGTGTTACCTGAGAAGGTCCACAGCAATAAGGTCCCGGGACACATTGCCAACATCCTGAAGGTGATTTTATTACACGACAAATTCGAGCAAAACTTCACAAAATGGAGCCTCGTAGCGACGGATGATCGCGACATTGTAGTACTGACTTTAAAAAACGGAGCTTTGGTGGACAGCTCTCTCGTTTATACAATATGTATGATGTATCCATTCCGTATCAACGGCCCGATCATTATCAAGAACTGCATGCATGTGGAGTTCCTTCACGAAAATCGGCTCGAGATGGTCAGTGTCACGAGCCAAATCACGCAGAAAAATATCGAGTACCAGCTTGGGACATGCCTGCACTCAAAAAAACGCCGCCGGCAATCATTATCAAATTCCACAGCGGCGCCCACTTCAACGAATGACACCACCGCTGGCGTGAGGGACATCGAGCCCACACTCAACATCGAGAATGTCCGGCAGAAATTGTCTGCATCCTTGCTCACGACCAACAGTTCCAGGGTGTTTGTCGAAAATGTCAACACGGGATTGGATGCCGGCGGGTCGTGGGCTATATTTCGTCTTTCCGAATGCGATAAACTCAATCTGGATTTCATAGGGGGCTTCCAGTTGTCCATCGACGATTTCCCTGTCAAGGTACTTTTGCCGCACATTCACACACCCGCGTCGAATCTGCGTTGATTGCACACGGGGCTAAAATTTGATCCGCGCTGACGGGACCGTTGTTTTGTGTATATACGTGCAGTCGATCCATGTGCAGGTGTCGGCAACTTTTTCGGTCTCGGTTCGGTTCTACGCCCTGCATGAACGCCGGATTGCATCTAGTTGGCAATTTGTTCCCGTTTACTCTCAAGACATTCCCAACTCCTTCACCGCCATGCGTACCGTCCGCGAGCACGCATAAGTGCTGCCATCGACGCACGCTACACATTCCGAATTCTGCACAAAATGACCAATGGCTGGCAGTCGACACCGACATTGCGATTTTGATGCGCTGCATTGTTTCGTAAGACATTGTTTGTGTCAATAAATAGCGCGCTTGATTGCATATACACGGGGTGAAAGAGGGGCAGTGCAATGATACAAACCACACCACGACATCCCATGGTGGTGCAAACACCAGGAAGCGGGACGGACGATTCTCTCGGTCCCACGCGCATTCTTACATGCGGAGCGGGGACCACTTTTGTGCTCAGCAACGAGGGCGACCTGTGGAATTCAGGTCTCAACCATCATGGTCAACTGGGATTCACCAACGAGCCGCAGCATTGCGACAAACCCGATTGCTGGACCTGCGTAAAAAGGTTGTCACGCGAATTTTTCCAGCTTCTTCACACAGAGGAGGCATCGCACATTCCGCGCTTTCGTTCTGTGCACGCATGCGGGAGTTGCACGTTTGGTGTGACGTCGCGGAATCGGCTGTTTTCGTGGGGCAATAACCAGCACGGTCAGTTGGCACAAGGTGATGCCGAAAAAATCGCGCCACCTGGACCCGTCCTGCTCTACTGCGCAACAATGTCGCACGAAGTATGTGTTATGCCGAAAATACAGCAGGTAGCGTGCGGCAATAATCACACGTTGGCGCTGACCACCGATGGCCGAGTGTTGTCATGTGGCGACAATAGCAGAGGACAACTCGGAAGGGCCGACTTGATGCCACACCAGTCGTGCAATCGCTTCATCATTGTGTATCCTCTGCCCACCGAAAACAGTGATGCGACTACACATGCTGTGCTTTCTGTTCATTCGGGATCATACACATGCGCCATGATCCACGCAAACAATGCGCTGTTCATGTGGGGTTGTAACATCCACTCGCAGGTGCCCTGTGGAAACACAGCCCCGTTGGTGCCGCGACGCACACCGGTGATGATTGCGCACCATTCGGAGAGTGCGCCCACACTCCCCTTTCTGGTGGAATCTATGTCGATTGGATGCGACCATTGTGCCTGCATCACGACCGACAAGAAAATCTGGACATGGGGGATGAATACATATGGAAAGCTCGGGAACGGCACGAAAAACGGAAGCTCGTCGCGACCATCGTGTGTCGCGTGTCCTCTCACGTTGAAATGTGTGCCGCTCGAAGTCTGCTGCGGTGGCCATCACACGTTCATCAGGACAGTGGTGGGGTCGCTGTGGGCAGCAGGGAGCCATAAACTTGGCGTAGGCATGGACGGCGGACATGAATCATGTGCATGCCACTTTAGGAAAGTGATTCTGCCTGCATGTGCATTCGCCGACGGAGGCGGCCAGATGCGTGTGCTAGCCATGGCCGCCGGCAAGACTCACTCCGCCATTCTCACCACCGGCAACCACGTCATGACATGTGGAAAAATGAAGGCCTCCATACCTAGTCCTGTCCATCCTGTACTGCGTGACCGCGACGACGAGGCAGCACCCGTGGCCCATTCGGTTCCATATACCGGCTTTGGTGGATTGGGCTACTTCCAGGGCTTAGCACAACAGGGTCATGTCAATACATTTCGCAAAATCTACCAGATCAAGAGTCAGGTCGCGTTTTACGACTCTTTTGCTACCGCGACCCTTGCAAAAGTGCAAGCGTGGCTGATTGGCGTGCATTTCGATACACTGCCTCGCCAGACGACCACGCTAGATCGCGGCTTTATGAACAATATTCCCAAGGAGGTGATGGATCTCGTGGTCTCCAAATTGTGGGTCAAATAACCAGACGCATCGATATTTCGTTGATTTTTTGCGAATAATGCTAGTGCAGCGCACTCGCAACCACACTCCAAATTCGACCAATTTTTTTGTCGAATAAACAGATGCATGCATGCTTTATTGTTTTGTTTGCGAATAATACTTGTGCAACGCAAACACTTCGGAATTTTTTGCAATCAAAGCGCACGTTGATATGACCATGCTTTCCCCCACGGGTGTGCACAGGGTGCAATCCGACCCAGCATTAGGACAACTCTGCCCGGTGGGGCATGGTTCGCATACAAGCTGCCCAGAGAATGCCGCAAATGTGTTGCCTGTACACGACTGACAGAGCTTGGTAGCATCATTGTGAAACTTTCCGGGAACACACTGCACACACGTGCCGTCGGTAGGGTGCTCCTCGAAGCCTCTGTCGCAAATACACGGTGCTGTCAGCGAACCTAGGCTGGGTGCCGCATCAACTTGGTTTGGCGGACACGATCGACAGATTGCACCACTGCCCGCCAATGTAAATTGTGGGGGGTTGCACGGTCGATCCAACGCTTCAGTCAAAGAGAGGAAAAAATACAACGCCACGACAATTGCTCTGCTGCGCGACACCATCGAATCATGCATATGGCGCTAAGACAGAGATGAAACGGATGTATTTATAGTATTGAACACATCTTGTCGCGGTTTGAG
>Ga0105050_10008969_pt1 | contig 11345 bp, 10 predicted proteins | sample FRY01_FD_78088 | JGI IMG/M metagenome (GOLD analysis project Ga0105050, IMG submission 78088) | Freshwater microbial communities from Lake Fryxell liftoff mats and glacier meltwater in Antarctica - FRY-01 | ecosystem: Environmental > Aquatic > Freshwater > Ice > Glacier meltwater ... | reverse complement strand
CGATTTTAAAATTAAAGGTACTATTTGGGATGGGCAAAACTTGCACAAATTATATCAAGAAGCTTACACACCTTGGGAATGGCACAAACAGTTGTTTGACGCAGCTGAAACCGAAGGTTTAGTATGTTTTTCTTCGCCTTTTGATAAAACTGCAGTCGATTTACTGGAAAGTTTAAACTCCCCAGCTTATAAAATCGCTTCCTTTGAAATTACTGATATTCCTTTAATAGAATATGTTGCTTTAAAAGGGAAACCAATTATCCTATCAACTGGTATTGCAACTACAGAAGACATCGAATTGGCTTTGGATGCTTGTAGACGAATGGGGAATATCGATATTGCATTGCTAAAATGTACCTCCAGTTATCCTGCACCAATAGAGGAAGCGAATATGTGTATGGTTAAGGATCTAGCGGAGCGTTACGGTGTAATTAGTGGTTTGTCTGACCATACCATAGGAGCAACGGTTCCTGTTGTAGCAACCTGCTTTGGCGCTAAAATTATAGAAAAACATTTTATTTTAAATCGTTCTATTGGTGGTCCTGATGCTTCTTTTTCTATGGATGAAGTAGAATTTACAGTTATGGTGCATGCCGTGAGAGAAGCAGAAAAGGCGATTGGAGTAGTTGATTATACCTTGACAGATAAGCAAGTGAAAGGGAAAGATTTTTCTAGATCACTTTATGTTGTGGAAGATATAAAAGCAGGAGATGTAATCACAAATAGAAATGTACGTTCTATTCGTCCAGGTTTTGGTTTACACCCAAAGTATTATAATGAGGTTTTAGGAAAGAAAATATTAAAAAATTTAGAAAAAGGCACATCTTTGTCGTTTGAATATATTGATAAATAAATTATGAAAGCAATAATACTAGCAGCAGGTTACGGAAATCGAATGCGTCCATTAACAGATAACCAGCATAAGACCTTATTAAAAATTAATGGAATTACAATTATCGATAACATTATTGATTCTTTGATATCTAATTCGGTCTACGATATTGTAATTGTTACTGGGTACAGAGAGAAAGAATTAAAGGATTACCTTATTGAAAATTACGCTACCGTAAAATTTCAGTTTGTCAATAATCCAGATTACAGAACTACCAATAATATTTATTCATTAGCTCTGACTTTTGAAAATATTATGATTGATGATGATATTATTTTAATTGAATCTGACCTTATATATAATCATAATATCATAGCTGATTTGCTTAGTAATGTAAATCAAAATTTAGCTTTAGTTGACCGTTATCGATCAGGTATGGACGGTACTGTTGTAAAGTTGAGTGATTCTAACCAGATTGTAGAAGTAATACCTCCTCATTTACAGGATTCAGATTTTACCTTTAGTAATAAATATAAAACACTTAACATATATAAGTTTTCAGAATCCTTTTGTAATAATATTTTCTCTAAACTACTTACTTATTATGCAAAAGTCATCAATGATAATTGTTATTACGAGTTGGTATTAGGTATGTTAATTTACATGCAACAAGAGAAAATATATGCATTTGTTGTTGATAATAAAGATTGGTTTGAAGTAGATGACACGAATGATATAAGATTAGCTGAGTATAAGTTTGGTAAAACAAAGAAAAAGGATATTTTGGCCAAATCGTGGGGAGGGTATTGGAATTATGACATTACAGATTTTTGTTTTATTAGAAACATGTATTTTCCAACACCATCGATGATAGCAGAAGTAAAAAATAATTTTGAGGAATTATTATGGAATTATGGATCTTCTAATGCTATAGTCAATAAAAAAATGTCCTATTTTCTTCTGGAAGATGAGGAAAATATAGTTGCGCTAAATGGTGCAGCTCAGATATTCCCTTTTCTTAAACAAAAATTTGGACAAAGTAAAGTACTGATGCCATCTCCAACTTTTGGAGAATATGAGAGAATTTTTTCAATTAAATCATATTATTCTGATCATATAGGTATCTCTTTTGAAGATGTAGAAACAAAGGTGGAAAATAATGATGTCATAATCTTTGTAAATCCTAATAATCCAACAGGTAGTTTTGTTGATAGCAAATCAATTGTTGAATTAGCAAATTTATATAAAGATAAATTTTTCATTGTTGATGAATCTTTTATTGATTTTTCTGAATCTCAATCAGTAATGGAACTTCTCAAAGGTAAGCACATTGACAATGTTTTAGTTGTTAAAAGTATGAGTAAGTCTCACGGATTTCCAGGAGTTAGATTGGGCTATGCTTTTTCAACAAACAGAGTTTTACTAAGCGAAATTAAAGATTACCTACCTGTTTGGAATTTTAATTCCTTTGCTGAGTATTTCTTGGAGATTATGTTGAAATATAGAAAACAGTTTAATGACTCAATAAAACATACGATTATAGATAGAAATAAATTTTTGCAATGTCTTTCAGAAGCTCTTTGGGTAAATAGTGTATTTGAAAGTTATGCTGATTTTATTCTAATAGAAACTGATCCAATAATATTAGAATTTGTTGATGATCTTTTGGAAAATTCTAACATATATATTCGTGATATTAGCTCAAAGTTTCAAGATGGTAAGACTTACTTTAGATTTGCTGTTAGAACTGAAACTGAAAACATAGAAGTTATAAAAGAAATTAGTCATCTATTTGACAATAAAGTTTCTGAAAATAAAAATTTAATTAACAACAAGATTGATGTTTAGACTATTAAAAAAAGTATTGTTTAATATACTTAAGCAATTAGGGCAAGAATTTGTCGAATTTCATTATTTTCCTTTTAACGAAATGTCAGCGCTTCCTGATGGCGCTGATAAAGAAATGAATGAAGTGTGTGATTTTCTAAAGAATAATAATGTTAATCATCGAATAACTGACGGTACTATCCTAGGCCTATATCGTAATAACGCATTTATTCCTCATGATAATGATATAGATATTGATTTATTAGATGAGGCTAATTATAAATTTCTTATGTCGGAAATGGTTAAGAAGTATTCTTATAAAGTTGGAAGAATTGTTTTCTATAAAGGTAAGGTACAACAAGTTGCTTTTTATAATAAAAGAAATGTAATTGTCGATTTTATTTTCTGGTATACAAAAAATAATCATTTATATAATTATCAAGAAAAAGGATATGAAAGGAAACAGGAAATAAAATATTTTAACAAACTGGATATCTTTACTTATAATGGTGTCGAATATAAAATACCCGGTTTTATCGAAGAGTGGCTAGTTTTTAGGTACGGCTCAGATTGGAATGTTCCTAAAACATATAAAGGTGATTGGAAAGAAGAGTGTGGTGGTTTGAAAATGTTATAAATGATAAAAAAACAGATTGAATTAATTAAACATTCTTCTTTTGGTAAAGATGCTATAATTTATATGATAGCTACTATATTTTCTGCTGGCTTATCATTTATATTACTTACAGTCCTTACCAAGTTTTTATCTCCAAGAGATTTTGGAATAATTGAGAATTTTGTGGCGCTAACAGCTTTATTAACGTCTTTAATTCTTTGGGGTGGAAACACGGTTGTCATTAATTACTATTCTCAAGACAAAAAAAATCAATTTAATGTTGTAGTAAATGGAATAATTGTGCAGTCGGTTTTATTTTTGATTGTTTCTTTTTTTTACACATTTATTTTTTTTGGAATAAACAGAATCATTTTAATTATAGCTATTGTTTTTTCAATACTTAACTCACTGTTTACGTTAATTACTACATCACTTCAATTGGAAAAAAAAGCTATTAAATATGCAATAATCGTTCTATCATTTTCGGTTTTAAATACAATACTAAGTATCTTATTGGTTTTAAATACAAAGGATTATTTTGGACGTATTATAAGTTTTATTATTGCCGTCTTTGTTGTTTTATTAGTAATTGGATACCCTTTTATTAGAAGTAAATTAAAAGATTTTAGTTTTAAAATTGCTTTTATTAAAGAATATTACACTATTGGCTATCTTTTGGCAGCGGGTCAAGTAATATCATGGTGTCTTGAGAAAATTGACCGTTTTATGATTACAGGTATGCTGTCAATTGAGGACGCAGGTATTTATAGTGTTGGCTATTTGTTTGGTACTATAGTCCTTGTATTGCAAAGTGCAATTTCACGTGCTTGGTTGCCTTATATTATAGATAAAGTTAAAGAAAACAATAAAAAGGCTATTAGTAGAGCAATTAAATATTTAACTTTGTTTATGTTCATCTTTTCCGTAATCGTATCGCTTGTATCTTACTTATATATTATATTCATAATTGATAAAAAATTTCATTCTGCAGCTTATATTTCAATAATTGTCTGTTTTGGATATTTTTTCGATGGAATTTGGAAATTATATAACGGAATCTTAGTTTATGAAAATATGTTTAAGTTTTATACAATAGCTGTATTTTTTGCAGGTTTCATAAATATTTTATTAAACTATATAACGATCCCTATTTGGGGTATTAATGGTGCTGCCCTTGCCACTGTTTTTTCTTTTTTTGGGGGGTATTTTGTAAGCATAATTTATGTTCGCCATAATTTGGCTTGGTTTAAAAAATAATATATGTCTAGAGTTGGTTTTAAAAGTGAAAATAGAAAGTTTTTTAAGAATAATTTTAAGAAGAATTCTAGTGATGGAGTTCTATTATTTGAATCTTTTTATGACAGTAAACAATTAATTTATGGAGTAGCTAAGGTGGCTTTTAGCTTTGCTAAAGCTCAGAACCTTTACCCTAAAGTTTTTTTACCACTCAACAATAAAAATGGTGCTAAAGATTTTGTTAAATCTATTTGCCCTAATTTTATAAATACAAAGAGTTACGTACTTTTATTTTCAATAATTAAATCTTTTTCTCTTCTAAATTTCTTTTTTAAAATTTCTAACAAGAAGGATATAATCAATATAAAAATTGGTGATTGTGATATTGGCAAACATATTTATGATGCATTACTTATCAGATTTAAGGAACCAAGTATTTTAAAATTAGATGCTAGGCATAGGAAATTTATTGTTTTAGAGCTTATTCATTTTTTTTTATTCAATTACATTGTTATAAAAGAAAATGTTAAATGTGTAGTTCTTGGTGATAACGTATATCGACATGGATTGCTTTTTGAACTCTGTAAAAAATATGATATCAAGTGTATTTCACCAATAAACCTAAATGCTTTCACATTTTCTAAATTTCAGTCTCCTATTGATTATGAGAAGCATTGTTTTGCAATTGATAAAAAGTTAATTAATGAGTTTAAAAACAATGAGGAAGCACAAGTAGAAATAAGTGATTATTTCATTAAAAGATATGATGGTAAAATTGAACAACATGATGTTATAAGTGCCTTTGAAGGGAAAGTTATAAAGGATAAAGATGAATTTTTTAGTCACTACAAATTAAATCCTGTAAAAAAACTTATCGTATTAATGCCTCATATTTTTTGTGATGCTCCACACGCATATCCAAATACAATATATGACGATTATTATGAATGGTTTATTGATACAATTAAGCACCTTCAATTAAATAAAAACATTAATTTTTTGGTAAAAGAACATCCATCTGCTCATTTATATAATGAACAAGGGGTCGTTCAGGGAATTTTATACAAGTATAATGTTCAGAATTTACTTGTTGATTTAAACGAAAGTACGGTTTCAATATTAAATAATGCAGATGCAGTTGTTACATGTGGCGGAACAATTGGGATTGAATTTGCATGTAAAGGGAAACCTGTTATTTTGGCCGCACATCCTCCGTATTCTAATTTGGGATTTACATTTGAAAATAATTCAATTATTGAATATCATAATACATTGAAAAACATACATAATATTAAACCTTTAAATGAAGAGCAAAAAAAAATAGCACTTACAGCGGCATATATTTCATTTTATTTAACAGATAATTATTCTGAAAAATTAGAAATAGGATCAGAAAAAATACTTTTGGGTAAAGGGCTAAGTGATGTTGTTTTATATGATGCAATTTATGGCTATAATAAAGTAGCTTTAGAAAAGCAAGAAGTTTTTAGAGTTATAAAGAAGTTTTTAGAGTCAGGTAGTAAAATGATTCGAAATGAACCGAATCAATTCAACACAAAATAATGAAATAAATTAGTATATCAAAAGTTAAACATCAAGAAGCAAAATGTTAAGAAACACTATATTTACTTTAAAATCGATTTAAATACTAAATTAAAATAATTTTACTATGAGATTTAGCCTTAATTTTATTCTTAAATTATTATTGATATTTTTTTTTATATTAAATGTCTTTCTTCTTAATGTGACTATTTTAGGAGTTAATATTAGATATGTTGTTTTTTTTGTGCTTTGTTTTATTTCAATAGTTTTGCACCCTCGAGGAAGGTTTCTACCCATAAAAACATATAAAGAAATAGCTATAATATTTATAATGGCAACTATTTTACTGTTTTATAGTATTGCAATAATGGGTAATAAATTTGAGAATGCTCTAACCCTTACCATTCCTTATTTAACATTGCTTTCAATTCCATTATTTAGGATAATGTTCAGACGTTATTCTATTAAAGCAATTATTAAAATTTTTGTCTATATTACTTGTTTGCTATCTCTTTATTTTGTGGTTATAATTTTAGTTTTTTTATTAGATCCATCATTAGCATTTTCTTTAATAAAATCGGATTCTTTAGTGATGTTTACTGTTAGGGATAATATACCTAGAATTTTTTTTAAAACTTCGGTGTTTTATATACCCGTTTTTACCTATTGCCTTATATATATTCAAGGTTCTTTTAAAAAAATTATTCTAAGTTTATTATGTCTTTTTCAGATATTATTTTTTCAAACCTTTGGGCTATTTTTTGGCGTTTTTGCTGTGTTTTTGCTATACCTGTTATATAGTAAAAAATACAAGATTTTAATAGTAAGTAGCATTCTCATCGTTTTGAGTATTTCTTTTATAGCTGTTAATTCAAATACAATATTTTCTGAGGCAAAACAATACTCAATCAAAACGAAACTGAGTCAGTTAGCGAAAGGATTTGAAACACCTGATATTCATTCCTTTCTTTTAGGAGATGGTATAGGTGCTCCAATTGCAGGCTTAGATGAGAGATCTTTAAAAAAAGATTTTATAGTGGAAGTAGCCCCTGTAATGTTATATCAAATGGGCGGAGTAATTGGAGCTTTTTTATTGATCTATATATATTCGTGGACAGCTATTAAAGGAGGTCTAAAATCAATTAAGAGTAACAATAAAGACATTGCGTTTTTATCATTCTCTCAAATAGGTATGTTGTTTGCGTCAATTTCAAATCCATTTATATGGAGTGGGGGTATTGGAATTCTATTTGTTTCTATAAATATTGCAGCATTATATTTAACAAAAACTAATAATTATGCTGATAACTTGACAACATAAATTACTTATTAATATCAATAAAACTTAATACTTGTTTAATTATAGGTTGCCCATTAAATTTAGTATTTTTGTAGGCTGATGATTTGTTCTGTGATAAATTGATAGAAAGTTTTTTAAATTCCGCCTTGTTTGTATTTACTGTTGGATACTAATGATTAATAAAAAATAAATTGATCTAATGAAAAAAATTTCTATAATAATAGTTTCCTATAAGAGTGATGAAGTAATTGGGGATTGTCTTCTTTCAATAAATAAGTATGTAGATGTTCCTTCCAATGATCTCGAAGTAATTATTGTAGATAATTATATTAATTCAAAATTAGAAACCTTAATAAATAAGATACGCGAGAATGTAAATTATTCTATAAAATATGTTAAAAATAGTAAAAATGGTGGATTTGGACAAGGGAATAATTTAGGCGTTGAAAATTCTGAGGGCGAAGTTGTATTCTTCTTAAATCCAGACACTATTATTGTTGAAAGTGTTTTTAGGGACACGTTTGATGCCATTCATGAAAATAAACAAACTATTGTAGGTTATAGATTAGTTGATGCTGATTTAAAACCAAATAATTCATATACTTTGTTTCCAGAATACTGGTACTTCTTATGGATAGTTTTTTTTATTAAAAAAATTGATTTTCTATTACCTAATAGAATAGGTTATTTAAATCAAATAGTTTGGATTTGGGGTGCGGCTTTTGCATTAAACAAAAAAATCTTTGAGAAAGCAGGTTCTTTTGATGAGAAAATATTCTTATGTAATGAAGAACCCGATTTATTGAGAAGAATAATTAACAGAAAAATAGTAATAATAGATAAAAAAATATTACATTTAGAAGGTCATACAACCAATTCTTCCACTTATAGATACAAAGAATATTTTAAGTCTACCCAATATTATTTTAACAAAAATAATTTACCTTGGGGATTATTTTTGTTTTATTTAAAATTACAATATTTTAAAAAATTATTTTTAAATAAATCTGATGCTGAATCTTTTAAAGAAGCTTTAAGTTTTTTTTATAAAAACAAATAAAATTATTAAATGTTATTATCAATTATTACAATAAATTATAACGAATCTAGTTCTCTTTTAGAAACATTAAATTCTATTAGAATACAAAATTATAAAGCCATTCAATTAATTGTTATTGATGGTGGTTCAACAGACCAAAGTTTAGAAGTGATTCAAAATAACTTGGATATAATTACCTTTTATTTAAGCGAGAAAGATGATGGAATTTATGATGCCATGAACAAAGGAATTAATTTTGCTACAGGTGATTTTTTATTGTTTCTAAACTCAGGAGATGAGTTGTGTTCTGATGAGTCTTTAAATAGCGTAATAGACAAAATTGACGATAAAGATGCTGTTTATTTCTCAAGAGCTCAAAATACTTATCTTAAAAAAGATATGTGGGTTTTTCCTCAATTGTCTGTTAATAATGATAATGTAATATCTTGGCTAAAGGAAAATCAACCAAACCATCAAACTATTTTATTTCCTAAATCTTTTTATTATACAGAGAAATACAAGTTGAAATATAAAATTGGTTCAGATTTAGATTACAAATTAAGAGCATTAAAAAGTTATCGATTCATTTTTATAAATGAAATTTTTATTAAATTCAAATTAGGTGGTTATTCATCTAATCTCAACTCATTTATATTTGTGGTTAAAATTGTTAAAGAAATTATAAGTATTAATATAGAAAATAATAATTTTTCATTAATTAGAACAATGAAAACAATAATAAATTATTTTATAAAATACGTATCCTCAAGAATAATGCCTGAAGATAAGTTTTTTAAGACCTTAGCCTTTCTGAAAAAATCATAAGTTATTTACTAGTAATTTCATGTTAGATAAATATTAGCATACTTATAATAAGTTTTTTCAATAAGCTTGATTTAAGTTTTAAGAAAAAGAGATAAAAGTATTTTTTTTAAAAATGCGGTTGTCCATTAAAAAACAATGCTTACTTTAAGTCCCATTTTTTTTGGTATTGTAGTTTACACATAAAATATATAAATGAAACGAATTTTAATAACAGGTGGTTCAGGTTTTATAGGAACAAATTTAATTAATGATTTAATTAATAATGAGTTTGAGATATTAAATATAGATATTAATCCTCCAAAAATAAAAAGCCATTATATTTATTGGACTGAAGCAAATATAAATAATTATGAATTATTGCTTTCTGCTGTCAATGATTTTCAACCCACTTATGCTATTCATCTCGCTGCACGTACTGATCTAGACGGTAAGTCATTAAAGGATTATGAAACAAATATATTAGGCGTCGAAAATTTAATTAAAGTGTTAAATAAGACTTCATCGTTAAAAAGGGTTGTTTTTACCTCTTCTATGTTAGTTTGTAAGCCGGGATATATTCCAAAATTTAACACAGACTATAAGCCATCAACTATTTATGGTGAAAGTAAGGTTTTAACAGAAAAAATTATTCAAGATTCATCACATAATTATGAATGGGCAATTACTCGACCAACTTCTATTTGGGGTATTGGTTTTGGAGTTCCATATCGTAATTTTTTTGATATGGTAATTGCTAAAAGATATTATCATATTGGTAATCGAAGTAGCACTAAAACTTATGGATATATTTGTAATACCATTTATCAAATAAATCAGGTTTTAATCTCTCCATTTGAAAAAATAGATAAACAAATATTTTATTTAGGTGACTATAAACCATATAATATTGAAGAATGGGCAAATGAAATAGCATTTGAATTAGGGGTTACTATTAAAAAAGTTCCATTCAATTTTATAAAATTATCCGCCCTGATAGGTGATGTTTTAAAATATTTAAATATAAACTTTCCAATGTCATCTTTTCGTTTAAAAAATATGACAACTAATAATGTGGTTGAATTGAAGAATACTCAAGAAATTGCACCAAATCTGCCATCTTCAAGGATTGATGGAATTAAAAAAACCTTGAACTGGTTAAAATAAAGTAAATGAAAATCTCTATTATTACAGTCTGTTATAACAGTGCTAAAACAATTGAAAAAACTATTCTTTCTGTTTTGGGTCAAAGTTATAATAATATTGAATATATAATTGTTGATGGAAATTCAAAAGACACCACAGTTTCAATTATTAAAAAGCACCAAAATAAAATTTCTGAATGGATTTCTGAACCTGATAAAGGGTTATATGATGCCATGAATAAAGGAGTAAAAATGGCAACTGGGGATTTAATAGGGGTTCTAAATTCAGATGATACTTTTTTTAGTTCAACCGTAATTGAAGAAGTTTTTGTTTTTCATTCAAAAAACAAAATTGATGCATCTATTGGGAATATTGTACAGCATAAGATGAATGGTTCAATTATTCGATTATACTCTTCAAAAAATTGGACTACGGAAAGACTTAAAATAGGGTATATGCCACCACATCCTTCAATATTTTTTAAAAAAGAACTTTTCCATAAATTAGGTTATTATGATCTTGGATTTAAAATAGGTGCTGATTATGAGATAATTACCCGTTTTTTTTTAAAAAATAAAATAAAATGGAAATATTCTGGTATAACAACCACCGCTATGCTGGCTGGTGGTTTGAGTAGTTCGGGTGCAAGTTCATATAAACTCATTACAAATGAAATACAGAAAGCACTAACTATGAATGGAATATCATTTTCTTCATATAAAATTAAAATGCGTTTTTTATGGAAAATAATAGGTTTTTTTAAAAAATGAAAAATAATAAATTAGTTTTAATTACTGGTATTTCAGGATTTGTAGGTCAAAATCTTCAAGATTATTTAAAACCTTTTAACGTAATAAACCCGCTTAGCGTTCGTTACATCCCCAATCAAACATTTGATTTAAAAGGAGGTGCCGTAATTCACCTTGGAGGAAAAGCCCATGATTTAAAAAAGAATCCAATCCATCCGAATATTACGAGGCCAATTTTAAATTAACAAAACAATTAT
>Ga0105050_10008966_pt1 | contig 11347 bp, 10 predicted proteins | sample FRY01_FD_78088 | JGI IMG/M metagenome (GOLD analysis project Ga0105050, IMG submission 78088) | Freshwater microbial communities from Lake Fryxell liftoff mats and glacier meltwater in Antarctica - FRY-01 | ecosystem: Environmental > Aquatic > Freshwater > Ice > Glacier meltwater ... | reverse complement strand
GTGATTTCCGACCTTGCGCGCAAGGCATTGGCGCGGCCATCGCCGAAGGGCGAACGCAACGGATTGCCGTTGCTCGGGGTGCGCCCCGATGTGGCCCCGGTGACACTGGACGCAGTAACTGCGCTGCGTGACGAACTGCCGTGACCTATCTGCCGGATGTGAATGTGCTGATCGCGCTGGTGGACCCGGCGCATGTTGCGCATGACGCGGCACATGCGTGGTTTGCGGCCACTGGCAGCGCGGGCTGGGCCACCTGCCCGACCACCGAAAACGGGCTGCTTCGGATTGTTGGTCACCCGAGGTACCCCAACAGCGCAGGGTCGCCCGCCGCTGTAGCGCCGGTTCTGGCCGGGTTGCGCGGCCATCCGGGGCATCAGTTCTGGCCTGATGCCATCAGCCTTATGCAGACCGATGGGGTGGACCCCGCCCGCATCCTGACCTCCGGCCAGATGACCGATACCTATCTGCTGGCGCTGGCAAAGGCGCGGGCGGGGGTTCTTGCCACGTTTGACCGGCGGCTGTCTGTGGCCGCTGTGGCAGGCGGCGCGGCGGCGCTGCATGTGATTGCGGGAGCGTGACGGCCCCCGCAAATCAAACCCCGGCTTGCAGGCCAATACCGGTTTTCAGGCAAATACCGGCTTCCTGATCTGCCGGGGCGCACAACTACCAAATCGCGAGGAGTCAAGCGCCAGCCCCACCAGGCTTTCCGCCAAGGCAACTGCATGGCTTGCCCCCCTTCCAGTACCGGCAGCCCGTGTTCCTGTGCCGCGCATGCGCAAGACCGGCACAGCCCGAACAGTCCGGCACAGGTCGGCACAGCCCGGCACAGGCCGGCCCGGCGGGCACAATCGCCTCCGCCCGGTCGGCTGGCAGCAGCGCAAGTGTGGCGGCGATGATGCCACGGCCACATCGGCGAAGCGCACCGGATATGTCATCCGCCGGTCCATCGATCCCCGGAACCGCGGCGGCAGTTAACCGCCGATCACGCCGCATTTCGCAAGCGAGCTTCCGCCCTTGGGCCGGAGCCTGCCTTGAACAGCTTTGCCGCGCGTGGGAAGGGGCCGCAAGAACACGAAGGCGGTTGCATGGGGCAAGCGCCGCATCCACCGACATGGTGCACGCAGGGGGCCTTGGCCCCGGCTGCCGGCCACACGTTTGCGGGTGATCTGGGGAACAACCGGGCATGAGAATAAACAGCCTCTGCGCCATCCTGTTTTTTGCGGCAACGCTCGCCCTGCCGGGTGTGTCGGCCGCGCGCACTACCGCTGAACCTGCCACCGAAGCGGCATCCGCCACCAAGACGGTGCGCGTGGCCACTATCAGCCGCACAGCGGTGAAAGAGGCCGTGCAGGCCGAAACGCTGCGCATCCGACAGGCCCGGCCGGGCCGCCTTTGGTGCGTGCCTTTCGCCCGCGCAGTGTCCGGGATCGAGATCCGGGGTGACGCGGCGACCTGGTGGAAAAAGGCCGGGGCCGAATACCCCAAGGGCCGGGTGCCGGTGTCGGGATCCGTGCTGAACTTCCGCGCCACCGGGTCCATGCCGCGCGGCCACGTCGCCGTGGTGTCGGAAATCCTCAGCCCGCGTGAAATACTGGTGGATCAGGCCAACTGGGTCAAAAACCGCGTCACGCTGGATACCGTGGTGATTGATGTGTCCGCACAGAATGACTGGTCGGCCGTGCGGGTGGCCAACCAGTCCAACAGTTTTGGCCGGGTGTATCCGACCTATGGCTTCATCTACCGCCCGGCGGACAGCAATACCTGAGACGCTGGCGGGATTCAGCCCGCCAGCTGCCTTTCACCCCGCCAGACGCCTTTCACCCCGCCAGACGCTGCGCGACCATGTCGAGCAGGCGCTTGTGGTCGGCGTCGAAGTTGCGGATGCCCTCGGCCAGCTTCTCGGTCGCCATGGCGTCGGCGTTCATCGTCCAGCGGAAATCCGCTTCGGCCATCGTCAGGGGCGCCATTGCCGTTACGCGGTCCGGTGACAGTTGGCGAGGCAGGGGGCCTGTGTCATCGGCCAGTTCTTGCAGCAGGTTCGGTGCGATGGTCAGGCGGTCACAGCCGGCCAATGCCTTGATCTGCCCGGTGTTGCGGAACGATGCGCCCATCACCACGGTGTTGATCCCGTTGGATTTATAGTAATCGTAGATGGTTTTCACCGACAGCACGCCGGGGTCTTCTGCCGCGTCAAACGTGCGGCCCTGCGCCTTTGCGTGCCAGTCGGTGATCCGCCCCACGAAGGGCGAAATCAGGAACGCCCCGGCATCGGCACAGGCCACCGCCTGCGCCAGCGCAAAGATCAGGGTCAGGTTGCAATCAATGCCCTCCGCCTGCAACACCTCGGCGGCGCGGATGCCTTCCCATGTTGCGGCCAGCTTGATGAGGATACGGTCCGGCCCGATGCCCTGCGCCCCGTAAGCCGCGATCAGCGCGCGGCCCTTGGCGATGGAGGCTTGTGTATCGAAAGACAGGTTCGCGTCCACCTCGGTCGATACCCGCCCCGGCACCAGCGCCGCCAGTTCCGCCCCCACGCCTACGGTCAGCGCATCGGCAATCTGTGCCGGGCTGTGGCCCGCCGCACGGCCCGCGGTGATGGCATCTGCGACCATTCCCGCAAAACCGGGGCTTTGCACCGCCTTCAGCACGATGCTGGGGTTCGTGGTGCAATCCACCGGGCGCAGGGCGCGCACCGCGTCCACATCGCCGGTATCGGCCACCACGGTGGTCATGCTGCGCAGTTCGGTCAGGGTGTTTTTCATCGGATAGCCTTTGCAACGCGCCGGGCGCGGGTCATTGGAAGGTGCGGAAAAGTCTAGCCGTATCTTGCAGCAATTGAAACGCTGCGAAGCGTGTTTTGTGCCGGTTTCGGATGGCGTCAGGGCCGGGAGCGAAAGTTTGCCTTGGCCGCGACATCGCCGCCATCGCGTCGGGCAGCGTCGCAAACACCCCGCCCGCCACCGCGCCCAGCATCGCGGACCCCAGCAGCACAGGTTCATCCGCCGCCGTGGCGATCACCGGAACGCAGGCGCTGTCGGCCAGCAACTGGCGCACAAGATCGTGCTGGCCTGCACCGCCGGAAATCATCACCCGGCGGATGGTCGCGCCATGCGCCGACTGCACGCCGATGATCTGGCGCAGGCCGTAACCGATACCGCACAGCCCGGCGATATAAAGGCGGGTCAGGCTGTCGATATCCGTATCCATGCCCAGACCGGCGATGATGGCGCGGGCGTGCGGGTCGGCAAACGGGGCGCGATTGCCAAGAAATTCCGGCACCACATGCACATCGCCCGCCAGATGCACCGCCTCCGACAGGTTGGAACAGTGCGCCGCCACCCGGTCGGCCAGCCAGACGGGCAGGGCCAGCCCTTCGGCGCGGGCCTGTGCGCTTGCGTCAGCGCTGGCGGGGTGCAGCGTCAGCAAATGGTCAATCGCCGCCCCCGCCGCCGATTGCCCGCCCTCGTTCAGCCAAGTATCGGGCACCATCGCCGAATAATACGGCCCCCAGACCCCCGGCACAAACACCGGCGCCCGCGTTGTGGTCATGGTGCAGGAGGATGTGCCGAACACATAACCCATGCTTTCGGTCGCATCCGCCCCGATTGCGCCCACAGTCCCCACGCCGCCCGCATGTGCATCAATCAGACCCGCCGCAACAGGGGTTCCGGCCCGCAGGCCAAGGTCTGCGGCCGCGTCCGCCGTCAGCCCCTGCGCCAGGGCCGTGCCGGGCGCGACCACCATGGCTCCGATACGGGCAAAGCCTTCGTCCGCCAGCATACCCAGACCTATGGTGTTGAAATAGCTCGCATCCCACCGGGCTTCATGCGCGAGGTAGGTCCATTTGCAGGTGACAGTGCAGGTGGACCGCGCAAGGCTGCCGGTCGCCTTCCACGTAAGAAAGTCCGCAAGGTCGAAGAACTGCCACGCGGCGGCGAACACTTCGGGGCGGTTCTCGGCCAGCCACAAAAGCTTGGGCGTCTCCATCTCGGGCGAGATCACGCCGCCGACGTATTTCAGCACATCATGCGAGGTCGCGTTGATCCGTTCCGCCTGATCCACCGCGCGGTGATCCATCCACACGATGACGTTCCGCGCCGGGTCGCCAGACGGGCCAACGGGCAACGGCGCGCCGCCCGCACCCACCACCACCAGCGAACAGGTGGCATCGAACCCTACGCCCGCAATGTCCGCCGGACCCACGCCCGATTGCGCCACCGCCGCCCGCACCGATTGGCACACCGCCGCCCATATCTGCGCGCTGGACTGTTCCACCATCGACCCCGGCGCGCGGTGAATCACCAGATCGGCCCTGGCCGAGGCCAGCATTGCCCCCGCGGTATCAAACACACCCGCACGGGCGCTGCCGGTGCCGACGTCAATTCCGATCAGATACATGTCGCACATCCTCCGGGTCGGGCGGGTCGGGCAGGTCTGGCGGGTCGGGCAGGTCGGGCGGGATCACCAGATCGCGGATCGTCACAAGCCGGGGCCGTGTCACCATGAACAGCACCGCATCCGCCGCCTCTTGTGGCGACATCGGGCTGGCGTTGGCAAGCGCTTCGTCAGGTTTCGGCTTCGGCCAATCATCCGGCAGATGTCAGGTCCACCGCCTGCCAAACAGCGTCGCGCGCAGCGGGAGGGGGCAGCGAAAGGGCAGAGGAATGGAAGGGGCGCGCGCAGCGGGAGCGCGGGGGGAGGGCAGGCCGGACGACGGCTTGCCGGGCGGTTTGATTGCCGCAGGGGCGCATTGGTGCCGCGCGCAAGACCCGTCTTTCCTGTCGCAAAGCGTGATCCCGGATGACTGTCCTGACGCATCATCAGGTGATACGCACGCAAGGGGGTCACAGGCGCGGATGTTCCTTATCGCCGTCTTTCGCCCGGAACCCGGACCGCAGTGCCGGCGTCTTTATACAAACGAAGCCCATTTGCAGGAACGCCAATGCTCCCCCTCGCCGCGCAATCACTCATCACGGTGCCGTTGACCGAATTACGGGCGTGCCCGCACTGCGACGCGCTGCACCGGATGCCGCAGGTGAACATGCGCGAACGCGCGGTGTGCGAACGCTGCGGGTCGGTGTTGATCGCACCGCGCGCCGATGCCTTCACCCGGATTTTCGCGCTGGCCGCCACGTCGCTGATCCTGATGACCGCCGCCGTGTTCATGCCGTTTCTGGATCTGTCCGCGTCGGGGTTGCACAACCGCGCGTCGGTGCTGGACGCGGCACTGGCGTTTTCCGAAGGCGCGATGGTGCCCTTGTCGGTGGCGGTAGCGGCGCTGATCGTGGTGATCCCGGCGCTGCGGCTGTTGCTGATCATGTATACGCTGGCGCCACTGGTGGCGGGGCGGCCCGCGCTGGCACGCGCGGCGCAGGCGTTCCGGCTGGCGGACCGCCTGAAACCCTGGTCGATGGCCGAGATTTTCGTGATTGGCGTCGCGGTTGCGCTGGTCAAGGTGGCGGGACTGGCGACCGTCACGCCGGGGCCTGCGTTCTGGGCGTTCTGCGCGCTGGTTTTGGTGACGGTGCTGCAAGACAGCTTCATGGACAAGGAACAGATCTGGCAGGCGATTGGTGCTGACGTTCCGTCGCCTGACGGGTCGCGGCCATGACCGTTTCTGCCCGCGATGCGGGCCTCGTCGGCTGTGTGCGCTGCGGCAGCGTTCACCGGCCCGACGTGGCGCTGTGTTCCCGCTGCGGTGCAGCTCTGTCCAGCCGTGATCCCAATGGGTTGCAGCAGGTCTGGGCGTGGTGGCTGGCGGGGCTGCTGGTCTATATTCCCGCCAATCTTTACCCGATGCTGCTGACGCGCACCCTGACCCAGCACAGCGAAGCAACCATTGTCGGTGGCGTGGCGGAGCTGTTTCAGCATGGCGATGCGGGGATTGCGCTGATCGTGTTCGGTGCCAGCATCGTGATCCCGGTGGGCAAATTCATCGCCATTGCCTTTCTTGCCGTGTCGCTGGAAAAGCGGCATCTGATGAACGAGCAGGCGCAGCACCGCCTGTTCGCGGTGGTGGAATTTGTCGGGCGCTGGTCGATGATCGACGTGTTCGTGGTGGCCATTCTGGCGTCCCTGGTAAAGTTCGACGCTGTGGCGACGATCAACCCCGGCATTGCCGCCGCAAGTTTCGCTTTGTCGGTTGCCTTCACCATGCAGGCCGCCCAAAGTTTTGATCCCAGAACGATCTGGGATGACTGACATGACCGGGAGACGGGCTTGACCACACCAACCGACACGACACCGCCGCTGATGCAGGTGCGCCCGCCCGTTGTGCGCTGGTGGCAGCGGCTGTCGATCGTCTGGCTGATCCCGATTGCGGCGCTGGTCGTGTCCCTGGGCGTGGCGTGGCAAAGCTATGCCGGGCGGGGCGATCTGGTTCGGATCAGCTTTCAGAACGGGGCGGGACTGGTGGCCGGGCAGACCGTGCTGAAATATCGCGATGTGAACGTGGGCCTGGTGGAAACCGTGGGTTTCGCGGCTGGGCTGACCGAAGTTGTGGCGGGTGTGCGGATCAGCGCCGATGTGGCGCCGTTTCTGGATGCGGAATCGCAATTCTGGATCGTGCGGCCCGAAGTGTCGGTGCGCGGCGTCACCGGGCTGGATACCGTGCTGTCGGGGGCGTTCATCGCCGGGCAGTGGGATTCCGCTGCGGGCGCCGCGCAAACGCGGTTTACCGGGATGGAAACCGCGCCGCTGAACGCGCAACCGGGCGACCTTGGCACCCGCGTGACCCTGCAACTGCGCGACGGCAATCAGATTTCCGCAGGCGCGCCGGTGCTGCACAAAGGCATCGAAGTGGGCAGTGTCGGCAATCCGCGCCTGTCGGACGATGGCACTTTGGTGCTGATCGACGCCTACATCACCCGGCCCTACGACAGGGCGCTGACCACCGCGACGCGGTTTTGGGATGCATCGGGGTTCGACCTGACGCTGGGTGCGGGCGGGGTGACGCTGGACGTGAAAAGCCTTGCATCGCTGATCGAGGGCGGCATCAGCTTTGATACCGTGGATTCCGGCGGTACGCCTGTCACCGAGACGACGGTGTTCGATGTTTACGACGACGAGGCCACGGCGCGCGACAGCGTGTTTTCCGGGCAAAGCGACCATGTGCTTGCGCTGTCGGCGGTTTTTGAAGGGTCGGTCAACGGGCTTTCCGCAGGGTCCGACGTGCGGTTTCGCGGGCTGACCGTGGGCACGGTGACCGATCTGGGGGCGTTTGTCGAAGGCGAGGGCCGCGACCGGCAGGTGCGGCTGCTGGTGAACTTCGAACTGCGTACCGGCAAGTTGGGGCTGGGCGATGAAGCGACAGCAGAGGATGCCATTGCCCTGATGGGCGAATTCGTATCCCGGAATGGCCTGCGCGCGCGACTGGCAACGGCCAGTATCCTGACCGGCGGCCTGATGGTCGAACTGGTGGAAGAACCGGGCGCAGCACCTGCCACCATCGACCTTGCCGCCGAACCCTACCCCCGTCTGCCGGTCACGGCATCGGCGATCACCGATGTGCGCGCCACGTCGCAAGGTGTGCTGGAACGCATCAACGCGCTGCCGGTGGAAGAACTGATGCAATCGGCGATTTCCGTGCTGAACAGCGTGGAAAAGCTGGCCGCCAACCCCGATTTGCAACGTGTTCCGGGCGAGGCGGCGGGCCTCCTCGCCGACACCCGCGCGCTGGTGACATCCGAGGATGTGGCGGCGATACCCGCCGAAGTGCGCGGTATCACCGAGGGTTTGCGCGCGGTGCTGGCCACACTGCAACAAGGAAACGCGGTTGAAAATCTGGTCTCGGCCATTGCCAGGGCAGATACCGCGCTGGACGGTGTGGCAACGGCGTCACAGGATTTTCCGGTGATCACAGGCCAGATCCGCGATCTTGGTGAAAAGGCGAACCGGCTTGAAATCGAGGCGCTGGCGGCCGCGGCCACCCGGCTGGTTGATACGGCCAGCGCGCTTATCGGCACCGAGGACGCGAAACGCCTGCCCCCGGCGCTGGCCGATGCCTTGGCCGAAGTAGCGAAGTTTCTGGCCGAGGTCCGCAAAGGCGGGGCGATTGCCAATGCCAACAGTGCGATTTCCGCCGCCGAGGCAGCGGCGAACGCCATCAACGACGCGGCCAAATCCTTGCCCGCACTATCGGAGCGCCTGACGGGCCTTGTGGCGCAAGCCGAAGGCACGCTCTCGGGCTATGGCGAACAATCAAAGTTCAACGCCGAACTTATCAAGACTCTGCGTGAAGCGCAGGCCGCCGCCGATTCCGTATCGTCGCTGGCCCGCGCGATTCAGCGTAACCCCAATTCCCTTTTGTTAGGACGGTGACCCGATGCTGACCCGCCATATCCCGATGCTGTCACTGGTCGCCGTCATGGGCTGCGGCGTGCCGTCGCGTTATCTGATCGACCCGCCCGCCCCTTCGGTATCGGTGCGGACCGCCGCGCAAAGCATCATGCTGCGCGACGTGTCGCTGCCCGATTATGCTGCCGCCGACACGATCGCCCTGCAAGACGCCGACGGTGCGGTGCGCGAGGTGAAATCCGCGCTCTGGGCCGACCTGCCGCCGCGTGCCGTCACGCTGGCGCTTGCGCGGCAACTGGACGCGGCGGTGTCTGCCACAGTGGCCGCAGCGCCCTGGCCTCTGGCGGGCCTGCCCGAAGCAGAAATCGAGGTGCGGGTGGAACGCAATCTGGCCGGCGCCGATGGCCGGTTCCGGCTGGCGGGCGTGTTCTACGTCCTGTCCGAAACCGTGCAACTCGGGCCGGAATCATCGGCCTTCGACATCGCGGTCCCGCTGGCTGGCCCCTCCGCACCCGACATCGCCCAGGCGCAATCGCTGGCGCTGTCGAAACTGGCGGAAACGATTGCCAAAAGTCTGGGCAACTGACGCAAGCGGGTCAACCGGAGCATCGCAGCGACTGCCCTGAACGCCGTGTGTTTCGGCGCGCAAACTTGGGCCAGACACGCTTGCGCTGGCGCAAGGGGGAAGTCATCCGAAAAGGGGCGTTCGTGTTGGTCGGTCACGCGCGCCATCCGATATACACGCGACCTGAGAGCGTTTTCCGGGCGGTAATCGGGCCCGTGGCGATGCGGCATTGCCTGCGGGCTTTTCGCTTGGCTTCATGCGCAAGGGCTGGGCGGGTCCGGCGGCAAGGCAGCGTGTTCGGGCCGGGAAGGAACCGTGCGGCATGGACCCGCGTTTGACCAGGAACTTTCCCGCTTCTGAGGATGAGACGATGACAAAAAAGACTTTGCCGGACGTCTGTCACGATCAGCTTCAGGACCTGCACGGCGCATGCGCACAATCACCCGACACGGCGGCAAAGCCGGGCCGTGCCGTCGGCATCCGGCAACCGATCAAGGCCCCGATTGCCGGTGCCCAAGGCATCGGTGACGGTAGAACACCCGCAAATCGCTTTGCGCAACGCAAGACATCAGCCCGACGGCTGAACACTGTAACCTGTAGGGCGCCGCCGAAAGCGGGCAGTTGAAATCCGAAGGCCGCCACGTTCTTAAGTATCCTTCACCACCGAAAGGACAGCCATCATGACACTCACCTCTCAGCAGGCGCAGCTTTGTGCCGATAACACGACCGATTTCTCGCGCCTGTCGGCCCTGTTCATAAACACGTCGCTGAAACGGGCTGCGGATAAAAGCCACACCCGGCTTTTGCTGGGCGTGTCGGGCGACATGATGCAGCGCGCCGGTGTCGCTGTGGAGCATCTGCACATGCTCGATCACACCATCCCGCCCGGTGTGCAGGCGGACATGACCGAACACGGCTGGGACCGGGATGATTGGCCGAAGGTATGGGAAAAGGTCAAGGCCGCCGACATTCTCGTCATCGGCACACCCTTGTGGCTGGGCGAGGAAAGCTCCGTCTGCCGGGTGCTGATCGAACGGCTTTATGGCATGTCCGCCCTGCTGAACGACAAGGGCCAGTCGATCTATTACGGCAAGGTCGGCGGCAGCGTCATCACGGGCAACGAGGATGGCGTCAAGCATGCGGCAATGACGATCTGCTACGCCCTGTCGCACCTTGGTTATACCATCCCGCCACAGGCCGATTGCGGCTGGATCGGAGAGGCGGGTCCGGGGCCGTCGTACGGCGACGAAAAGGACGATGGCAGCCGCGTCGGTTTCGACAACGCGTTCACCCAGCGCAACACCACGATCATGACGTGGAACCTGATGCATCTGGCGCGGATGCTGAAGACGGCCGGCGGCTACGACAACCACGGCAATGACCGCAACGCCCTGGAAGCGGGATGCCACTTCGGATTCGAGAATCCGGACTATCGTAGCTGAGCCCACGCGTGTCAGCGATAGACGATCCCGCCGTCAGTTATGATAGCTTGCCCCGTCACGTAGTCGGAATCCGGGCCCGCGAGGTATGAAACCAGTGCGGCAACATCGTCTGGTGTCTGCGCCCTTCCCAGTGCGATTCCGCCCACATACTTTTCGTACGTCTCGCCGATAGGGGCACCAATCAGTTCAGAGAACCGCTTGTCGATCTCGACCCACATATCTGTTCCGACGATGCCGGGACAATAGGCGTTCACGGTGATGCCGTCGCTGGCATATTCCTTCGCTGCGGCTTGTGTCAGCCCGCGAACAGCAAACTTCGTCGCCGAATAGACACCCAGCATCTCAAAGCCGTCGTGCCCGGCTATCGATGACGCATTGATGATCTTTCCCTTGTGGCCCAGGGATTTGAACTTGGCAGCCGCCGCCTGAATGCCCCAGAGAACACCTTGGATATTGATCTTCAGGATGCGCTCTACATCGTCCGGTTTGACGTCCGCGATCGGATCGACCTGCGCGATGCCGGCATTGTTGATCATGATGTCGAGCCCGCCAAGCGTCTTTACGACATGCTCCACCGCAGCATAAACCTCTGCACGGTTGCTGACATCGGCCTTGAATGTCGTTGCCTTGCGGCCAAGCTTCGTGATCTCGGCAGCGATTGCGGCCATCTTGTCCGCGTTGATGTCGATAATAGCGATATCGGCGCCATCTTTGGCCAGGCGCAAGGCAATGCCACGTCCGATCCCCTGAGCGGCGCCGGTCACAAGTGCCACTTTTCCGTTGAGTGTCATTCTGCAATTCCTTTTGCTTTCGCGACCTGAAAAAGGTGACTGTGATCGCAGACGGCCATCTAACCGGAAAACGGGTCTCTCCGGGCTAACGCAGATCAGCGCCCGGTCACAGAACTTGCCCTAAGCACAATCCCAGCACGAAAGCCGCTTCCTTGACCAACCCGCAGATCCTGATCTTCGTCATTCTCGCGGCCATGATGGGGCTTTTCCTGTGGGGGCGGTTTCGCCATGACGTGGTGGCGTTGGCCGCACTC
>Ga0105050_10008964_pt1 | contig 11348 bp, 11 predicted proteins | sample FRY01_FD_78088 | JGI IMG/M metagenome (GOLD analysis project Ga0105050, IMG submission 78088) | Freshwater microbial communities from Lake Fryxell liftoff mats and glacier meltwater in Antarctica - FRY-01 | ecosystem: Environmental > Aquatic > Freshwater > Ice > Glacier meltwater ... | reverse complement strand
CCAATAGCTTGCTCCAGCGAGTCATAGCCGAGAGCGTTAAGCCCCGGGCTAAAGATTTCTTCGCGTGCTACGCTGGATGAAGTAGATACAGCATCAAGAATGGTCGGAGCGTAAAACTGACCCTCGCGGGCGTTGTCCGGTTGCATGCGGCGGCCGCCCGTGCACAACAGCGCACCTTGCCATTGGCTATTTATGAACAGCTGTGTTGCAGGGGGGGCCATTTTTATCCTTGGTAAAAAATATTGAAGAACTGAAATCGCCTGCGGCTGCACGCCCTCAGGGTTTTAAATCCATTTCGACACGAATCGCGTCCCCTCGGTAGGTTACATCGGCCACATATATAACGGTATTATTTTCGTCTTTGAAAATTCTTCTCACCTCGGCGACTGGGGCATTCATGGGCAGGTCGAGCAGTCGTGCAACTTCCATATCAGCAGTTCCAATTGTCAACACTTGGTGTGCATGGGCAATGTTCACGCCTTTCATGGTTGTTAGCAGAAGGATGACGGGCTGAGCACGAAATTTTGCAGGCGATTTTCTAAAAATTTTCTCATCCAAGTACAAGTGGATCACACAATAAGCTTGACCGTCCCGATAGTGAACGCGCTGCATATAGACGTAGCGACTTGCTGGGCCACCTTCTCCTGGCCGTATAGGTGGGGAAGTTACTGATTCGTTAATATTTATGATCTCTGGGCGAGTGTCATGGTAGTTACGGCGTAATTCCTCCAAGGTCGTCACTACGCTTATGAACCGGTCATGCTTAGGCGCATTGGTCACAAAGGTGCCACGACCCTGTTGTGCCGACACCAAACCCTCACGGACAAGAACAGCCACGGCTTGACGTACGGTTACACGAGCAACGCCGAACTCTTCGACCAATCGCTCTAAAGACGGTAAACGATGATTCTCAGGCCAGATTCCTCTTGCAATGCGCTGGCGCATCAGGTCCGCAAGTTGCACGTAACGAGGCATTGCGCTTCTTTGATAGTTGCCATGCATTTTTATTTGTTCAAACATATGGTCAATGGTACGATATGATGACACTATTGCGAACTCGCCGAAGAAAAATATTTTTTATCAGAATACCTGCACAACAAGTGCTTCGTCTTCGAGTCACTAATTTGCCCCGTAGCTTTTGGTTGTGATGTTTAAAAGTTGGCCCTTAAAAAACAAGTGACATGGAAAAATCCCCAAATATTTTGATCATCATGGCGGACCAATTGTCCGCCAGTGCGCTTCCTGCCTACGGCAACAAAATTGTAAAAACACCACATCTGGATGAATTTGCAAAAAAGGCAGCGGTTTTTGACAGTGCATATTGCAATTTTCCAATCTGTGCGCCATCAAGGGCATCGATGATGTCTGGGCGCCTACCCCATAGCATTGCAGCTTGGGACAACGCGTCCGAATTTTCGGCATCCACGCCGACTTTCGCTCACTATTTGAGTCACGTAGGATACCGCACCATCCTTAGCGGCAAAATGCATTTTGTTGGCCCAGACCAACTACACGGTTTTACCGAGCGGCTCACGACTGACATCTACCCCTCTGATTTTTCTTGGACACCTGATTGGAGAAAAGGCCCTCATCACCGACCGACAGGTGTCAGCATGCGACCGGTCTTGGAAGCTGGTCCTTGTGTCAGAAGTTTGCAAATAGATTACGACGATGAAGTGGAGTACCGCGGTGTACAAAAGCTTTACGACCTGGCACGCTCGCAAGAACAAGGGCCGTTTTGCCTTACGGTTGCCTTCTCGCATCCACACCCGCCTTTTGTAGCAGGGCAAGCCCACTGGGATCTCTACCGGCCTGAGGACATTGACGACCCTGTTGTCGCTTCAATTTCTTTCGAAGAAATGGATGAACATAGTCGCTGGTTGCATATCGCTCATGCACAAAACATTTACGATGTGAGTCCCGCCCAAGTCCGCCAAGCGCGTCACGCATACTATGCAATGACAAGCTACATTGATGACAAAGTAGGCCGTCTGCTTTGTACATTAAAAGAGACTGGTCTTGATCAAAATACGGTGGTCATCTTTTGCTCAGATCATGGTGAAATGCTGGGTGAACGCGGTATGTGGTTTAAACAAACATTTTTTGAGGGGTCGGTTCGGGTCCCCTTGATGCTTTCTTGGCCAAGCCACGTAAAACCACAACGTGTGGCGGCACACGTTTCTTTGGTTGACCTATTGCCGTCGCTGCTCGACCTAGCCGGACCAGCGGGAGTGACTGAACCGGTAGATGCACTCGACGGCCAAAGCTGGCTGCCTCTGTTGACGGGACAGGAGCAAGGTTTAGATCGGATCGTGATCTCAGAGTACAGCGCTGAAGGTGTATGCGCGGCCTCACGCATGGTGCGTGCCGGCGTCTGGAAATATATCTTTACCCACCAGCTCCCACCTATGCTCTTTAATCTTGAGACCGACCCACAAGAATTGAAAAACTTGTCGGGTCTAAGCGAATTTGAGAGCGTTGAAAAACGACTTCATGAGTTGGTACTTGAGGGCTGGGATCCCGCTTATGTGCACAAGCAAATTCTTGACAGCCAAAGGCGACGGCTGTTTTTATTAGATGTTGGAAACAAAACTGGAAAGTCCTACAACTGGGATTTTCAAGCACACGGGGATGACACTCAACGCTATATTCGAGGCGGCGGCAACGCCGGGCCCACATCCGTAAAAGCTAAGGCACGCTTTCCTTTCGTTCCTCCGGTTCAACCAAATCACAGTGAATAAAGTGATGACTGAACCAAGAATCTCCATAGCACCCATGCGGTCAGATTTTTTAATTGCCCAATTGGATGCTTTTGTGTTCCGGTGTCCTATAGAAACGCCGGTCGTCACCTCCTTTGGAGTTATGCGCAATCGCCCCGCTGTGTTCGTGCGCGCCGAAGATACACAAGGTAACGTTGGCTGGGGAGAGAGCTGGTGCAACTTCCCCGACGTAGGCGCAGAGCACAGAGCGAGACTGGTCAAATCTGTTTTTGCACCTTTAGTTCAAGGTAAACACTTTGCATCTGCTTTAGATGCGTTCAACCTTCTCAAAGAGAAGACTGCCATATGGGCTATTCAAGCGGCTGAGCCTGGCCCGATGGCGCAATGCATAGCGGGCATCGACACCGCTTTGTGGGGTATGACGGCGCGTCGCGCTGAATTGCCGTTATGGAAGTTGCTTGGTGGTGAGGCATCTCGCGTCAATGTATACGCCAGCGGTATTAATCCAGATGCACCTGCACAACTAGAACTAGCTGCAGTACGGTTATCGGAGGGTCGCCGCGCTTTCAAACTTAAAGTCGGTTTTGGGTATGAACGCGATGGCGAAAACATTAAGGCCGTGCGCGATGTCATTGGTGACCTGCCGCTGATGGTTGATGCCAACCAAAATTGGGATCTGGGCACCGCGATTGAGATGGTTGATCGTCTTGAACCTTTCAATCTGAATTGGCTTCCACCACATCAATTCGGTTGGCTGTCGGTGAGAACTTGGCCGGAATTTGATTGTACGATTGAGTCCCAAGCGCTACAGGTGATACAGCCCAATGTCGCGAAATTGAGGGGGTATTTCAGCCGGTCTTCCGATCGCAAAAAAGATTATCGCAAGTCAACTGGTTTTTTGCCCATACTATCTCGGTGCAGGCATCGGGCTTGTCGCATCGGCGTATTTCCTTGCAGCCGTTGGCGGAGCTGGAATGCTTGAAATTGATGTCAACCCGAATCCGCTTCGAACGCTGACTTCCGGAGATTTTGGGAAAATTATTGACGGACATACCGATGTGGGAGATTTACCTGGTTTAGGTGTTACCACCGACTTGAATCTCCTAAATCGATATGCAGTACCCAATTAAGTCGTTTATAAAAATCCAACTTTTTTCTCACTTTACATAAAGGCAATCAAAATGAAATATCTCGTCAAAAAAATTCTTGCGGTTATGCTTGTGTCAGCTGTGCTTGTCACCCAAGGGTTCGCGGCCGATTCACCATACCCGTCCAAGCCCGTAAAAATCGTGGTTCCATGGCCCGCTGGTGGTCTTGTTGATATCGCCGCACGCTTGGTTAGCGTCAAACTCCAAGCCGGCCTTGGAGAGCCTTTCATCATCGAGAACAAACCTGGGGCTGGAGGTGCGTTGGGAGCTGACGTGGTTGCCAAGTCGGAAGACAACGGTTACAACTTGCTATTGTCAACCAGCGCCCTGAATATGAGCGTTGCTCTTGGCATAAAGACTCCATTTGACTTCACAAGGGACTTTACCCCTGTATCTCTGGTTGCATTTGCGCCCTCTTTTCTTGTGGTCCACACCTCGTCGAACATAAAAACTGTTCAAGACTTAATTGCTTCCGCAAAAGCGAAGCCTGGAAAGCTTTTTTATGCATCTGCCGGCCAAGGTACTCCCGCACATCTCTCTGGCGAGCTTTTAAAATCGATAGCAGGACTAGACGTTGTTCATGTTCCCTACAAAGGTGGGCCACCGGCCATGTTGGATCAGATCGCTGGCAGGGTTGATTTTCATTTTGCCAATGCATCGGTTGCACTACCGCAAATCCAAAGTGGCAAGCTACGCGCACTTGCGGTTACCAGCACAACTCGTTTCTCTGCATTGCCAGATGTCCCAACAATGATTGAGGCAGGCGTACCAAATTTTGAAGCAGATCAGTGGCTTGCCATATTCGTCCGCGCCGGAACCCCGAGCTTGGTAATCGAAAAACTGAGACTGGAAATTCAAAAAATTCTGATGCAGGACCAAATCAAGGCAAGCATGACCAGTAAAGGAATGAGTCCAGCGCCTGCTAACAATAGCAATGATCTGAAAAATTACTTAAAAGAAGATTTGAATAAATGGACTTCAGTAGTCAAATCAGCCAACATTCAGATGAACTAAGAGCTTTCCGATGAGCCCCAAAAATAAAAAAGCATATGACTACATTATCGTAGGCGCAGGATCAGCTGGGTGCGTATTAGCGAATCGTTTAAGCGAGAATCCTGACCTTAGCGTTTTATTGATGGAGTCTGGCGGAGAAGGTCGCAATTGGTGGTTGAAATTACCAATCGGTTATTTTCGAACCATTTACGACCGTAGGTATTCATGGCAGTTTGATGTTGATGCACAAGAGGCCACTGGCAATCGGAAAATGGTCTGGCCAAGAGGACGCGTTCTAGGCGGATCGAGTGCGATCAACGGTCTGCTATACATCAGAGGCCAACCTGCAGACTTTGATGACTGGGCAGCCCTGGGATGTGACGGCTGGGGCTATAAGGACGTATTGCCGTATTTTAAAAAATCTGAGCGTTATGGAGGTGGTGAGAGCAAGTATCACGGCGCATCCGGCGAACTTGGCGTATCGGATCTTCGTAATCATCACCCTTATTGCCAAGCTTGGATCGAGGCTGGTGTTCAAGCAGGCTTTGGTCGAAACCCCGACTTTAACAGTGAGCGCACCGAGGGGCTTGGAGCCTATCAGCTTACTTTGCAAGGGCATTGGCGGAGCAGTGCCGCTACAGCATTCTTGGCGCCCATTCGTAACAGACCAAATTTGACTGTTCAAACTGGTGTTCAGGTGACACGTATAGTGGTTGAACATAGTCGAGCCGTAGGCATAGACTGGGTAAATAACACGAACCGATCCGAAGTTCAACATACGCGCGCTGAATCTGAAGTTTTGCTGGCCTGTGGATCGTTGCAATCGCCACAATTATTGCAATTGTCTGGTATTGGACCTGCCGCCTTACTTGAGCGGCACAGTATTCCTGTTCAAATTGATTCGCCCGAGGTTGGCGCAAATTTGCAAGACCACTACCAAGCACGCGTCATTGTCAAACTGAAGAAGAAAATGTCGCTAAATGATCAAGTTCGCGACCCTCTGAGCTTGGTTTCAATGGGGGCACAGTGGTTGATTAGGCAGCGAGGCCCGTTGACGGTTGGTGCTGGGCAAGTAGGCGGCATGGTGTGCACCGAATACGCACAAAATGGTAGGCCAGACATCTTGTTTAACGTTATGCCATTATCAGTGGACAAACCCGGTGATCCCTTGCACAGGTTTTCTGGTTTTTCAGCCTCCGCTACCCAATGCAGGCCACAATCACGAGGAAGTGTCCGGATTCAATCATCTGATCCCCTGCAACCACCTCAAATTGTTTCGAATTACCTGTCTGACCGCTACGACGCCAAGGTTTTAGTGGCTGGCCTTAAACAATTGCGTCATATTTACCAACAGCCAGCTTTTCGCGACCTGATTACTCCTGATGAATACATGCCAGGCAACAAATGCCAAACCGATGACGAACTTGAGAAGTTTGCCAGGAACAATGGTGGAACGGTGTTTCATCCATCAGGGACCTGCCGCATGGGTGGAGATTTCGATTCAGTTGTTGACCCCGAGTTGCGTGTGCGCGGTATCGCCGGACTTCGAGTGATTGATGCGTCGGTGATGCCGAACATGGTATCTACAAATACCAATGCGGCCACCATTATGATTGGAGAAAAGGGCTCAGCTTTTGTGCAAGCTCAACTAACCTAAAGCAACGATCGGAGATTGATGACGCGTACACCGCGGGACTTTGCCAACGCTGCACGCTCGTTATGGCATTTCGGCTGAAAAAATGAACATGGCGCTCAAAAACTGGCTAAATGAAGATGCATTTTGTACATCGACTTGAGCAGGCATCCCGTCGATCCGGCCTCGACGACGATGTAGTCGTACTTCGATGCGCTCATCGCAGCAGCCTCGGCAACCACAGGCTGATCTCGGGTACCAGCGTGATCAGGGACAACACGCAAAGCAGTGCGATCAGGTACGGCAGAACTGACATGAACATCTTTTCGATCTTGATCCCGGCGATCTGGGCGGCGACGAACAGGTTCACGCCCAGCGGCGGAGTGAGGAACGCGATCTCCACGTTGACGATCAGGATCATGCCGAAATGGACGGGATCCACACCGAAAGACTTCACCAGTGGGACCAGGATCGGTGAGAGGATAATAATTGCGGACATGGTCTCCATGAAGCAGCCGATGATCAAGAGCAGCAGGTTTATCAACAGTAACACGCCGATCGGCCCACTGGCCATGTCGGCGAACGCGGCTACCAGCGCCTGCGGAATGCGCTCGAACGTGATAACCCGCGCGAACAGCGTCGAGCACGCCACCACGATCATCAACGCGCCAGAAATCATGTGGGTGCGCTCGAACGCGATTTTGAGCTTCGCCGATTCGAGCGATTTGTAGACGAAGCGACCTACGATCAAGGAGTAGACCACGGCCATGACGGATGCCTCGACAGGCGTGAATAAGCCTGTGTAGATTCCGCCCAAGACAAGGAAAGGCAGCGCCAGCGCGGCCTTTCCTTCCCAGACGAGCGAGACGAAACGTCGCCTACCCTCGCCACCGACTTCGCGGTCAATCGTCGCGATCTTGTGGTAGCGGGCCATGCCGTAGGCCACACCGGCGAGTGTCAGACCAACAAGTAGACCGGGTATGACGCCGGCAATGAACAAATCCCGGATAGAGGCATTCGCGATCAGACCGTAGATGATCATTGGATTGCTGGGCGGTATCAGCACGCCCAGCGTGCCCCCGGTGGCCGCGACTGCCGCCGCATAGGCTGGAGGATAGCCGTAACGTATCATTGCCGGAATCATGATCCCGCCGATAGCAGCCGTGGTGCCGGGACCGGACCCCGAAATGGCAGCGAAGAACATGCACGCAAACACAGTGACTATGCCCAGGCTGCCACGGATGTGGCCGAACATGTGGCGAAAGATGTCTACGATATGTTTTGTGATTCCGCCCTGCTCCATTAGATTGCCGGCGAGAATGAATGCCGGAATCGCGAGCAAGGGATATTGGTTCACGCCGTTGAGGATGGTCTGCGATGCGAACTGCATAGGGCTGTCGGTGAAATACGCGACAGCAAAACCGGTCAGCCCCAGCGATACGTAGATCGGTATACCGATGGCTAATAACACAGGAAACAACACAGCAAGGGATAGCTGGGTGGGCGTCATGCGCAAGCTTCTTCGGCGGCGACCGGCGCATCATCGAACAGCAGCGCGAAGCGCTGGATGATGGCGATCGCAAAAAACAACGCGGGTGCGAGGAACAGATAACTCTCGTTGAACCCGAGGGAAGGCGATATCGTCGGGTAACGTAGGCCTTCGATCACGTTCGCGCTGGCATACCAGCAGAACAGGGCATCGAACAGGACGATGCAAAGGAACTGGATTTTCTCCTGCACCCACCTTGTGAACGACCAGCGCACCGCGAGATCGGAGAACACGCTGACCCGCAGGTGACTCAACTTCCCGGATGCATAACTTGCGCTGGTGAACACCATCACGAGGAAGGAGAAACGCGCGAGTTCCTCGGTCCAGTCGACCTGCCAGCCGAGTTCGCGGGAAACGACCTGCAAAGTGAGCGCGCCGACGGTAAGCACAATCGTGAAGTGGGACGCCCAGACCTGCACCCATTCGAGAACATGCAGCAACCGGATGCGCAATGTGGTTTGCGGCATGGGATTTAGACCTCAATAAGGCGGGTCGCCCTTTGTGGGCGCCCCCGCGGCTAACTCGACTTCGACGGGGTTACTTCTTCTTCGACATCTTCTGGTAGTCGCTGACGATGCCCAGCGCCTGCTTGGCCAGGGCCTCGCCGTCGGGTCCGATCGTCTTGTAGTAGTCGGGCCAGATCGCGCGCGCCTTCTTCACCCACTCGGTCTCGTCCTTGATGTCCGTGACTTTTACTCCGGCCGTCTCGGCTTTCTTCCACCAGGCCGCCTCGTCCTGAGGTTGCCACCAGCGGATGTAGTCGGTCGCCTCACGGCCGGCGCGCAGGATGGCTTCCTGGTGCGGCTTGGACAACCCACTGAACCAGGTCTCCGAGACGATGATCGGGTGGGTCAGGATGGTGTAGTGGAAACGCGTCATCCGGTTGATCACTTCGTGGAATTTCATGCCGATCACGTCGGTCACCGGGTTGTCGCCGCCCTGCACCACACCCTGTTGAAGCGCGTTGTACAGCTCAGACCAACCCAGCGGCGTGGGTTGCCCGCCCCAGGCCTTGTAGGTGGCGATCATGATCGGGTTCGGTGGTACGCGCATCTTGAGCTTGCCCAGATCGGAAGGCTTTTCGATGGGCGTATCGGACTTGTAGAAAAACGCGCGCCATCCGCTGTTCTCCCAGCCAACGATGCGCACGTTGGCTTCTTTGATTACGCGTGGCACGAGGGTCGGCGTGAGTTTGTCCTGTAGGTAGTTGACCTCTTCGGTGCTGGTCGCGATATAGGGCAGGACGAACACGTTGAGCGATGGTGCCATCGCCGACAGGTTGTTGGTTGCCGGCAAGGCGACGTGGATCTTGCCCTGGCGAACCTGCTGGCTCATTTCCAGTTCACCACCGAGCTGAGCGCCCGGAAAGATCTGGCCACGGATCTGGTTGTCGGTATAGATGGCCACCAATTCGGTGAAGCGTTTGAGTACCGCGGTATGCGAGCTCCACTCCATATTCACCGTGTGGGCGACAACCATTGAAATCTGGTTGGGCCGTTTCGGCAGATTCTGGAAGTCGAACGGATTGGGCTCTGCGAGCACCCCCGTCGAGGCCGTGGCCAACGCGGCAAGTGCTGCCGCTGCAAGGATCTTTCTCATTTGTGTCTCCTCTTGGTTTAAGGGGCTGCCTGAAACGGAAGTCGGTAGAGACATTCCATTCAAATTATAATATACCATAGTTAGAACGTTCAGTAAGTTAGGATGTTTGACGACAGCAACCCGAACAACATACACGGATCCCCGTTTGGCCTTCATCTCTCGCAATGGCCCGCTTCCCATGTACGCGCAACTGAAGCAACAACTATCCATGCAACCAAGTCAACCACCAGGAAACCGTTCATGCAAGCACTGAATTCCGAGGAGATCGAACGATACCGGCAGGACGGCATCGTCGTGCCGGGGAAGGGCTTCGATCTGGCCACAGTCGCCGCGCTGCGCGCAAAGCTTGACTACTTTTTAGTCGACCAAAAGATCACAGATGCGGACTACGTGCCGGACATCATCGAGCGCGATCCAAGCTGGCTCGAATACGCGGTCCGACCCGAGATCCTCGACGCGGTCTCGCAGCTGATCGGCGAGGACATCATCGTCTGGGGTTCAGCGCTTTTTTGTAAGGCTGGCAAGGGCGGCCGCGCGACGCCCTGGCACCAGGACGGGCACTACTGGCCGATCCGCCCGCTAGAAACGGTGACCGCGTGGATCGCGATCGACGACGTCAACACCGAAAACAGCTGCCTGCGCGTGATCCCTGGTTCGCATCGCGACCGTGTCAGTTATTCGCACGACACTGACAACAGCGATACCATCATCCTCAATCAGGTCTTGCAACCCGAGCACCTCGAAGGCGCGCTGCCGCGCGACATCGAACTGGCGCCAGGGCGTTTCTCGATCCACGATGTGTACCTCGTTCACGGCGCCAACCCGAATAACTCGGGCAAACGTCGCGCCGGCATGGTGTTTCGGTACATGCCCGCGACGTCGCACTTCGACCGGGAACTGGCTGCGCAGCAGGTGCGGGAGATGGGCGTGCTCGATCTCTCCAGGCGCAAGCTCCACCTCGTGCGCGGCGTCGACCGCACGGGCAGGAACGACATCCAGCACTGACCAGGCTCCCACCCATGAGCGTAGCGATCGTGAGTATCGAGACCTTCGTCTACCGTGCACCCATAGACACTCCGGTGCAGACCGCCTTCGGCATCATGCGCGACCGGCCTGCGGTGTTCGTCCGGGTTACCGACACCGAAGGCGCCCAAGGCTGGGGCGAGGTTTGGTGCAACTTTCCTGCTTGCGGCGCTGAACACAGGGCAACCCTGGTTCGCACACTGGTCGCATCCGCCCTGCTGAATGAGCCCGCCCAAGACGCGTGAGCGTGTCAGTGCTGCGCTCACGCGGCGCTTCGCTGTGTTGGCCTGCAAACCAGCGAGCACGGCCCGCTTGCCCAAGTAATTGCCGACGTGGACTGGGGCCGAGTGGGATCTGGCTGCACGTCGTGCCGGGCAGCCGCTGTGGCGCTTCCTTGGTGGTAGTCGAAACGAAGTGCCTGTTTATGCCAGCGGGATAGGCCCCGAAAACGCTATCGATACGGTCTTGATGCAATAAAGTTTCGACCATCGGGCGTTCAAATTAAAGGTGGGTTTTGACGCACAGGCGGACTTGCGGCGCGGACAGTGGTCAAGCTTGACTCGTCAGTATGAGTTTCAAGCGCAGCTATTGACGCTTGCCTGGCTTCATACGTTCAGCGCCTCATCCAGCACCTCAATCCAATGCCGGACCGGCGTGGCGGTGCCGCTTTGCAGGTGCGTGAT
>Ga0105050_10008962_pt1 | contig 11350 bp, 9 predicted proteins | sample FRY01_FD_78088 | JGI IMG/M metagenome (GOLD analysis project Ga0105050, IMG submission 78088) | Freshwater microbial communities from Lake Fryxell liftoff mats and glacier meltwater in Antarctica - FRY-01 | ecosystem: Environmental > Aquatic > Freshwater > Ice > Glacier meltwater ... | reverse complement strand
TAATATATTCAGTGACCGGATGCTCGACCTGCAGACGGGTGTTCATTTCGAGGAAATAGAAGCTCTTGTCTGCGCCGACGATCAGCTCGACCGTACCGGCGCTATAATAACCGACGGCCTGCGATAGCGCGACCGCCTGCTCGCCCATTTTCTTGCGCATTTCGGGGTCGACAAAAGGCGATGGCGCTTCTTCGACAACCTTCTGGTGCCGACGCTGGATCGAACATTCGCGTTCGCCCAGATAAATCACATTGCCATGCTTGTCGCCAAGCACCTGGATTTCGATATGGCGCGGCTGTTCGATGAATTTCTCGATAAACACGCGATCATCGCCAAAGCTGGCCAGGCCTTCGCGCTTGGTCGCTTCAAAACCTTCGCGGACGTCTTTTTCGTTCCACGCCAGCCGCATGCCCTTGCCGCCGCCGCCGGCGCTGGCCTTCATCATCACCGGATAGCCGATTTCGCCAGCGATTTTCACCGCATGTTCGGTATCGTCAATCTCGCCAATATGGCCGGGGACAACGCTGACCCCTGCCTTCTCGGCCAGTTTCTTTGACTCGATCTTGTCGCCCATCGCTGCGATCGCGTTGATTGGCGGGCCGATAAAGGCGATGTCATTGTCAGTCAGCTGCTGGGCAAAACTGGTCCGCTCGGACAGAAAACCGTAGCCCGGATGCACCGCTTCCGCGCCGGTTTCCTTGCAGGCTGCGATAATCTTGTCGGCAACCAGATAGGATTCCCCGGCAGGCGACGGGCCGATATGCACAGCTTCATCCGCCATTTTGACATGCGGCGAGCGCGCGTCTGCGTCAGAATAGACGGCGACCGTCTTGATCCCCATTTTCTGGGCGGTGCGGATAACCCGGCAGGCGATTTCGCCGCGGTTGGCGATCAGGATTTTTTTGAACATTATAACTCCAGAAAGTCGTCACCCTGAACTCGTTTCAGGGTCCATCGTGCCACAAGCACAGACGGTGAGTGTTGATAGGTGGATGCTGAATCAAGTTCAGCATGACGAAAAAATAATTTCACTCAGCGGCCTCCAAAGCACAATCTCGCTGCTCTGCTTCCATCGGAACCAGGCCCAGTTTTGCGAACAATGTCTCATCCGCATCATCGCCGGCATTGCCGGTGGTCAGCAATTTGTCGCCGGTGAAGATGCTGTTGGCACCAGCGAGGAAACACAAAGCCTGTGTGCTTTCGCTCATACTTTCGCGGCCTGCGGACAGGCGGACCATCGATGCCTGCATGGTGATTCTGGCCACCGCGATCGTCCGGACAAATTCGATATCGTCGATCTTCGCCAGTGGTGTATCGGCCAGCATATCGCCAAGCACGGTGCCCTTGACCGGAACCAGCGCATTCACCGGAACGCTCTCCGGATGCCTCGGCAGGGTCGCCAGCGCATGGACAAAGCCAACCCGGTCTGCGCGGGTCTCGCCCATCCCGACGATACCGCCGGAACAGACGTTGATGCCGCTATTGCGGACATTCTCCAGCGTTTCGAGCCGGTCGCCGAAGGTACGTGTGGTGATCACCTTCTCATAATGTTCGGGCGAGGTGTCGATATTATGGTTGTAATAATCGAGGCCGGCCTCGGACAGCATTTCGGACTGTTCCTTGGTCAGCATGCCCAGAGTCATGCAGGTTTCCATGCCCATCTGGCGGACGCCCTGCACCATCTCGATAATCGCCGGCATGTCGCGATCCTTGGGATTGCGCCAGGCCGCACCCATGCAGAAGCGCGAGGAACCGCGATCTTTCGCCTGCGCCGCCGTCTGCAGCACCGTGCGGACATCGAGCAGCTTTTCCGCCTTGAGACCGGATTTTGCGCCAGCGGACTGGTTGCAATAGCCGCAATCTTCCGGGCAGCCGCCGGTCTTGATCGACAGCAGGGTCGAGAGCTGCACCTGACCCGGTGTGTGATGTTCGCGGTGGACAGTGGCGGCCTGAAAGACGAGATCGTCGAACGGCAGGTCGAACAGAGCCGCTATTTCCTCACGGGTCCAGTCGTTGCGCACTTCGTGTCCCTGCGAAGGCAGGGACCCATCTCGGACCTGCTCGTCCGGACGCGATGGCGGGAGATGGGCACCTGCCTGCGCAGGTGCACTACTTGTTTCCTCTAGACTCATTCCGCAGCTTCCTCTTCCGGAGGCATATTATGCCCCAGCAGTCTCAAAATATCGGCAGCACATTCCACAATATTGCTGCCCGGTCCATAGATTCCGACGACCCCGCTCTTGCGCAGAAATTCATAATCCTTGGCCGGGATAACCCCGCCGGCGAAAATCTTGATATCGCCGCGACCGGATTCTTTCAGCAGGTTGATCAGTTCGGGGATCAAAGTCTTGTGGCCGGCCGCAAGACTGGACGCACCAACCGCATCGACATTTTCCGCCAAAGCGAGATCGCGGGTTTCGCCGGGCGTCTGGAACAAGGGCCCCGAAATCACGTCAAAGCCCATGTCGGTAAAGGCGCTGGACACGACATTGGCGCCGCGATCATGGCCATCCTGCCCCATTTTCGCGACGAGGATTTTCGGTTTGCGGCCAAGGCGCTGCGACACCGCATCGACGCCTTCGACCACCATCGCATAGCGAGCGTCGCCTTCGTAAGCCGCGCCATAGATTCCTTTGACCGGCGTCGGGCGGGTTTCGTAGCGGCCAAAAACCACTTCCATCGCGTCGGATATTTCACCGAGCGAAGCCCGCTTGCGCGCGGCATCGACCGCCAGCGCCAGCACATTGCCATCGGATCTTGCACCTGCGGTCAGCGCCTTGAGCGCTGCCTGACAGGCCGCTTCGTCGCGTTCCGCCCGCATTTTCTCGAGCCGGGCGATCTGGCCCTGCCGGACCTTGGCATTGTCGATATCGAGCGTTTCCATCGGGTCTTCAGCTTCGCGGCGATATTTGTTGACGCCAACGATCACCGCGTCGCCTTTATCCACCGCTGCCTGGCGGCCCGCAGCCGCTTCCTCGATCATCGCCTTCGGCCAGCCATCGGCAACCGCCTTGGCCATGCCGCCTTCGGCATCGACTTTTTCGATAATTTCCCAGGCTTTCTCGACCAGTTCATCGGTCAGCGCCTCGACATAATAGCTGCCTCCGAGCGGATCGACTACCTTGGTGATGCCAGCCTCTTCCTGCAACACGATCTGGGTGTTGCGGGCAATGCGGGCGGAAAAATCGGTCGGCAGCGCTATCGCTTCGTCGAGTGCGTTGGTGTGCAGCGACTGGGTCCCGCCCAGGGTCGCGGCCATCGCCTCGATCGTTGTCCGGATCACATTATTGTACGGATCCTGCTCGGTCAGCGAGACACCCGATGTCTGGCAGTGGGTGCGGAGCATTTTTGAGCGTTCGGATTGTGCGCCGAGATCGGTCATCACATGGTGCCAAAGGTGCCGCGCAGCGCGGAGTTTGGCGATCTCCATGAAAAAGTTCATACCAATTCCGAAGAAGAAGCTCAAACGTCCTGCAAATGCATCAATATCCAGGCCGGTTGCCATGGCCTGTTTGGCATATTCACGACCATCGGCGATGGTGAAGGCCAATTCCTGCACCGCCGTCGCGCCGGCCTCGTGCATATGATAGCCGCTGATCGAAATGCTGTTGAACTTCGGCATATGTTCGGACGTGTAACCGATAATGTCGGAAATGATCCGCATGCTGGGCGCGGGCGGATAAATATAGGTGTTGCGGACCATGAACTCTTTGAGAATGTCATTCTGGATCGTGCCGGAGAGCTTCTCCTGTGAAACGCCCTGCTCTTCTGCCGCGATGATATAGAAAGCGAGACACGGAATGACCGCGCCGTTCATTGTCATCGACACCGACATTTCGTCGAGTGGGATCTGGTCGAACAGGATTTTCATATCCTCGACGCTGTCAATCGCCACGCCGGCCTTGCCAACATCACCGACGACGCGGGGATGGTCGCTGTCATAACCGCGATGGGTGGCGAGATCGAAAGCGACTGAAAGCCCCTTTTGCCCCGCCGCCAGATTGCGACGATAAAAGGCATTGGACTCCTCGGCGGTCGAGAAACCGGCATATTGGCGGATCGTCCAGGGCCGTCCGGCATACATGCTCGCCTTGACGCCACGGGTGAAGGGACCAAAGCCGGGCAATCCCGGATCAATCCCTTTTCCGCTGGCGTCTTCCGCTGTGTACAGCGGCTTGACGGCAATGCCTTCGGGGGTGTGCCAAGTCAGGTCACGGCCTTTGACTTCCTTCTCAGCCAGTTCCTGCCAGTCCTTGATCGTCGGTTTATCGGTCATATCTGCCCTGTTTATAAATATTCGAACATGTTAGCCGTTAGTGGTGAGCCTGTCGAACCACGCCGCTCGGACGAGAGGCGCCGTTCGACAAGCTCAGGACTAACGGACTTTATTCACCTTTGAATTCAGACTTGCGCTTTTGCAGGAAAGATAGCGCGCCTTCGCGCGCATCCTTGCTGTCGCCGGCGATCCGCTGACCTTCGGCTTCGCGAACCAGCGCCGAAGCATAATCGCTTTCGAGCGCTGCTGCCAGATTCTGGCGCATCACGCCCAGAGCCACGGTAGGGCCACTCGCCAGGCGTTTTGCCAGCATGGCTGCTTCATCCATAAGCGCAGTATCTTCGACGCATTTGTAGATCAGGCCCCAGTCGGCGGCTTTTTCACCCGGAATTTTTTCTCCGAGCAACATCATTTCCGTTGCGCGGGCCTTGCCGACGAGACGGGTCAGCATCCAGGAGGCACCGCCGTCCGGCACAAGGCCGATATTGACGAAGGCCTGCAGGAAATAGGCTGATTTCCCGGCAATGGCGAAGTCGCTTGCCAATGCGATGGAACAGCCGACGCCCGCTGCCGGACCGTTGACCGCCGTGATCGTCGGAATATTCAGCTTGGCCAGTTTCAGCATCAACGGGTTATAATGCTGGTTGAGCGCGGCGTAGCTGCCCTGCCCGCCGGACAAGGCGCTGTCATTCTTCGCCTGCAAATCGGCACCGGCACAAAAGGCACGGCCTTCACCGGTAATCACCAGTGCGCGTGCGTCATCCAGCTTGTCGAGCGCGATGAATATATCATCCGCCATGCCAAGCGAGCAGGCGTTGAGCCGCTCCGGCTTGTTCAGCGTGATCGTTGCCACCTGATCGGTGATGTCCAGCTTGATGTTCTCGAATTGCATGTGCGGTCCTTTTAAATGGCTCGTCATCCTGAACTTGTTTCAGGATCCAGAGAGGTCCTGAAACAAGTTCAGGATGACGAGTGTAAGTTTAATGCCCTTTGGGCGTTTCCATGATCTCGGTTAGCATCCCGCCCATATCCTTGGGATGCACAAAAAAGATAAGCGTGCCATGTGCACCGATGCGGGGTTCACCAAGCACTCGCTTGCCCATCGCTTCAAATTCCGCCTTGGCGGCATGAATGTCCGGCACTTCAAAGCAGACATGATGTTGGCCGCCAAGCGGGTTCTTGGTGAGAAAGCCGAATATCGGGCTGTCTTCGCCGAGTGGCTCGATCAATTCGATCTGGGTGCCGTTGGTTGGCCCCTCTGCCGGTGTGTCGACGAAACAGACCTTCACGCCCTGCGCCGGCAGATCAAAGGGTTCGCCAATCGATGTCGCGCCCATGACATCGCGCCAATGGGCGATACTGTCGGTAATCGATGGCGTCACAATGCCAATATGATTGAAGCGACCTAGTTTCATTGTGTTTCTCCATGCGACATGAATTTATGGACCAGAGGCGCTATGCCGGCTCCGACAACCACGCCCAATATGCCCGACAAGAGCGCAAAGGCAATCCCGCCGACCATCAGCTTTGCCGAGGCGGGGAACAGTCCGACCAGGGGATGCGAAATCACGTCGATCAGATGCTCGGGGCCATGCCAGCCGATTGCTGCGATATTATGCACCAGCAATCCGCCGCCGACCCAGGCCATCGCAAGCGTACCGATTACCGAGATACTTACCAGCAATTTCGGCATGAACAAGATAAGCCCGCGACCGAAAGACGCCACGATGCCTTCATGCTCTCTCGCCAGATGCAGGCCGATATCGTCCATCTTCACGATCAATGCGACCGCGCCGTAAACGGCGATGGTAATCACAATGCCGATCAGCGCCAATATGATCGCCTGTTGCCACCAGACCTGATCTGTCAGTTCCGACAGGGCGATGGCCATTATTTCGCCCGACAATATCAGGTCGGTGCGGATCGCGCCGGAAACCATTTCGTCTTCGCGACCCGGTCCTTCGATGATGGCTGGCTGGTCATGTTTCGTGGACTCGTCAACATGACACCATTCCAGCACTTTTTCGGCAGCTTCGTAACAGAGGAAAAAACCGCCAAAAATAAGGATGATCGGTATCAAAAATGGTGCAAATTGCCCTAAAAGGACCGCTGCCGGTAGCAAAAAGACCAGTTTATTCCTGAACGATCCCTTGGTGATTTTCCAGATCATCGGCAATTCGCGCGACGGATCAAAGCCGGTGACATAGGTCGGCGTTACCGCCGCGTCGTCCATCACCACGCCGGCAGATTTGGTGCCCGCGCGGGTTGCTGCAACGCCGATATCATCCACCGATGCGGCGGCGACTTTCGCAATGGCTGCGACGTCGTCAAGGAGGGCTACCAGGCCTGTTGGCATTAGGAGGCACCGTCATTGCGAGGAGCGGACGCGACGAAGCAATCCAGGGTGGCGCGCGTGGCACTGGATTGCGTCGCTGCGCTCGCAATGACGGAGAGGCGCTCAACCATGCGCAATATCTCCATACAAGTCCCGCCACTGCGGATTGAATGCTTCAATCAAAGCCAATTTCTTCTTCCTCGAACCAGCCTTGATCTGTTTCTCTCGCATAATCGCGGCTTCCATAGTGTCCTGCATTTCAAACCAGACCAGCATTTTGCATCCATAGCGTTTGGTAAAGCCGTCCGCCACGCCCTCCCGATGTTGCCAAACCCGCTGCGCAAGGTTGGAAGTGACACCCGTGTAAAGGGTGCCGTTGCGCTTGTTGGTCATGATATAGACGGCAGGCTGCTTCATCCCTCATCACCACATCCCGTCATTGCGAGGAGCGGAGCGACGTGGCAATCCAGAGCGCCGCTCGCCGCCCTGGATTGCTTCGCTTCGCTCGCAATGACGACCATATTCCTTCACCTAGAATCACTCACAGTGGAATATTATCATGCTTCTTCCAAGGGTTCTCCAACTGCTTGTTGCGCAGCTTCCGTAACCCCATAGCCACTCTCCACCGGGTAGAATGCGGCTTTATCACTTCGTCGATAAAGCCCTTTTGCGCCGCGATAAACGGGTTGGCAAAGCGTGCTTCATATTCGGCGGTATGTTCGGCGATTTCTTCCGGCGTCTTGCCGCGGAAGATGATTTCGACCGCGCCCTTTGCGCCCATCACAGCAATTTCCGCAGTCGGCCAGGCGTAGTTGAGATCGCCGCGCAGATGCTTGGAGGCCATCACGTCATAGGCGCCGCCATAAGCCTTGCGGGTGATGATGGTGATTTTCGGCACCGTGGCTTCGGCATAGGCGAAGAGCAGTTTCGCGCCGTGCTTGATGATGCCGTTATGCTCCTGGCTGGTGCCGGGCAGAAAACCGGGGACATCAACAAGAGTGACGATCGGAATGTTGAACGCATCGCAATAGCGGACAAAGCGCGCTGCTTTCTTGGACGCGTTGATGTCGAGGCAACCGGCGAGCACCATCGGCTGATTGGCGACCACACCGACGGTCGAGCCTTCCATCCGGCCAAAGCCGCAGATGATATTGCCGGCATGGGCGGGCTGCACTTCAAAGAAATCGCCTTCGTCGACCATCTTGCGGATGACTTCATGCATGTCATAAGGCTGGTTGGCATTGGCCGGGATCAGCGTGTCGAGACTATATTCGAGCCGGTCCCAGGCATCGGCGGTCGGCCGTTCGGGCACTTCCTCGCGGTTGGAAAGCGGCATGAAATCGATAAAATCGCGCGCCGACAGCAATGCTTCGATATCATTTTCATAAGCGACATCGGCGACGCTGGTCTTGGTGGTGTGCGTTATCGCTCCGCCCAGTTCTTCCTGCGTCACAATCTCGTTGGTCACGGTCTTGACCACATCGGGTCCGGTGACGAACATATAGGAGCTATCCTTCACCATGAAGATGAAGTCGGTCATCGCCGGCGAATAGACCGCGCCGCCTGCGCAAGGGCCCATGATCAGGCTGAGCTGCGGGATCACGCCACTGGCTAGGACATTGCGCTGGAACACGTCGGCATAGCCGCCGAGCGAGGCCACGCCTTCCTGAATACGCGCGCCGCCGCTGTCATTGATGCCAATGACCGGAGCGCCGACCTTCATCGCATTGTCGAGGACCTTGCAGATTTTCTCGGCATGGCGTTCGGAGAGCGATCCGCCAAAGACGGTGAAATCCTGGGAAAAGACATAGACCAGGCGGCCATTAATCGTGCCGGAACCGGTGACCACGCCGTCGCCCGGGATATGCTGCTCATCCATGCCGAAATCGACGCAATTATGTTCGACATACATGTCGATTTCTTCGAACGAACCTTCGTCGAGCAGGATATGGATACGCTCGCGTGCGGTCAGCTTGCCCTTGGCGTGCTGGGCGTCAATGCGCTTCTGCCCGCCGCCGAGCATGGCTTCGGCCCGTTTGGCTTCCAATTGTGCGATTATGTCTGACATGCATCCCCCGGCTGCGAATCACTTGGTGCGACAGCCCCTAGCCAATGCACAGCGGGTTAGGCAATCGTCAATAGTAATTAATCGCGCAATTAAACCTGAGCTATGTCCGACCATGCCGTAGCGTCAGCCTATTTGAACAGCACGAGCTCCTCAGCCATGCTCGGGTGAAGCGCCACCGTATCGTCAAATGCCTGTTTGGTAAGACCGGCTTTCACCGCAATCGCCGCTGCCTGCAAGATTTCCGGCGCATCGGGGCCGATCATGTGCAGTCCGAGAATCTTCTCGGTCGGATGCTCGACGATCATCTTGTAGAGGCTGCGCTCCGGCCGGTCGGCAAACACGTTGCGCATCGCCCGGAAATCCGAAGAATAGACCTTGATATTGCCATATTTTTCCCGCGCTTCGCTTTCGGTCAGGCCGACCGATGCAATGGGTGGCTGGGAGAAGACCGCCGAGGGGATATTGTCATAATCGACGGTGCGCGGGTTATCACCAAATACGGTATCGGCAAAAGCCTGGCCTTCGCGGATCGCAATCGGGGTCAGCTGGACGCGGTCTGTCACATCACCGACAGCATAGATATTGTCGACATTGGTCTGGCTATATTCATCGACGATGATTGCATCCTGATCATTGGTTGCAACACCGGCATTTTCCAGGCCAAGCCCTTCGATCTTGGGCCGTCGTCCAGTTGCCGCCAATACCACATCTGCGCGCACCGGTGTGCTCTTGCCGTCCATATAAACGTCCAAGGCTCCGTCTTCGCGCTTTTCGATCTTGTCGAAGGCACAATTGAACTTGAAGCTGATGCCCTTGGCCAGCGATATCTGGATCAGCCGGTCGCGGACGCTTTCATCATAGCCGCGCAGGATGATGTCGGACCGGTTCACTACCGTGACTTCACTGCCCAACCCGTTGAAAATTCCGGCAAATTCATTGGCAATATAACCGCCGCCGGAAATGATGATCGCTTCGGGCAGTTTTTCGAGATGGAACATTTCATTCGAGGTCGACATATGTTCGCTGCCCGGGAAATCAGCCACGGCGGGCCACGCCCCGACCGCGATCAATATATATTTTGCGGTCACGGTCTTGCCGCTGGCCAGCTTGATTTCATGCGGTCCGGTCAGTTCGGCCCGTTCGAGAATGATCTCGACGCCATGATTTTTCAGCGTGTCGGTATAGGCATTGTTCAGCCGGTCAACGTCCTTGAGCACATGATCGCGTAATCTGACCCAGTCGAATTTGGCATTTTCCCAGGTCCAGCCAAAATTTTTGCCATCTTCCAGATCTTCCGAAAAATGGGAGCCATAGACCAGCAACTTCTTGGGCACGCAGCCGCGAATGACGCAGGTCCCGCCAACCCGATATTCCTCGGCCACCGCAACTTTTGCGCCATAGGACGCCGAAACCCGTGCAGCCCGCGTTCCGCCGGAACCTGCTCCGATAACGAACAGGTCATAATCATATTCAGCCATCTATATTTCCTTGTTCAGACTCCGAAAGCCCGCTTTTTCAGTTCTTCGGTCGAAGCGTCCAATTGTTTACCATCTTCGGCCGCCAGCTTGCCCGCCATTTGCTTGCCCAGTTCGACGCCGAACTGATCGAATGGATTGATATTCAACAATGCTGCATTCACAAAAGTCCGTTGCTCGTAAAAAACCAGCAACGCGCCCAATGTTCGTGCATCCAATTCTTCCAGTAATATGGTGACCGATGGTCTGTCACCCGGATAGTTTCGATGACTGTCATCGGATTTTTTGCCCGCCATCAGCGCAGCGCCCTGGGCGAAGCAATTGAGCAGCAGGCCATTATGATGGGCCGGGCTGAGGGAATCGCCCGGTTCGATGACCGCGAGAAACTCAACCGGCACCAGATGGGTGCCCTGATGGAGTAGCTGAAACACCGCATGCTGGGCGTCGGTGCCAACGCCGCCCCAGACGATCGGGCTCGAATGCAGGGTGAGCGGCTGACCATCCAGCGTCACGGATTTGCCGTTGCTCTCCATTTCGAGCTGCTGGAGATAGTCGGGAAGCAGGTTCAGGCGCTCGTCATAGGCAAAGACCGCGCGCGTCTCGCAGCCGCGAACTTGCGTATAATATTGATCGGCAAAGGCGGCGAGCACGGGAATATTCTCTGCCCAGGGAGCATCGCGAAAATGCTCGTCCATTGCGCCGGCGCCGGCCAGCAAATCTTGGAACACGTCGTAGCCAAGCGTCAGGGCGACGCTGAAACTGATCGACGACCATAAGGAATAGCGGCCACCGACGGTTTCGGAAAAGGGCAGAACGCGCGTTTCATCACCGCCCCATGCTACCGCCTGGTCCGGATCGGCTGTCAGCGCCACCACCTGCCCCAGCGGATCGGCGACGCCCTGCTCGCGCATCCAGTCGAGCACCGTTTGTGCGTTCAGCAGCGTTTCTGCGGTGGTGAATGTCTTGGAAGCGATGACGAGCAAGGTCTTGCTGGCATCAAAACGCTCCAGCACCGGCTCAAGGGCGACGCCGTCGATGTTGGACACAACCGCGAGATCATATTTTTCATCACCGAGTTTCAGCGCCTGATGCAGCATTTTGGGGCCCAGAGCGGAGCCGCCAATGCCGAGATGGATGATCTGGGTAAATTCGCCGAGAGCGCCGGAATCAATGACCTCGATCAGGCCTTTCATCCG